>Ga0099364_10005351_pt1 | contig 19090 bp, 8 predicted proteins | sample TergutTh196P3_FD_73070 | JGI IMG/M metagenome (GOLD analysis project Ga0099364, IMG submission 73070) | Microcerotermes parvus P3 segment gut microbial communities from Pointe-Noire, Republic of the Congo - Th196 P3 | ecosystem: Host-associated > Arthropoda: Insects > Digestive system > Gut ...
CAGAATCAGCGTTGCGACCATACTTTCCAGGCGGAGCCAATGCACCACTTTCGCTAGGTGGGGTTCAACAGTTTTCTTCTTTGCGTGCCGCTCCCATCTTGAGCGGACTCTTGTTGCCGTTACTCGAAAACAAAGTCGGTTCACCGTTTCGTATCCTTGCGGTGAAAGGCCTTCGGTATAAGGATGCAGTATCAACAGATCACAAAGAATATTTACCACCTATGAGAAACCGAATGTTTATGGCAGGGCTGTTGCTTCTCGCTATGTTGTTGCAGTCGTTAGTTTTTGCCCAGGTACGCTTGGGCGTGAGTGCCGTCGAGAATGAGGGAGACGGAGTGCTTGTCAGGCAGGTTTTGGATGGATTTGCTGGTCATCAGGCAAAATTACAGCCTGGTGACGTAATTCTTGCCATCGGCGACAAAAAACTGACTTCCTTGCAGGAATACTCTGATGCTGTCGACGCTGTCAAAGAGGGAACGCAATTTACCGTCAGGAAAGAAGATGGGAGGGTTGACACGATTACCATCCACTTTGGTGGAACAACGGAGGAAGAATCGGCTTTGGAATTAGTCCCAGAAGTATCGGGCGAGGGGACAACTCACATCCTTATTTTTGCCCCCAATCAATTCGATAATTTGCGGCATTCCTCCGAATTTCAAAATGGGATGCGCCTGCTCGAAGAACAGTTTAAAAATTCCGGTGTTTCTGAGCGAAATATTGTTGTTTTACACGGACGAAGTGGCGTTTCGAATCGTTTGGGTTTAATTGAAAATTTACGCCGCGAACTTGAAACCCTGGCATCAGTCCCACAGCAAGATCGCGTTTTGTTTTTTGCTCTAACGCACGGGATTCATGTTAATGGCAACGATTTTCTGGCAGACCAGAAATCGTCTTCCGATGGGTTTCTCCAGGGGCGTGAGAGTGAACTTGTTTCCGTTCGGGAAATTGTCGATACGTTGGGAAAATCCGCGGCGGGTCATCGCTTGATCGTGATTGATTCAGCAGCCCTTGTTGAGCCGGTTGATGGTTATCACGCATTTGCCGATGAGAAGTTTGGAACGTCACCCATTCCGGCACTTGCCGATAATCTCATCGTTCTATTCAATCGAAGTCGCACCATTTATCAGGCATACGACGAGAACTATACTTGCTCTGTGTTTGTTCGTTCCTTTCTCAATGCCGTTTCGACAGAAGATTTATCTGCAAGGGAAGAGAAGCACGTGTCGTTTTTGCAGGCATTACATGCCGTTACAACGTTCTTGCGTTCGGAAGATCAACTTCCGCCCTGGCTCAATGGCACCGTTGGAAACGATGCCATTTTGTTGCCAAGCCGTGTTGACGCTGTTGGTCTCAAACCGGTTCCCGGAACGTGGCGTATATCCGTTGGGCAGAGAGTTGAAACCGCAGCAAAATTGATTTTTCTCTACCATGCTCCCCGAGATGCCTTTGAGTTACTTCGACAGATCGAGCAGCAGTTGGAGTCACTTCCAGATGCCCATATCCGCGAAGAGCAACTCCTTTCTTATCCTGGTAATGTCAAAACGCTCCAACGTATAGCTAGAGGGATGAGAGGAGAATTGGATGCTGTCTGGCAGGAATCGCGGCAAGATGGTGCTCCTCTCTATTTGTATGTCGTCGATAGGACGAATGCCACGCCAACGAATTTGTATGGTCGGCTAGTGCGCGTTACAGGAATGGCAAACGGCGATGTGAATTTTGATCTTGTCGCGTTGCCTACGCTGAACTGGCAGAACGATGTAATAAAAATGAGTTTTGCTCGCGTTAGTGGTACCACTAGATTACCAGATAAGGCCTTCATTCTAGGCGATGCCAGTCCCGTTAGTGCCCATCTCGAAGGGCAGTTCGGCAAAAGACCGTCGGGACAGTAGTCTGTCCCAAACATGCTTCAGAACTGCCCTGTCCATAACCCGTAACATCAACAACGTAACCTTAATCCCCACCTAATTATATTGCTATGAGACGCCATTTTTCAACAATTACACTGTTCCTTTGTTTTGCCCTTGCCTTTGCTGGGGTCGTTGAGACCGCCTTCGGACAACGCGGCGGGTTATTACGACCACGACCGCAGCCACAGCCGCAGCAGCAGCGGCCTACTCCCGGACCAACGCAACCGGCGGCTCAAAATGTTCCTGTTGTACAGCAACCGCCGACAACACGGGTTCTCATCGTCGGCGTTGGACGTTTTCCGAATGCTCCCTCTCTCAACGGCTTGAGCGGTTGCGATTTTGATGCTGTTGCATTAGCACATGGGTTTGCCAGGACAGATATACCCATCGCGAACATTGTTTCACGCCCCAAGGATGCCCGTGCCGGATGGACGAAGGAAAACATACTGGATGAACTTGGAAAAGCATCCTCGGGAGTAGATGATACCTTGATTGTCTCTCTGATCGGAAAAGTTGTTCAGAAAAACGGCGAAATTTACTTTTGCGCTGCTGATACGTCGGATTCCGCCGTAACAAACCAAAGTGATGAGACGGGCTTGATAAAACTTTCTGTATTGGCAGAACAGGCGGCTCGTGTGAAACATAAAGCCCTGATTCTTGATATTGAAGGAACAGATGGCTTTCCCGACCTTACCAGTTGGAGCATTCCTAAAGGGCTTTGGGTTTTAACCAGTGCGTCGGCAAAGGAATTGCCGATACGCGAAAGCTGGTTGGATCCTAAATCCAGAGAAACTCGTAGTCTGTTCAGCTTTCACCTAGCACAAGGACTTATCGGTCCAGCGGACTTGGTCGGGAACAATGACGGTAGAATTTCCCTTTTTGAGTTTTTCAACTATGCGGCTCAAAATACACGCGACCACGCTGGAAAATCATTGAAAAATCAAACGGCCCAATTGCTTAAGCCAGAGCCCGAGGTGCATACCAGGACGGAAACAAGACAAACAAACCGCGGAACCCAAAGAGTGACCTTATCAGAAACTATAGAGGCAACGAATTTTTCCGTGGGTAACACTGATGACCACAATGCTCGGTTTGTGCTCCATGCACTTGATGATCACAACCTCAGGCTTGCCACTGCCGACCGCCTTGCATTAGCAGGAAATCGTACCGTTCAATCACTCCAATCGGATTTGCAGAAATCATTTGAGGACGCGGAGGACAAGACTCTTGAGGCAGAGGACATCAAAATTGATGTTACCGACGCGTTGAAACGGCATCAGCATGGAGTTTCCTATGTTCTCTCGAATTTTATCAATCCGGCATTGGAAGTAGATGCAAAAAACAAGAACGCTCTACTAACCCGTGCGGCAGTGTTTCGAGGACTCGGCGACTATCAACAGGCTTGGGAAGATTTTGATGCGGCAGGCGAACTCTGCGAACTGTTTGTTACCGAAAAGAAACCGAAGTTAGAAATAGAATCTGGGCAGACTGGAGGTGTTGCGATCCGTTCAGACGATACCAGCGACACCAGCCGTTCAGGAAACGACCTAACCATCGACAGTGTTCCGGTTTTCGGAGACAGGAACGGTGTGAGGACTTCCGATATCGTCGCAAGATTGAATCGAGGAGAGAAAGTCTTCGTCAATGGGATTAAGGAAGGAGACAATCGCGTAGCGGTTAAGGCAGGAACAAGAAATTTTGCCGAAGACGAATGGATCAGGATTCGCTCTTATCCTCAATTTTCCACACCAGTCGAGGGTTGGATTCACCGCGATTACGTTTATTGGTCTCCCGATGCGGCGGACTGGTACACGCCGACGGATAAATTAGGCAGGATGTACGAAAGAAATGCTGAACGTGCTGCGGCACTTGCCCAGAAATTTGAGGATGAAGCCCGAAGACTTGAGGCAGATGCAAATATGAGGGAGACACGTGCCCGTAGGTTACAACGAGGCGGAGCGATTGCGGGTAGTATCATTGGGGGCGATGTGGGCAACTATGTCCACCTGGCTACGACATTGCTGGCAGAGGTTGCTAGGACGCGGGCGCAGGCATCCCGTGTGCGGGCACAGGCATCCCGGGCAAGGGCAGTTAGTTTTTGGTTTGATTATCAGGCTTGGCAAGAAGCCGGACGACAGCATGAGCGAACTCGCCCCAAAATTGATGAGTTCCGGCAACTATTTTATGTTGCATTGTTTGTTCTCGATCCGGACGATCTGCCGTTTGGGGAATTGTCGCCGTAACCAGCGGCTAATAGATTTTGGATGCTGTACTATACCGGAAACGGGTAGAAAACGGACGTTTTTCTTTGCATTCTTTGCGGTGAAAATGGATTAACCGCAAAGGACGCAAAGGGGCTCGCAAAGAACACAAGGGACAATTTCAAGCCGTTTCAAGTATAACGGAAGAAAAAAACAAGAAGCGAAACCACAATTAAGAGATTCGGTGCATTAACAAGCACACCAACCGAGCCGCATTTTTACAAATGCGGCTACATTAAGTTATGGCAAACATTTTTATTGAATTAGAGTTATTCCTTGACCCGCCGATTACAGAAGCGGAAGCGATGAAGGAACATCTCGAAAAGGAAAAAATCCCTTATTGGAATAACAATAAAGGAAGCCAACAAAAATTTGAACGTTTCCTTGCAAGAGCAAAAAGTTATATCGCTGAAGGGTTGCCGCAGTTAGAAGAGCAGGGAAAAACAGCACGTGACGAAAAATATGGTGAGTTAACGAGCCAAGCGAAAACAATTAATGAGGCTGGTGCAACAGAAAAGAGTAGAAAAAATCTCGTAAATACCTTCAAACTGTTTTTCAATCCAGACACGATAGAAAAATTAGTTCCGTTATCCGGTGCTCCTGGCATCGATGATGACGAATTTAAAAAGCCAACATGTCCTAATGTGTTGAAGTGCGATAAGCCCGTGTCGTATAACGATATGGTCGAAATATCAGACAACCTACGTGTTGCCACTGACGGGGAATGCTGCTCTTTGTATGCACTGCTTGAGGTTCACGAAAGGGACAAAACTGCGGATATACTCACGAAAGCAACGGCAAAGGCTAAAGAAATAAACGATATAACGAACAAAGATGTCAAAGCAAACGCGTTAAATCGGCTTTCAGGAAAGTTTATGCTTTTTTTCAAGGATGACAAAGAACGCCGTAAGTACGATGTTGCGATAAAACGTTTTAGTTTTGAGAAAGTAGCAAAAACGACGCTTACACATTACGTTGAAGGCTGGACTACGAAAAAGAAAACCGATTGGAAGCAGTATCACGTCTTTATAGACGAAGTGAAAAAAATCGGATATACACAAGAAGAAGCGGCGTGGCTCGTTTACGAGTATTTTTGCATTACGAAAAAATGTCCCTTGCCGGAAACACCCCAGTGTCCTGTCTGTCTCACATCCAATGGCATTAACGCTAATGCTTGCAAGAAGTGCGGTGTCCCATTGAAAATTGAATGTCCCCAGTCCCAATGCAGGCATGTCGGCTCCGTAGATGACAAAGTTTGTGCCAAGTGTGGTTATGCACTCGGCGATATGATGTCTGCCCTCAAAAGTCTTGATAGCGCAAGGAAATCTCTCGCCGCAGGGAAGATTGAAGAAGCGGAGAATCACATGCGAGGTGTCGACATCTCTTGCAAGGATGCTCCCGGCGCAAGTACTGTACGCCAACTGCTGAAAAAACTGAAAGAATTTGAAACGTCTGTCAAGGAAGCAATAGGCAAAAAACACTTCTTTGAAGCAAAGCGTCTCTTTAAAGACTTGCGGGGTATTGCCGAAGCCCCAAGGTCTTTATTGGAAAAAGAAGAGAAACAAGTGAATCAAACGATTGAGGAAGTAAATAAAAAACTTGCCAAATTTCCATCGCTTATTCTTATCTCGGAGAAGGAAAACCTCTACAAAGAAATCCTTGTACTTGTTGTCGATTGTCTTGAACTTGATAAACAAAAAAAAGCAATCGATCCCATTAGGCAACAGATCGACGGTATAGGGTCGAAAATACATGATGCCATCAATAGAAAGTATTTTTATAGGGCAAGGGTACACTGCCAGGAATTACGAAAGGTTCCGGCAGCCGCGGCATCTTTTCTGTCAGAAGAGAAACACGTGCATCAAACGATTGCCGATGTAGAGAAAGAGCTTGCTAAATTTCCATCGCTCACCTTACTGTCGGAAAAGAAGGTGCTTATTGAGAGGGTTCGCGTTCTCGTTGCCGATTGTGCTGCGCTTGGTGCCCTGGAGGAACCAATTGTCGCTACTGAGCGAAAAATCAAGAATTTAGAGACAAATATCAAAGAGGCAAGAGACAAAAGATACTTTTTTGAAGCAAAGCGTCTCTTTCAGGAATTACGCCAATTCCCTGATGCCGCAAAATCTTTACAGACGGAAGAAACAGAGGTTAATCAAACGATTGCCGAAGTACAGAAGCGTCTTGTCAAACTTCCTTCAATTACATGCCCTTCGGAGCGGTTTGAAGTCAGCGAAACAATTCTTGCACTCGCTGCCGATTGTGCGGAGGCAGCCGACATACTTCCTCCTCCGCCAAAGGAATTACGTGCGACCGTGGTTCCGACTGGCATAGAACTGGAATGGACTGCACCTGATACAAGAAGTTCTCTCAAGTATGTGATTGTCCGTAAAAATGGCGGGGCACCGGCTTCTGCCAACGATGGCACTAGGATTCACGATGCTGTTACACACAACAAGTATGCCGATTTATCAGGCGAAGTTGGTGTTGTGTACGGCTATGCCGTCTTTACACAACGAGGCAAGACGATGGAAACAATGGGGTGCCGGTCTGATCTCGTTCAAAAAATTGACGAAATACGGAACGTGTCAATTCTGCCGGGCGATGGGTTGCTCACTGTATCGTGGAAACAACCGCTTGCATTCAAAGAAATGATCGTTACTCGATTTGTGGGGACAGAATCGACGGGCGAAGGAGCCCGTGTACTTTTGCAGAGCGAGTCCAGTTTTGTCGATTCAAAACTCAATAATGAGACGACTTATACCTATAAAATTCAAACTGTTTTTCGTGGGATCGACGGAGGCGATGTCATTTCGCCAGGTAAAATCGTTTCGGCAAAGCCGCAGGTTCCACCCCAAGCAGTCGTCGATTTGAAGGCTAGTGAACTGGACGATGATACCGTAACGTTCAAATGGTCTTCACCTCCGCATGGCGATGTTCTGATGTTTGATTTGGGTGTTGAGCCTAATAGTCACCCAGGCTCAATCGAATGGACGACTCTCGCTGAACTCAAAAAACGCTACGGAGAGCCGATCCCCATTCTCGCAAAAGGGCAAACTTCATGGAAAAATACCTCAAAGGATGTTCGCTACATTTTGCCGATAACGTTCCACGACGGACTTGCTGTTTTTGGAAAAACCGCCTCGGTTTTCAGTAGCGGCAGCCTCTCTGGTCGATGCCGCAACAAGGTTAAGCCGTCAATCACATGCCCCCATTGCTGGCATGAATTTGCTACTGACCATATCCTTTATATTAGCGAATCTCCGGATATGCTTGGCGATGCCAGAATTGGAACAAACGAACAAATGCGGTTTTTGCCTACTCGATTCGATCTCAGCGGTGCTGCATTGGATGCTAACGGGACCGTGTGTTATAAACTTGCCTGCCCGAACTGCCATCTTCAAATTCCGCGTTCATTTTTGAATACATCCAGTTTTTTCGTTTCGATAGTGGGAGCACCGGCATCTGGCAAATCATACTTTTTGGCTTCCATGGTTTGGCAACTGCGGAAAACGATGGCGCAGTACTTCAGTATGAACTTCACGGATGCTGATTCGCAGATGAACCGGCGAATTCGAGAGTATGAGGCAGTGCAATTTTTGGGCGGTAATGATCCCAACAAACCTGTTTCTATAGACAAAACCGACGTAGGTGGCGATATTTACAACATGTCGCTTATCGATGGACACGCAACTATGCTGGCACAACCGTTTACCTTTACGATCATGCCTTTGCCGACTCATCCATTTCCACAGCACGCAGATCAGATAACACAAACTGTCTGTATGTACGACAATGCTGGTGAACATTTTTTGCCTGGTGCGGATACTTTGACGCAACCGGTAACGCGGCATTTGTCCGTATCGGATGCCATTTTGTTTCTTTTCGACCCGACCCAGGATGTACGATTTGTTTCTGCGTGCAAAGAAGCCGTCAATGACCCACAAATGAATGCCGCTCTCGGCGTGGATGTTCGTAAAAGCCCTGTAAATCAAAGTACCCTATTGACGGAAATGTTTGCGCAAATCAAGACACACTCACAGTTGCCTGTAAATGCAAAAATTAGGATACCGCTCATCATTGTTTTGACTAAATTTGATGCGTGGAAACAACTTGTAACTTTTTCTCCATCGGAACGACCGTGGAATTTTGTATCAAATAGTTCGGTTTGCGAATATAACGCAGAACATGTGAATCAATACTCCCGAACGTTACGGACATTGCTACTCGATTTGATTCCCGACCTAGTTTCCACTGCCGAAGCCAATGCCGAAAAAGTCGTTTATACTGCGGTGAGTGCGACAGGTACCGCCCCAGAAATCGGCAAAGACGAAAATGGCAAAAGTATGCTCCAGTATCGCCCCAACAACATCAAACCATTTTGGGTGGATGTTCCATTTTTACAAGCCCAGATCATGGCGGGCAAATACTGTGTACCAGTTATGCACTGAAATGATGATAATTTTTCCCTATGATTCAAGAACTCATATCCACTTCATCTCCAAAATGTCTCGACGGCAACGCCGGGTTCGGTGTTGTTGCGCAAACATTTGGAATGGCACCTAATGTGGCGAGGGAAGTTAGTCTTTTGAGCGGCTATGCACATTTGTTTCCGGCGGGAGACCTAAGAAATCCAACTGCCTATCTTCACGTCGTTCGGCGAATCGGAGGAATGAACATGTCTATCGTTTCTCGCATTGCCGATTGTGGAAGCGATTATACCGGCAGAACCAACCGCATTGGACATCACTGGATTATCGAAGAGCCCGATGTCCCTTTGTTGTCCGGCGGTCCAGCGGCGATTGCATCCCTGCGAGAGATGTTTCGCACGGCTTGGAACGAAGAACCGAACACACTGCCCTCTATCGGAGAATTGCAGAATCCTCCAGTCAGTGTTGGAATCTGTCAGCAGTGGTTGCAACAACTTGGCGATGCCGGTTGGGGAGGTGTTGTTGCTCAACGGATAGAAAATGAGGATCCTATCGTTCTTATCTACGATCCGGAAAAATCGGAAAATATTCTTGATCTTTTGGCGGAGGTGTTTGCTTTGTTGCCGCCTGCTATTCGATGGAGGACGACATATAGCACGTACTGTATGAAATCACAGGAGTCGCCGGGCACGCCGAACATCCAGGTCAAGTGTTTTCCGCTCGGGAGTGAAGCCATCAGTTTCGCTCGAAAGATGACTCCTAACACTTTTCTTATTGACCTAACAAAAAAAGAGATCGATGGAAAGCCTGCCGAAAACCAAACCACATTGGGAAAACACGTTGAAGAATCTCAAACCGGCATCGTCGCCAGTCCTATTGTTTCGACGCTAATCATAGAAGAAGAATCTGCCGAAACAGATGCCCCGTCCCCTTCAGAGCCGATTGATGTTCCGTCAGGAGATGATAGCGATTTGACTCTAAACAGGGATTTTTCTACAACAAGGGATTCCGATGTCTGTCCGCATCCGGTACCGTTAATATCACAACAAAAGCGTGCTCGGGACAATTTATTGAGGCTAACCATTGGGCTATTCGTTTTTGCACTCATTGCTATCGGAAGTCTGGGAGTTTGGTTTATTCAGGAAAATGTCAAGCAGCGAGAACATGTTCAGAGAGTCAAAGAGGAAGCAAAAGATGCGGCGAAGCCGAATTCATTAAAAGTTATCGAAGGAGAGTCTGTTGACGAGACAGCCATTTCCCCAAGAGAAAATGAGGATGAATTAAAACAACAAAAAGCCGACGCACAAGCGGAGAAAGACCGAAGAGATGCGGAAAAAGAAATACAAAGACAACTAACCACATTACCTGATGTTTGGGATGGCGTTGCCTTGTCCTCTCGACCGAACATCGGAGGAACCTTGGACAACACATCATTTCTCTGGGATATTAAGGAACGTGTTGCTATAAGCGTCGAATCGTTTGTTGATTTGAGCAAGACGCCAGCGTTTGGTATTGTTCAATCTTCTGAAAACCAAAACCACAAGGTTGTTTTTTCACTCACCGAGCGGGGAACGCAAGCCCGGCAGAGGACAATCATTACGTTTTTCCTCGATGAGAACGGACTCTCTTATGAATGGAACATGGAAACTTACCAGAGATACAATACAGCAGATTTTCGGCGAAATTTGAACCGCATCCTCTTGTCGAAACTTCGGATTGCAGTTGATGGCTTTACAACTGAAGAGATTGCTCTCTGGGAGCCATACGAATACTCACCACCTATAGACGAATTCTTGTGGATGCGAGGAGAAAGAGGAGGTTTTAGCCTTTCCCAACAAGGCAGTGATGTAAAGGGGTTTATCATAAGTCAAGAGGACAATGTGTCTTTACTCCTCGATTTCGATGAAGTGAGACTAGGCCCCCGCGTGTCGTCTCAAGGATTTTCCGTTCGCAAGCCGAAAGAATATGAAGTTTTGGACTTTACGCATTTTCCGACTTACACGCCAAAGATTCCTGCCATAAAGGGATCCGAAGTAGCATGCGGACTCAATCGGCAGGATGGATCAGACGAATGGCAAAACAACCTGGTGCTATGGATTGACTTTATTTCAAAAAACCTCGATGGATTAGGGTTGCAGAGGAAGAATGCACTCATTGTGGGTGAGTCAATAGAGAGAGATCTTCAGGCATTCCTAGAAAAACATAGTAACGAGGCGTATGAGCACCCTGATGCATTGAACGACAGGATAGTACAACTAAAAATGCAACTAGACGTGCAACGAAAAGATTTTGACGAAGAGTATGGTTTTCCCGCCATACAGGAAGATCTCACACAAGAAGAGAAGGAATTTTTTGAAAAGAGCCGGGACGACGCTTTGAACAATTTGGATAACATAGCCAACGAGGTAAAGAATTTGGAAAACATGCACTTCGATTGGACGACTTTAATTGAAAAGAAACAGAATAACGTTGACTTCATAATTGATATTGACGGACAAATAGACGAAGAGGGGACAAAATTCAACAACCTCTACGTCGAGCATTTTTTGATAGATTTAGTGAAAACGGGAACACATGAGACGGAGGTTCACAAACCTGAGAACCGTCTGCCATTGTTCCGATTAGCATCCCATCATCCCTAATATCACAGACCACTATGAATAGCCTACAAATCCTAATTGAAAATATCCGAAGGTCCATGGCTTTTCCTGAAACGGTTCCCCTGGATCAGAGAAAAGGTTATGCCACCGCTTATGCCGATATGTGTAAGGACTTGGATCGTCGCATGCTTGAAAGTGTTCGACATATCCGTAACGGAAATTTTGCCGAAGGAGTTCGGTTGGCTGAAATAAAACCGAACATTTTGGAATTGTATGTTTTGCTCGACTTTGCGGAACGTGAGGAATGGATCAAAACCGTTGCTCAATTCGGCATAGATGGTCAACTTTCGCTTCCGGCAGACATGTTCAAGGAGTTAAACGATGCGTACTTGAAAATATCACCTTTGGAGCCGTTATTACGAATGCACCGACTCCATGCCTTGAACGGCGCACCGTTACGAGAGCGGCTTGCGGTTCTTCGTGCTATAGCGAAAATCGATCAAAAAAATCGTTTTTGGCAAGATGATCAGAAAAAATTTGAGTCTGCCAGAATCAAAGAACTGGGCGATGATGTACAAAATGCGATTGAAACAAACAGCGATAAATACATCCGTTTACTTCTCGAGGAATTGAGTACGCAGGAGTGGTTAGTACTTCCGCCAGCCGATCTTCGCAAACGCCTCACAGAATCTTTATTACAGAATGATGCGGAACTGTTGGAAGAAAAATTTAAAATATTCGACTATGATGCAGCAAAAACAATATATTCCTCGATGGAACAGGCTCTTGCGACAGCAGAGATGACCATGCCGCCCAATGTTCTGCAACTCATTGAGCCAGCCGTCCAGTGGCTTGACGAAGAGACGGAACGCAAAAAACGATGGTACGAATTCGAATGTTGTAAAGAAGACATAGAAGACGCATTGGAGAAAGAAACTCCACTCCATAAGTTGCAACGCTATTATTATGAATTGACAATTGCCGCGTCGCGAGCAGGCGTGACGATTTCCGAAGAATTGGAATTTCTATACAAAGAAAAGGAGAGAGAACTACAACGCCGCAGGCGAATGCGAAATCTGCTGATGTTTATAGGAACAACCGCAGCATGTATTTTGATCGGACTATTCTTCGCAGCGGGATGGCTTGAGCAGGAGTCCAACAAATTGGCTGAGACAATAGACAATGCTAGAGTTACAGAAAACAAAGAGTTTCTTGAAACATTGCTAGAAAGTATTAGTGAACAGTGGATTGCGCAATATCCCGATGTGAAGCGTGCAGAGGCAGATGGCTGGGTTTGGATCAAAAATGAGAATGAGCGAGTAAAAAACTTTGAAGATGCCATTCATAGAGCGGAAGAAAAGATAAAAGAAATTGAAAATTCAGGTACTCATCAGGCAGCTCTGGACGCTTCGCGAGAAGCAAAGGCATCCATAGATAAAGCCAAAGAATATCTCAACAAACGGCAGCAGCCTCAACAGAGGGAAGTCGTTCGTGCATCAGAACTAGAGCAAAAACGTATTGATGCTTTTGAACAGTATCAGATGGCTTTGGATGAAGAATACCGTGTCAAACTTGCAGGGTTCGTGGATGAACGAATACACATGCCGACTGATTCTATTGACGCTTTCAACGATTTAGAGCAAAGACTACGTGATTTCCAAAATCAATCACCACATATCAGTAGTAGCCTGAAACTCGAAGGGGAGCGAGAGATACAGCAGATCCGAAAACAAATAGAGAGAATAGAAATACTATATAGTCTATTTGCAACAATTCCCGATTGGAATGACTATCACTTGGCATTGCGAAAATTCACCACGAGTTTTCCAAATGATCCACTGGCAGAAGACATAAATACCGTCTTGAAAGAATGGAATACTGTTAAAGAAGTTGCCGACATACTCGACAAGATGGTTACAACATTTTCAGGGAATACGCATGACTTTGCGGCTTTGCAGAACAGTTCCGCCACCCTTGAGAGCTGGCACAAGGAGGTTTCTTCCAAAATTTCAGGAGATTTGAAGATGGAAGCAGTTTTCCCGTTGGCCAATGACATTGGAAAATTGTCGAAAATTGCCCCCTATACGCCTGATACGTTGCAATCTTTGAAAGATTTTTTTGGAAATTTTTCAATGCCCGCTTTCACTTGGGTGGAAGGAGACAGAGAATCTGGACGCTGGTACTATTTGACAAGACAGCCAACTGGTTCTGGACCATATCAATACGTCACGTCCTTCCTTGCTCAGCCAAAAAACTATGAAATTCCACCTGCCGACTGGCATCTAGGGAAAGTTGCACGTGTGACCCAACACAAATTTATTAACGATGCTTTGAACGAAAAAATTAACAGGATCGGCAATAATGGAGATGCTTTGACGGTCGTATATCCCATCATCGCTGGTCTGCGCGATAGAGAGGTTCCTACCGAACCTGGAATTGACCCGATTTTTCAATGTATCGTGTTGGATTTGTTGATTAGCGGGCTGTCAAAAATAGACCCGTTTTTTGAAGAAAATTTCGCCGATATCCATAGGAACATTCGAGTCAATCTTGATCCAGATCTCAGGAACTGGATGGATGTTAATTGGATGGATGTCGATGAGAATAACACACGACTTCATCGTGCCAGGGCGCGTCTTGCAATCAATATCCTGCCTGAAGATCTCAGGGGGATCCAACAGCAAATTGAAGAGAAAATCAAAAAGACCAGAGAAGACCGGAAAAGGTTTGAAGACAACATCAAACGGTTTAGACCGCACTTCGAATGGGTGGCCATTTTAACTCGAACCGACGGTCGTTGGACATTGAATCCGCTACCAAAATTTGATAATACAGAATCTGGGGGGCTGTTTATTTTCCGTCAAAATACAGATAATATGACTGTGCGTCCGGTTGAAGTCGGAAAAGTTATTGCGGGTAGAGTTGAGTTGCAAAGTGATGTGTTGTCTCCCCAATTTATGCCTGTATTTTTTGTCCGGCATGTTGACGCAACTCCTCCTGCCGTTCCTATTCTCCCAGAAGTCCTGAAATAGTGGGGATTGGGGTTTGATGACATCTCAAAGAATATTGACAAACAACATAATAGTACCTCAAACAGTAATTACAGCGTATGCATAAAGAAAACGAACGGCTTTCTTGGTCGAAAAGCGATATCGAGCAAAAACTCGGTTTTCGTGGAGGTCGCTATACGACTGTCAACACTCCTCTTTGTGTTGTGCTGGCTGCCGTTTCGACAATCGTATTTTACTTCATACTATACCTCATTCCCGGAAGCTGGTTCGTCGACATGTTCACAAAACGGGGGATGACACCATATGGCATGATTTTTTTAGCAAGTTGGGCACTGTTCATTTTGCTATTCAAAACATTGAAGATTAGACTTCAAAACAAAGCATTGGCTATCGCTATTGTGCCGCGAGAGCAAGATTTTGTTTTGTCGCCTAACACCGTTGATCAGGTTTTGCGTAACGTGAACGATGCCGTAGAACAACCAAAAGATTTTTTCTTGTTTAATCGGATAGTTATAACGCTTTCCAACCTGAAAAATATTGGTATGGTATCCGAGGTTGGAGATATATTTCGTGCGCACAATGACCACGATGTCGAGACCGTGGAAGTGTCATATTCGCGTGTGAACAGTTTTTTGTGGGCAATTCCTGTTTTGGGTTTTATTGGAACAGCCGAGGGGCTGACAAAAGCTATCGGAAGTTTTGGAGGAGTTCTTGCCAGCGGAGCTGATATGGCTACGCTGACGGTGTCGCTCCAAAATGTAACGGGCGGCTTGGCGACGGCTTTTGAAACTACGCTCATTGCTTTGGTACTTGCCTTATTCCTGCAACTGCTCACAGCGGCACTTAGAAATTCAGAAGAAGAATTACTTCTCGCTTGCTCCGAATACTGTACAACCAACATTGTATCCCGGCTCCGAACGGAAAAGTCAATCCTATAATTCAACGCAAATATGTCCCGCCAACGCAGTGATTCCAGTATTTCACTTTTTTCGTTCCAAGATATCATTATGGCGGTCGTCGGTATCGTCCTCTTGATAATTCTACTTCTGATTCTCAATATCATCACACAAGTAGAAACAGCTTCGACACCGGATATCAGCGAGCGGATAGAATCCTTGGAGAATACTCGTCGCGAAATTCAAGAAAAAATTAGGAGATTGAGTCGAGATCAGAAAGATGTGTATTCCTGTGTTCCTTCACCGAGCGAAATTGATGCCCTTCAAACATCGATCGTCAGGTTGGAAGGCGACATTGAGCAAATTGAACAGGATACAAAGCGAGCAATAACATACCATGGCGAAATGAAAAATCGACTTGAGGCAATACATTTAGAGGAAATTGATGAAAGCATTCGTAAACTCGAACAATCCCATTACGAACTTTCAGAACATATTGAAAAACTCCGAAATCGAAATACCGAGGGAACAAAACGAGAAGAGGAACTCCAGTCTAAATTAGAAGCCTTAAAAAAAGAACAAGACAATTTGAGACGGCAGTTGATGGGAGATACAGCCAAAAAACTTTTAGTTACACTACACGAAGAACCAGGCAAGATTCCACATATTGTTGTCTATGGAGAAGGAACGTTAACCGTCTACTCGCAGAACAAACCATCAGGCCGACTGTTCTTTCGCCCCCAGTTGTTTTTCACATGGGTAGGTAGAAGAAACAAAGATAACGAGTACTTCGTGCTTTTCGTTAGACCCTCCCGATTTGAAGGCCCCACCGGTACAGATGATTATAAAATCATCCTTGGCGAATTACAGAAAAAGGGCTTTGATGTCGGCTTACAAGTGATTGGCGAGAAAACAGAAATTACTCTACAACCCCTTTTAGCACCTTAACAATGCGGCGACGAAAAAAACAACTTCAATCGAGTTTTGATTTATTCCTGGATACAGTGTGCAATACGTTCGGCGGCGTCTTGTTCATTGCGATATTGATTGCGATTCAAGTTCGGCATACCGTTGAGCGATCGATTCAAGAATATGATTCGGTAGAACACATTGCTGAGTTATTGCAACGCGAAGAAGATCTGGTCGTAGACATTGAAAAAATAACAATCCTTTTGGAGACCACCCGTAAAAACTTATCTGAGCCTGTTGGAGAGATTGAAAAACAACTCGTTTTTTTATATTCTGAATTGCTAGACAAGCGGAATAATGCCGTCGCCAGAAAATCAGAGTTGATTCGGGATTTCGTATCCCAAACCAATGGAAATGCCGAGTTAAGCCGCGACCTCAACGAAATCGAAAGAATTAAGGCGGAACGATTAATCGAAGAATTGCGATTGACGCAAACAATACAATCTCTTCGAAGCAGCCAAACTGCTCTTGTGCAAATACTCGAACAAAGAAATACCAATCAACAAGATCGTCTCGATGCCTTGGAAGCCCAAAATTCACAACTGAAGCAACAAGTTCGGGACAGGCACAATCCAGACAAGCACATACGCGAAGAAATGTTGCATCTTCCAAAAATGCAAGATGCTGGCGATCTTCGCTCCCATTATCTTGTTTTGCGATACAATCGCCTCTATGTCGTAGGAAATCGAGTTGACAGGCACAGCGATTTTGATTATTCCGATAATTATCTCGGTACCCCAAAAAGGGATCGCGGATTTGCTATTAACGGTCCAGATGTTAAGGATGCAATTCGTAGCACATTTCCACAATCACCGGACACTCACTATATCGGTATTTTTGTTTATGGTGATTCTGCCGATTCGTTCCATATTGTTCGTGATGTTATCGTTAGTGAAGGTTTTAAGTATGAATTAATTCCAACGCAAAACAATACTTCCTGGCGTTTTGGGACTGGCAACAGACCATCAGGGGTTCAGTAAATGTGTCAGCGATTGCGCTCAGAAATGATATTCGAATTCCAACCCTCCTGTGTAAGACATCGTAAAACAAAGGGTATGGAAAGGCTTCAGTCCCGGTGGCAATGAGTCTAAAATATCGAAAAGCCGTGGACGGCTCCCACCACGAGGATTGCAAAGTCGTTGTTTCGTCATTCCGGCGCAAGCCGGGATGACAGTGTTTTTGGCACTTTGCAACCGTGCGGCTCCCCCCTTGCTTGCGGTGATAATTTTGTTACAATTATCTGCGATTGAAATACCCGCTCCGGTTTCATACCGAGCGGATCAAGTCAGAGTACGTAAACAAGTAAGAAGAAACCGCCAGGGGGCGGACGGCAATTTTCTACATAGCGACCGGGTAACCGTGTAGAAGATTATCGGAGAACTTACAGAGTTGCGTTGCTCCCGAAAGGGGAGTGCGCGTGTAAGTTCTGCGGACAGAATCAGCGTTGCGACCATACTTTCCAGGCGGAGCCAATGCACCACTTTCGCTAGGTGGGGTTCAACCGTTTTCTTCTTTGCGTGCCGCTCCCGTCTTGAGCGGACTCTTGTTGCCGAACTCGGCTTATAGAAATAGGCTTTTTGCTCACGACACAGAGTTGAAAAAGTCGTTTCAAGAGGTATCTCAAAGTTACTTCTTGACAACGGTAGTTGCTGGCTTGAACACATTATCGTCGTCAGGGATGCTGGAAAGGGTCGTTGATCATCGCTGAAATGAGATGGTTGTGGAGGAAGTGCGCCGTGAAAAAAAATTGGACGATACTATTTGTTCGAACCGGCTGGGAAGAAAAATTGGTTTCAGTATTGAAAGAAAAATTAAACCCTAATGAATACAGTCCCTTTGTTCCCTCTAAAGAGACAGCATACAGACGCAGTGGTATTATCAGTAAAGTACGCAAACCACTGTTTCCGGGTTATATTTTTGTCCAGACGGAAATTGAACCAAAACTAATTGCGAGCAAATTGACACTGGCTTTGACGAGCGTCAAGGGAATCTATTCAATCCTTCACTATGGAGAAGATAGAAATGATGTGGCGATGCGAGAAGAGGAGCGTTTATGTTGGGAACGTTTGTTTAACGCAGACTTCTGCGTTGTAGGATCAGTAGGATTTATTGAGGGTGATGTAGTGCGGATTACAACTGGCTCATTGGTCGGTTTGGAAGGTCAGATTAAGAAAATTAACCGTCATAAGCGCAGTGCTATCGTTGAAATGAAGATGATGGGTGCTGTGCGGGATGTGGTACTGATGTTGGAAGTCATAGCGAAGGATTGAAAAAAAATGTGAGGCATGTTTTCATCAGGATAAGGATATAGGAACAAACCATAAAAGGGAGTCTTTTGGATCTCCTTTAGATTTTTGAGGGACATAGCAATGGCGAATTTTTATTACATTGGCGAAAATGAACAAAAACAAGGTCCGTATGATTGGGAACAAATCCAACAATTGGTTCAACAAGGCAAAATCATACCGAACACTTTGATCGAGAACGAAGCAGGAAAATCTGGACTTGCGAGAAATATGAAAGACCTAGTTTTTCCTGAATCTACGCCGGTGGAACCTACACAGAAACCGGTGACATCCGATCCAGAATCATTTGTGGACACTCCACCAGAGACGGAAAGTCTGCCTATTACTTCTCGGATTCCTGAAGGCTGTGAGTGCATTTCAGAGCCAGGGGCCGCACAGGAGGAGCCAATTCGGGACACTATAGAGCAATCAGACACTTTGGCAACTCCTGATACTAACGAGGAAGGGAAGGCCGCTACTGTACAGAGTGCCCCTGACGAAGTCCCATCGGAATTGAAACCAACACTTGAAACATTGGAGGGCAAATTAGATACTCTGATTGACAAATTTGCCACCCTGATCGGAAGTGTTGACTTCGGGACGAAGTTCGCGGAGAAAAAACAGGCACAGATTGACAAACTCTACGAAGAAAATCAAAAATATAAGGAGGGAATTCACGAAAAACTCAAGAAGTCCCTTGTTCTTGCGGTCATCGGGCAAATTGATGCGGCACA
>Ga0099364_10005352_pt1 | contig 19088 bp, 11 predicted proteins | sample TergutTh196P3_FD_73070 | JGI IMG/M metagenome (GOLD analysis project Ga0099364, IMG submission 73070) | Microcerotermes parvus P3 segment gut microbial communities from Pointe-Noire, Republic of the Congo - Th196 P3 | ecosystem: Host-associated > Arthropoda: Insects > Digestive system > Gut ...
CTCGCCGTCATCGTTTATTCTATAATTATTTTCGTCTAAGCCTAATTTCCACGCAAAACAGTGGTGATTGGCATCATAATAATTTTGTTTTAGATTATGAATATGTTCTTTTATAATATCCTCGTTCATAACAGGATAGGCAAATGCAAGGAATTTGCTCCCCTTCTCCTTATATATACCTGTTGATATTTTTTCTATTGTGTTGTACGTGTCAGTGTTCATGTCCGGGGCTAGAAAAATCCTGTTCGGATATCGTATATTTTTCGTCTTGCGGAAAAGCACCAAAGAAACCAACAATTGGTGTCTCATTATTTTTGTCTAATGCAAAAATATTTGTACCTACATCGGCAGGCGGACCTCCAAAAATGGGATTTGAACCTCCTACTTCGCTTTTTGCGTGTGAAATAAAATTTGCAAACTCTTCTGAAAAACTTTTTACTTTGAATGTTATGGTATCCCCAATTTCTATACCGCCTCTGATAAAACATGGAAACTCGTAACCATCAATATCATAGCCTTCAAAATATGAATCGGTAAGTATCAAAAAATAGCCGAAAATATTTGTTATTTCAGAATTTTTTTGTAGATAAAGAGCGAGATAATTTTTCTGAGTATCAGGCACTTTGCCATACAACAAAAGATTTGGAACGGAAGGCATAAGAGAGGGTTGTAACTCAACCGAATCTACTCTTGTTGCGTATGGCATATATGCTGTTGCCCTATAATGCTCATCAATACCGTCTTTATTGAAATCCAAAGAGATATCGAGTGTATAAGTTTTTCCTTCTTTGCCAGAAAATAGTGGGTCGGTACAATAAACTCCCGCCGTATCTGGATTTTCCGTAAGAAAATAACGATTCGTACCGTCAAATAAAGAGACAATGGCATTGCTGATGCCTATCGGTGCCTCGGAAGTAAAATATCCTGCTGTGTAGGTTATTTTTACGGTATGCACTCCCTGCAGGTTGGTAACATAACCAAAAACCGACAAACGAGGGGCAGCATCATTGGTGTTAATGTCAATGCGTTCCGTGCAGGAAAACAATAATATTAAAAATGCCGATAAAAGTTTTGCATATTTGCTCATTGTGCTTAAAAGTTTAAAAAAGTACTATTTTTTTATCAAATTTTTCGCGGCAAAAATAATATATTTTTTCTGAAATTTTTTTATTTTACAAAAAAATATTAATTTTGCGCTCTGAAAAAGGGCTTTTTCTTAGCCTTTTTTTAATGTTTCACACTTTTGATAAAACGTGATAAATGATTGAAGACGAAAGAATTATAAAAATTAATATTGAAGATGAGATGAAATCTGCCTACATCGATTATTCGATGTCGGTGATTGTATCAAGAGCCTTACCTGATGTGCGGGACGGCTTAAAACCTGTACACAGGCGCGTTCTCTTTGGGATGAACGAATTAGGAGTAACCTCAACAAAACAGCACAAAAAATCCGCACGTATTGTCGGGGACGTTCTGGGAAAATACCACCCACACGGCGACTCATCGGTATATATGGCGATGGTTCGAATGGCGCAGGAATGGTCGTTGCGATACCCTTTGGTTGATGGTCAGGGAAATTTTGGCTCAATGGACGGCGACAGTCCCGCTGCAATGCGATATACAGAAGCCCGATTAAGTAAAATTTGCGAAGAAACTTTAGTCGATATTGAAAAAGAAACCGTTGATTTTCAGCTAAATTTTGACGACACACTAAAAGAGCCAACCGTTTTACCCACAAAAATTCCGCTATTGTTGATAAACGGCGCATCAGGAATTGCCGTAGGTATGGCAACAAATATGGCACCTCATAATCTTGCTGATTCCATTGACGCAATAGTCGCACTTATTGATAATCCCGAAATTGAAATTGACAAATTGATTTCAATAATAAAAGCACCCGATTTTCCAACGGGAGGCGTAATCTACGGATATCAAGGTGTAAAAGAAGGATACCTTACAGGACGGGGAAGGGTTGTCATCCGAGCAAAAACGGAAATAGAAACCGACAGCAACGGACGCAATAAAATTGTCGCTACCGAACTGCCCTATAACGTAAACAAAGCCGAACTAATAGCAAAAATTGCTGACCTGGCAAATGAAAAAAAGATTGACGGAATTGCAGATGTCAATGACGAAACTGATAGGCACGGACTGCGCGTTGTAGTTGATTTAAAAAAGGATGCGATAGCAAACGTTGTATTAAATCACCTCTACAAGCACACGGCATTTCAGTCATCTTTCAGTGTAAATAATATTGCATTAGTAAAAGGACGTCCCAGATTGCTGAATTTAAAAGAGATAATCGCATGTTTTGTAGAGCATCGGCATGACGTTGTTACCCGTAGAACACAATTTGAACTCCGCAAAGCCGAAGAGAGACTGCATATCCTTGAAGGATTGATAATTGCAAGCGACAACATAGATGAAGTAATACGTATAATTCGTGCTGCCGAAACGCCTAATCAAGCCATCGAAAATTTAATCCAAAGTTTTGACCTGACTGATATACAAGCCAGAGCAATAGTTGAAATGCGTTTGCGACAACTTACAGGTTTAGAACAGGAAAAATTACGCGAAGAGCATGCCAAAACAGTTGCCGAAATTGCCCGTTTGAAAGAAATCCTTGCACATGTTCATTTAAGAATGGAAATTATCAAGCAAGAATTGCTCGAAATCAAAGAAAAATACAAAGACGAGCGCCGAACTGAAATTATTTACGCAACCGAAGAGATGAACCCTGAAGATTTCTACGCTGATGACGAAATGATTATCACAATTTCCCATCTTGGATATATAAAAAGGACTCCATTAGCAGAATTTAAGACCCAAAACAGAGGCGGAGTAGGCTCAAAAGGCTCGTCCACACGAGATGAAGATTTTATTGAGTATATTTATCCTGCCTCAATGCACCATACAATGCTATTTTTCACCAAAAAAGGACGTTGTTTCTGGCTAAAAGTATATCAGATACCCGAAGGCACTAAAAGTAGCAAAGGCAGGGCAATCCAAAATCTTTTGAATATAGACGCAGATGATGCCGTAAAAGCATTTATAAGAGTAAAAAATCTCGGCACAGACATCGAATTTACAAATTCGCATTATATAGTGATGGCAACCAAAAAGGGACTTCTGAAAAAAACTCTTTTATCAGAATATTCACGTCCGAGACAAAACGGCGTTTATGCAATAGTCATTCGCGAAGGCGACGAACTCTTAGAAGCAAGACTTACCAACGGACGCTGCGAAATCATTATGGCAACGTTATCGGGTCGAGCCATCAGGTTTAACGAAGCAAAAGTCAGAAGCGTTGGACGTAAAAGTATGGGCGTAAAAGGGGTAACTCTTTATACCGAAAATGACGAAGTAGTTGGTATGATATGCATCAAAAATTTGAACGAAAATATTCTTGTCGTTTCAGAAAAAGGATACGGAAAATGTTCAAAAATAGATGATTACCGTATTACTAACAGAGGCGGAAAGGGTATTAAAACGATGCGTATTACTCCCAAAACGGGTAATCTTATCGCAATAAAAAATGTTACAGACGATAACGACCTGATGATAATTAATAAATCAGGTATCACAATAAGGTTTGCCGTAGCCAATATTCGTGTAATGGGACGCGCCACAATGGGAGTAAGGCTTATAAACCTTGATAAAAAACATGACGAAATAGCATCGGTAGCAAAAGTGGCAGCCGAAAGGCTTGAAGACGAAAAACTCGAAGATATTCTCAAAAATGATGACGATGATATCACAGATATTGGTGATGACCTTAAAGATATGGTTGAAAATTTGGATGCCCCCGCTGAGGATATTGAGTTGGAAGAAGAAGATATGGAAGAAGAAGATATGGATGTAGAGGAAATGGAAGAGGAAGAGGAAGATATTGCTGAGGATGATTTGGAGGAAGAATAATAATAAACAATGATAATTATTAGATAAAATGCAAGAAATAGAAAAAAAGTTTTTAGTTGCAGGTGAATTTAAACATCAAGCAACCAAATCGACCCGAATAACACAGGGTTATCTGTCATCTGTACCCGAAAGAACAGTACGTGTACGCATAAAAGGTGCCAAAGGCTTTCTAACCATAAAAGGAATAGGCAACGAAAGCGGCGCAAGTCGTTATGAGTGGGAAAAAGAGATACCCGTTCCAGAAGTAGAGGAATTGTTGAAAATCTGCGAACCGGGAGTTATCGACAAAACACGCTATCTCGTTCCCGCCGGGAAACACACCTTCGAAGTAGATGAATTTTACGGCGACAACGAAGGATTAATCGTTGCAGAAGTTGAATTAACAGCCGAAAACGAAGAATTTACCAAGCCCGATTTTATAGGAAAAGAAGTAACAGGAGATGTAAAATATTACAACTCGATGCTTATGAAAAATCCTTATAGAAAATGGGGAATGAGTTTATAAAGTTCAGATTTCCTTACATCAAAAATTTATTTTGTTGTATAATAGTGAAATACAATTTTAGCGAGAGGAAACCAAAATGTCCTACATTTATGGTTTTTTCATTCCTTTAGGAATGAAACTTTCGGTAGAAATAATTGCCACAAAACACCTGCATTCCGTTAGGAATGCATCTTTAGTTTGCGACATCTTTTTCGTAATACTTTGTAACATAAGGATATACGAAATGCCAAGTCAAGAGTTCTGATGTACCTCTATTCAGCACAAAGTGCACAGAGAAATCACATAAATCTTCATCCCCTCTCTTATCCCGCTACCGCTTGCTGTTTCCCATGACAATGTTTATATTTTTTTCCGCTTCCGCACGGGCAAGGTTCATTTCGTCCGGTTTTCTTTTCAACTCGGACGGGTTCTAATGGACGCGTCTCTTTTTTTCCGCTTAGTCCCACGCTCATCATTGGGTCATCTTTCCTTGCTCTCATATTGCCATAATCGGTACGGCGGCGTTTGTCGGCTTCACGGACTTGGCTTGCGTCTTTGATGGGAATAGAAGCTTTTGCTAATGAGGAAACTACTGTTTTGTTGTTACGTTCCATCATTGCCTTAAATAGATTGAAAGATTCAAATTTGTATATCAAAAGCGGGTCTTTTTGCTCGTAGGAAGCACTCTGTACCGCTTGTTTCAGGTCGTCCAACTCGCGAAGATGTTCTTTCCATGCGTCATCTATTGTGATAAGCATCATTGCTTTCTCAAAAGAACGGGTCAGTTCCTGTCCGCTGCTTTCGTATGCTTTCTTTAGATTGGTTGGTATATGGAAAGTGCGCTGTCCATCTGATATTGGAACTACAATATTTTCAAACTGCGCCCCCCTGTTTTCAAAAACATCTTTAATGACAGGTAACGCCATTTCGGCAATTTGAGTAGTTTTGCGTTCATAACCTTCCCATACCTTATTATATAGTTTTTTTGTTAAGTCATCGGATTTTCCTTTCAGGAATTCATCGTTTTCAAATGGTGATTCTATTGAAAATGTACGTATCAGTTCATATAAAAAGTTTTCGTAATCCCCTGCTTGCTGATTATCACCCACTAATGATTCAGCGGTATCGAACATCATATTTGAAATATTTAGTTTCATTCTTTCACCATATAAGGCGTGGCGACGTTTTGTATAGATAACTTCCCGCTGTGAGTTCATAACGTCATCATATTCCAGCAGTCGTTTTCTGATTCCGAAGTTGTTTTCTTCCACTTTCTTTTGGGCACGCTCAATAGATTTTGTAATCATTTTATGTTGAATCATTTCACCTTCTTGCACACCCATTCTGTCCATATATTTAACTAACCTGTCAGAGCCAAAGAGACGCATCAAATCATCTTCGAGTGAAACAAAAAATTGAGATGAGCCGGGGTCACCTTGCCGTCCCGAACGACCGCGCAACTGACGGTCTACGCGTCGAGATTCGTGCCTCTCGGTACCAACTATTGCTAATCCGCCAGCGGCTTTCACTTCGGGGGTCAATTTGATGTCAGTTCCACGACCCGCCATATTTGTAGCAATTGTTACTGTCCCTTTTTTACCTGCTTCGGCAACGATATCGGCTTCGCGCTGATGTAGTTTTGCATTCAATACATTGTGTTTGATGCCGCGCAGTTTTAACATTCGACTTAATAATTCCGAAACTTCAACAGAAGTCGTACCAACTAAAACGGGACGACCATCATTAACTAAGGAAACAATCTCTTCGATGGCGGCATTGTATTTTTCTCGTTTTGTTTTGTAAACTTTGTCGTCCATATCTTTACGGACAATAGGTTTATTTGTGGGAATAACCACTACGTCAAGTTTATAGATGTTCCAAAATTCACCTGCTTCTGTTTCGGCAGTACCCGTCATTCCCGCAAGTTTTGAGTACATACGGAAATAGTTTTGCAACGTGATTGTAGCATAAGTTTGTGTTGCGGCTTCTACCTTTACGCGCTCTTTTGCCTCTATTGCTTGATGTAAACCGTCTGAATAACGCCGTCCTTCCATTATACGACCCGTCTGTTCGTCCACAATTTTTACTTTATTGTCAATCACCACATATTCAACATCTTTCTCGAACATCACGTATGCTTTTAGTAACTGATTGATTGTATGTACTCTTTCCGATTTTACAGAATAGCTTTGCAGGAGTTCATCTTTTTTCTTAATTCGTTCTTCGTCTGTAAGGGTTGATTTTTCGAGGTTTGCAAGTTCTGTTCCAATGTCAGGCAGTACAAAAAAATGTGGGTCATCGGATTCGCCTGTGATTAAATCAATTCCATTATCAGTCATCTCTACCGAATTGGTTTTTTCTTCAACAACAAAATAGAGTGGTTCAGTAGCAATAGGCATATTTTTGCTGTTTTCCTGCATATAAAAATTTTCTGTTTTGAGCATTTGTGCCTTTACTCCGTGTTCACTCAAATATTTTATCAATGCCTTATTTTTCGGTATCCCTTTAAATGCCCTAAAGAGTGAAAGATTTCCTTCTTCGACTTTTTTGGGGTCATCTGATTGCATTTGTATTTTTGCTTCTGACAAAAATTTGTTTACCAAATTACGCTGCGCATTAACAAGTTTTTCTACTTTTGGTTTTAATTCTAAAAATAATTGGTCATCACCTTTTGGGACAGGACCTGAAATAATTAGCGGAGTTCTTGCATCATCAATCAAAACGGAGTCGACCTCATCTACAATAGCGTAATTATGACTACGTTGCACAAGGTCATCGGGTGAGCTAGCCATATTATCCCGCAAATAGTCAAAACCGAACTCGTTGTTTGTACCAAAAGTAACGTCTGCTCTGTATGCCTTGCGTCTTTCGGGTGAGTTTGGCTGATGTTTGTCGATACAATCTACGCTTAAGCCGTGAAACATATATAATGGTCCCATCCATTCGGAGTCTCGTTTTGCAAGATAGTCGTTCACCGTAACTACGTGTACTCCCCTTCCTGTAAGAGCATTTAGAAATACGGGCAATGTAGCAACAAGTGTTTTTCCTTCACCTGTTGCCATTTCAGCAATTTTTCCTTCGTGAAGCACTGTTCCGCCGATTAATTGCACGTCATAATGTATCATTTCCCATTTGGTAATGTTTCCGCCTGCAACCCACGAATTGCGATATATTGCCTTGTTGTCATTGATTTCAACAAAGTCGTGAATAGCAGCCAAATCTCTGTCGAAATCGGTTGCGGTAACTTCAATAGTTTCATTTTGGGTAAACCTGCGTGCCGTCTCTTTTATAATAGAAAATGCTTCGGGTAGTGCCTTGTTTAACGCTTGATTTAAGTTTTCGACAATCTCTTTTTCTAATTTGTCAATATTTTTGTAGATATTTTCACGCTCATCTATGCTCGGATTTCCGTTTTCGACCTTATCTTTTAGTAATTCTATTTCGTTTTCGATTTCTTTTACCGAGTTGCGAACATTAAGTTTCAGTGTTTCTGACCGCTGACGCAATTCGTCATTACTCAATGCTTCAATTTTAGGATATACCTCTTTAATCTTTTGGAGGTACGGCATTAAGGTTTTCATATCTCGCTGTGCCTTATTACCGAAAAATTTTGATAAAAAACTATTTATGGAATTCATATTTTTTAATTATTTAAGATTTAATTATTTAAAAATTAATTATTTAAGATTTAAAAATTAAAATAAAATTTTTGCAAAGTAACGATTTTTTCTGTGTAAAATCAAATAAAAATGAAAAATTTTAAAATTTTCAGGTATTTTTTTTATCATATAAGTTTGGAATTGTAAAAATTATATTACTTTTGCACCGCAAATAATATTATGGCACACAAAAAACAGTCAAAAATAAAAAAAGTAAGTACCGTTGTCGGCAAAAAGAACGACCGCACACTCAAAGATTTGGGCGTATATATCAATATGCTTACAGATTTTGGGTTTAAGCTTATTTTTGGCACCGAGGCAAACAAAGATTTACTGATTGATTTTTTAAATGCCGTTTTAAAAATCCCCGGCGGTATAAAAGAGATACAATACTCAAACCCTGAAAGAAAAGGACGTATAAAAACATCTCCAACAACAATTTTTGACCTTCATTGCATAACAGGAAACGGCGAGCGAATAATAGTAGAAGTACAAACACATTCCCACACAAATATTATAGAACGTGGCGTTTATTATGTTTCCCGTGCCATACAAGAGCAAGGAAAAAAGAATAAAGAATGGAATTATGAATTATGTCCCGTCTATTTGGTAAGCATCGTAAATTTTCGTTTGAACAAATTGGACAAAAGAGAAAATGTTAAAGATAAATATATGTCCTACATACAACTTACTGACACAGAAACACATAAAGTTTTTTACAAAAAACTTACGTTAGTATATATTGAGTTGCCAAGGTTCAAGAAAAAAATCAATGAGTTGCACACCATAATTGAGAAATGGGTATTCTTATTCAAAAATTTGCACAAACTAAAGAATCTACCCGACATTTATCAAAGCGAAATTTTCAAAAAACTATTTGAGGAGGCAAAAATAGCAAATATGACCCCCCAAAAATTTAAAAAATATTGTCAATCACTTAAAAATTTACGTAATATGAACCTAGTAATAAACGAATATAAGAATACCATCAACAGAATTCTTGCTGAAAATGCAAGAATACTTGCAGAAAAAGAATATTTTCAGCAGGCTATTACAGAAAAAGAGTATGCATTTCAGCAGGCTATTACAGAAAAAGAGTATGCATTTCAGCAGGCTATTACAGAAAAAGAGTATGCATTTCAGCAGGCTATTACAGAAAAAGAGCACTTTCAGCAGGCTATTACAGAAAAAGAATATGCACTTGTCGAAAAAGAGAATGCCCTGCAAAAAGCCCTTGCTGAGCTTGCTAAATATCAGGGAAATATGAATTAATCTCTTTCAATTATTCATAAATTTGCACAAATAAAAAAAGTACAATATATCATATAAATTATATCATTATGAAACAGTTGTTAAAATATTCAGGGATAATCGTAATCATTATCGCTGTAATCCTTTTGGGGATATATTTTTCTTTAGAACCAGTCGACAATACTTTGCTCGGAATTTCCGGAGTGTTGCTGATAATTGGATTTTTTGGATACATAATTACAAACAAGCTGATAGTAGATTAACGTCAGTTAAAGAAATAAGTTATGCGCGTCCTGTTATTGCCATTTTCGTGGTTATTTGCAGGAATAATTAGATTGAGAAACCTTTTTTTCGATAAAGGTATTGTTAACTCTGTAAGTTATTCGCTGCCTGTTATTTCTGTGGGAAATATAACGGTAGGAGGAACCGGAAAAACTCCATTAACTGAATATATAATAAGGACAATGTCGGAAAGTTTCCGTTGTGCGTTGTTGAGTAGAGGTTATGGACGAAAAACCCAAGGAGTAGTAGTTGCCGACGACAATTCAACTTATGCCGATATTGGAGATGAGCCAATGCAAATAAAAGCAAAATTCGATGAAATTTCCGTGGTAGTTTCAGAAAAACGCAAATTAGGAATAGAAACGCTACTGAAATTACAGCATCCACCCGATATGGTTGTGATGGACGATGCGTTTCAACATAGATACGTAAAACCGAATTTTTCTATTTTGGTTATGGATTATTTTCGTCCTATATGGAAAGATTTTTTACTACCGGCGGGAAATTTACGAGAACCCAAAAGCGAAATTAAACGTGCCGAAGTCGTTATTGTCAATAAATGTCCAAATAATTTATCGTCCGAAGAGGCTACTTATATAAAAAACAAATTGAAACTGCAAGAACATCAGCAACTGTTTTTTACTTCAATCAGTTACAAAGAGCCAGTTCCGTTAATCAAAACAATGAAACAGGAGTTGCCGGTAATTGACGCTGCAAACCATTTTCAGCAGATAGTTCAAGAAAAAAAGAACTCCATAATTGCAGTTGCAGGAATTGGAAATCCGATACCGTTTTTTGAAATGATTAAAAGTTACGGAAAACCCATAAAAACGTTTCGCTTTAAAGACCATCATCGTTTCACTATCAAAGACATCAATAAAATGGTAGAAAACTCTAAATCAGAAAACAGCGATGAAACACCTTTGATTATTACTACCGAAAAAGATGCAGTTAGAATAAAAGCCATTCCAGAATTAAATGCAAATGTGGCTGCAAATGTTTGGTATATTCCAATAGAACTTATATTTTTGTTTAATAATAAATTTTTGTTTGATAAAATATTATATAATTATGTTAGAAAAAATTAAGAACACGGCTCAATTTTTGAATTCCATTCAATCCATAGAGCCAAAAATAGGAATTATCCTCGGCACAGGGCTTGGAGGATTGATAAATGAAATTAAACCTATAAAAATTATTGAGTATGACAAAATTCCCGATTTCCCCGTTTCAACCGTTGAGGGACATCACGGAAGATTGATTTTCGGAACTATAAAAGATGTACCTGTGATGGCAATGCAGGGCAGATTTCATTATTACGAAGGATATTCAATGCAGCAGGTTACTTTTCCTGTTCGGGTGATGAAACTGATGGGAATCAATACTTTGATTGTTTCAAATGCTTCTGGCGGAATGAATCCCGACTTCAAAATCGGTGATTTAATGATAATTACCGACCATATCAATATGTTTGGCGACAATCCGCTACTTGGCAAAAATATTGCCGAACTCGGACCACGTTTTCCAGACATGAGCCAGCCTTACGATAAAAAACTAATAGACAACGCATTAGAAATCGCCGCAAAAAACAATATTGACGTAAAACAAGGCGTTTACGTGGGTACATCGGGTCCAACCTTTGAAACACCTGCCGAGTATAAAATGTTCAGAATTTTGGGTGCAGACGTTGTTGGAATGTCCACCGTACCTGAAATAATCGTGGCAAGGCACATGAACATGGCATGTTTTGGTATTTCAATCGTTACCGATTTGGGCATACCGGGTCAAATTGTTGAAATAACACACGAAGAAGTGCAACAAGTAGCAGCCGAACAAGAGCCTAAAATGACGAAAATCATCTCGGAACTTGTAGGGATATTTAAGGTTTAAAGTTTAAAGTTTAAGGTTTAAAGTTTAAGATTTAAAGTTTAAGGTTTAATTAAGGTTTAAGATTTAAAGTTTAAGATTTAAGATTTAAAAATTTAAGATTTAAGATGTTATGGATATGAAAAAAATATTAATAATTACATCAATTTTATTTGCTTTTTGGGTATTACCTGCAAATAGTCAGGAGAATAACTTGGAAAAGCAGATAGAGGAATTGCAAAAAACTATTTCTGCATTTCAACATCGCTTTGATGCAATAGAAAAAAACATTGATGACGTTTTATGGTTTAATAGGGTAGGGGACGTGGCATTTATCGACAAGGTTTTTATTACAGGACCGCCTGCAAAAGCCCAAAGTCCCACTGCATTAGGTGCTGACAATCCGCTGAAATTTTGGTCATACGTTTTTATTCCTAAAGGGATTGACCTTAATAAGAAGTATCCGCTAATTGTGCTTGTTCACGGTGGTGTTCATGCAAATTTTGGGACTTATCACACGCATATCATACGGGAATTGATGGCGCAAGGATACATTGTTGTTGCGCCTGAATACAGAGGAAGCACAGGTTATGGTGCATCTTTCTGGCGAGCAATAGATTATGGTGGGCTTGAAATTCAAGATAGCGAAGCAAGTCGTGAATATATGGTTGAAAATTACAGTTTTGTGGATAAAAACAGAGTTGGAGTTGTTGGGTGGAGCCACGGTGGACTGATAGCGTTAATGAGTGTATTTCAATACCCTGATAACTATAAAGTGTGTTTTGCAGGAGTTCCCGTATCAGATTTAGTTGCACGAATGGGATATCTGGACGACAATTACCGAGGGCTTTTTTCCGCTGATTATCATATAGGTAAAACAGTTCGGGAAGATGTGGAAGAGTACCGTCGCCGTTCACCAGTTTGGCATGTAGAAAAATTAAAAACTCCTCTGTTGATACATACCAACACAAACGATGACGACGTGCATGTACTTGAAGTTAAATCACTTATCCGTGCCTTAAAAGCCGAAGGCAAAAAATTTGAGTACGAAATTTTTGAAGATTTGCCCGGAGGTCATTCATTTGATAGAATAGATATAAAGTCGGCTCGCGAGATTCGATTAAAAATATGGATTTTTTTAGCAAAACACCTAAATCCGCCAACTCCAATGAAAAATCTGAAAGATATGGAAAAGGCGGCGTATATACCAAACTAATAAAATGCTTTTATACAACGACATATTTATTGACCTGTTTTGCAGACAGATAAACCATTACGGAGAGATGGTTTGCGGTGATGTTTTTATTTCAAGACGTGTGAAAGAAGAAGGACGAACCATTGCAGTGCTTTCAGATGGTATGGGTTCCGGAATTAAGGCAAATGTTTTAGCATCATTGACATCTTCTATGGCTCTAAATTTCACGTTAGACCATAAAGAGGCTTTAAAAACTTCCGAAATAATTATGAAAACATTGCCCATCTGCTCTGAGCGCCAAACAAGCTATTCTACATTTACCATAATTGATATCGAAAACGATGGCGAGACAACAATCGTCGAATTTGACAACCCTACCTGTTTTATAGTTCGCGGAAAAGTTTTTTTTAATCCGGGATGGGAAAAAATAACGATAGAGGAAGGTAAATATGAGGGCAAAAAAATCCGTTCCTGCAAATTTACGGCACAAAAAGAGGACAGAATAATATTTTGCAGCGACGGAGTGATACAAGCAGGAATGGGCGGCAAAGCCTATCCGGGAGGCTGGGGATTTAACGAATACAAAGAGTTCGTAATAAAAACGATTCACAATAATCCAACAATTTCATCTGCTAAACTTGCTAATGATGTTGTAAAATATGCGTTTCGGTTAGACCACGAAAAGCCCGTTGATGATACATCATGCGCCGTGATTTATTACAGGTTGCCGAGGAAATTGCTTTTCGTATCAGGACCTCCTTTCGATGACGAAAAGGATGCTTTTTTTGCAAATTTAATAAAAGATTTTTCGGGTAAAAAGATAATTTCAGGCGGAACGACCGCCGAAATAGTTGCACGTGAACTAAATTTAAACTTTGAAACAAAATTAATGCAAAATGACCCTGATTTGCCTCCAACATCAACAATAAGAGGAATTGACCTCGTTACCGAAGGAATTATGACTCTTGACAAAGTAGTTAAAATACTTGAAAATAGTAAAAAAAACATAACTTATAGTAACGGTGCCGCCGACCAAATAGTGAAAAACTTTTTAGAAAGCGACCAAATTCATATCATCAACGGAACAAGAATAAACATAGCGCACCAAGACCCAAGTTTTCCCGTTGAATTAGAAATAAGACGGTCAATAATAAAAAGAATAGTTAAAATATTGGAAGACAAATTTTTAAAAACAGTTACGATTGAATATATATAAAATATAATCTATTATTATGGAAAATCAAAATAACTCAAAACAAGATTGTGGTTGTGGAAACGACTGCCACTGCTCCTCTACTTCTTCGTCATCATCATGGAGAAAGTGGGTTTTTGTTGCAATTATTTTTGTAACGGCAGCAATAATTATGGTAAAATTTGTTGGCAATGATAAAACTAAGCATGACAAATGCTGCCACAAACACGAAAACAGTTCTTGTTGTCATCATACAAATACAGACAACGATGAATGAATGGATAAATTCAATAGTAATCTCTGACCAAATAGGAATAGTTACTTTAGTAGCGGTTTGTTTGTTAGGGGTTATCAGTGTTTTTACTTGCGCCTGCAATTTCGCAGTTTTGGGCATTGTAGCAGGATATACAAGCACTCTGGAGGCAATAGGCAAGGCAAAAACAGTGCTATTTACCTCTCTTTTTTTCTTTTTGGGAACAATTGTGGCTATGTGTGTTCTGGGGTGTGTAATTGTTTTTGCAAGCGAGTTTATCAGCGATGCGATGGGCGATTACTGGCGTATTGGAATGGGAATTATTTTAATTCTATTTGGTACATATATACTTGATATATTCCCTTTTAAGATACATCATTTTACATTTAATTTTAAGCACAAAAGAGATGGAATTACAGGTGGCATCTTATTCGGATTTGTTGTTGGCACTCTAACTTCACTCGGAACTTTATGCTGTAATCCAATTTTTCCGATGATAGTAGCGGCATCGATTGTAACAGGCAGTAAACTATGGAGTTTTTTAATGCTACTTGCTTATGCTTTTGGTTTTGGTGCGACCCTTGCATCTATTATGCTTGGTTTTGGTATGGGTATCGGAAAATTGTCAAAATTGCTTTCAAAATCGGCAAAAATCATAAAATATGCGGGCGGGATTATTTTAATAGTGCTGGGGTTCTATTTTATTATTACGGCTTGAAAAGGAATGGGTGAATGAGGGAATTAGTGAATGAGGGAATTAGTGAATGGGTGAATAAGTGAATGAGTAAATGAGTGAATGGGTGAATAAGTGAATGAGTAAATGAGTGAATGGGGGAATGAGTGAATGGGGGAATGGGTGGATGGGTGGATGGGAGAATGAGTCCCTCAATATCCTTTGGATACATCACCGAGTAAGTAACTTTTTTCATTCCATTAGGAATGAATCTTTCGGTAGAAATCAATCGCCTCCACGCACCTGCATTCCGTTAGGAATGCATCTTTACATCTCTTGTAAAAAACAAAAATTGCTGAGGTCAGGAAATCTGATACTGCATATTCACTCACAGTTTATTTAAACGCAAAAGACGCAAAGCTGAGAACGCAAAGGGCGCAAATAATTTTTTGACCATTCACCTTGCACCGTGTACCATTCACTCATTTACCCATTCACTCATTCACCCATTCACCATCAATTCTCCAACACAACCTTCAACTCCCCATTATTAGTTCTTATCATATATACGCCACTTGGAACGTTTATTAGTGTCAATGTTGCTTTGTCCCCTTCGGCTACTGTTTTGGTTATTAATAAACCGCCTTGGGTGTAAACCTCAACTTCGTCGCCGTCATTAACGCCTTCTATGGTTAGGAGGGTGCCTATTGGTAAGGGATTTGGATAGGCTCGCAAGGATACCATTTGGGCGTTTTCGATGATTTTGTCGGTGGAGAATAGGTTGCCGTAGTTACTTGTAATTAGCATGAAAGTGTATATGCTTCCCGCTGTTAGTTGGTCTTCTTTTTTGGGACCGGCTGAGTAACTGCTCCAATCTGTACCCGTTGGGGCGGCATTGGTGTAGATTTCTCTGCCGTCTTGATACCATTTGCAGCCGATTACGTCATAGCCTTCGGCGGCTAATAGTTTTAGGTTTAACATGAAGGTGTTGTTCCATTTGGTAACTACATAAGTGTCAAAATCTAATAAATCTATTGTTGCTATAAAATTGGCAACTAAAACAACGTCTTCGGTAAGTGTAAAACTATATTGGTTGGTCGTTGAAACTATTATGTTGTTATGCGTCCAGTTGAAAAATCTGTAACCGCTGTTTGCTGTTGCAGTTACGGTGATGACGCTGTTTTCGGCGTATGTTCCGCCGCCGGTTGCGTAGCCGTAAGTGCTGTTGTTTACTTCCACAAATACGGTGTACGTTTGTATTTCATATTTTGTTGCGACAATTATGCCCTCTAAAATATTGGTTGTTAGGCTAATGTCATCTTTTGTGAGTAAGACTGTAAATAAGAAGTCTCCATTTATTCCTGATGGTAAATCGCTATCTCCGGCAATGGCTGAATTTATATCTATTATGGTGATGTCGTCTTCGGAAATAATTATTTCTGTTTCGCTGATAATATTGTTTATACGTCCAACTAACCACGTTTTTACTTCCTCTTCGGTATTTGCTACCTCTTGTGCAACGATGTAAGTTTCGGCTTCAATCAAATCTTTTGCTATTGCGGGTGCGGTTTTTTCAAATTCGACTGTAACGGTTACGTTTGCTGATAAGTTTTTGAGAAGATATGTAAGGTCGAGATGGTCATTTATATCGTTGTCGGTCATTCCTGTAATTGTCCATTCTTTGACTTTGTAGCCTATTTCTGGCTCTGCTGTAAATAGGATGTCGTTTCCTTTTGCAACTTCTGCGCCTGAAAGGATTGGAGTGCCATCGACTTCTGCTTCAAGGGTTCCGTTGCCACCGATGACTTCAAAATCAACTGTGTGGAAGGTCTCAAAATATATCTGTACGGTAATGGTATTTGATAAATTTTCGAGCAAGTATGCAGGTTCGAGGTAGCCTTCCAAATTTATATTCATTCCAATAATGTTCCACTCCTTGATGATATTGCCATCTGCAGGATCAGCGGTGAATAATATATTTTTACCTTCTTCAACTTGCGCACCTGAATTGATTTGAATACCGTCAACTTCTGCAGTGATATTGCCTAATCCTGACATTACAAAGAAATTTACATTAAATCTTGGCGGAAGAATAACAAACTCAACTGTTACAGTTACATTTGCCGACAATCCTTCAAGTAAATATGAAAGTTGGGTATAATTTTCAATATCAACATCCATACCTTCTACTGTCCATTTTTTTACTGTGTAACCGTCTGCAGGCGCGGCTGTGAATAATACATTTTTACCTTCTTCCACTAATGAGCCTGAAATTATTGTTGTTCCATCAACGGTTGCTGTCAGGTTGCCGTTATTGCCGATGACAGCAAAATTGACTGTATAGAAAATTGGTATTTCAAACTCTACTGTAACAACTACGTCTTCTGATAATCCTATTAAAAGATATTCAAGGTCGGTATGATTGGAAATATCTATACCGTTAACGGTCCATTTTTTAACTAAATAATCTGTTTCTGGCAGAGCGGTAAATAATACATTTTTACCTTCTTCTACTAATGAGCCTGAAATTATTGTTGTTTCATCAACGGTTGCTGTCAGGTTGCCGTTATTGCCGATGACATCGAAATTGACTGTGTAATAAATTGGCGATTCGCCTTCCTCAAATTCTACTGTAATTTCCACGTCTGCTGATAATCCGACAAGAAGATATTCAATGTGGGTATGCCCTGCAATTATGTTGCCGTCAATTGTCCATTCTTTGACGGTGTAACCGTCTGCGGGGTTGGCGGTAAATAATATATTTTTACCTTCTTCTACTAATTCACCAGAACTGATTGTTGTTCCATCAACGGTTGCGGTTAGATCGCCGTTATTGCCGACCACGTTAAATGTAACTACGTGTAAATCAATATCATAAGGGCTATAAATAAACGTTGCAATAATTGATTGGTCGGCGGTTATGTTGTCAAAAGTGTATGTTCCGCTTAAAACTGCTTCGGGATTATTTATTCCGTTTATTAATACTTGCGAAATTTTGTGGTCATCATCTGCCTTAATTGTGAAAGTTCTACTGTCGCCGTGATTTACAACTATGTTTCCGCTTGGAGTTATTGTACCGTTTTCACCTGCTGAGGCAACAATGGTGTAACTCTTTTGAGTAAATTCTGCAAATAAAATTCTATTGCTAAATGCAGGAAACTCATAAGTTGCACCTGCACCAAGTACAGTACCGCCATTTTCTGTCCAACGGTCGAACTTGTAGCCGTCATCATCGTTGGGGGTTGCTATAACTGTAACGGAGGAGCCGTGCGGGATGTTTGTTCCGTTTCCTTCGGCAAATTCTACTGAACCGAAGTTGTCGTTATTTGCGGCAATGATAACGGTGTAGGTATTAAGGACAAACTGTGCGGTTAAATCTCTGTCATTTAGCGCAATAAATTGATAAACATCACCTGCGCCACTAATTGTGCCGTCATTATCTGTCCAACTATCAAATTTATATCCGTCCTCAATATTTGGATTTGCTTTGACTGTTATTGATGTGCCGTGCGGTACGGTGATTTCAGTGTCAGAACCCCAATTTCCATATAAAAATTCTACTGTTCCAAAGTTATCGTCATTTGCGGCGATTGTAATTGTGTATATTCTAATGAATTGTGCCGTTATTGTTCTATCGTTTAAAACAGTGAATTGATATGTTTCTTCGGTTGCTTCCTGTATGGTTAAACCATTTTCTGTCCATCTGTCAAAGATATATCCGGGGTTGGCAGTTGCCGTTAATGTAGCAACTGTACCGTATCTATGTAGTCCTCCGCCTGTAACTGTTCCGCTTTCGGCGGGATTTACATTAGTTGTAATGTTTTTCATTTCACCTATGAATTTGGCGGTATAAACCAAATTTTCGGCGGGCATTGTGAAAGTGTAATTTTCGGCATCATCAATGAGGGTAGTGCCTTCGTACCATCCTTCAAATTGATAATTTTCAGCAGGAGTAGCCGCTATTTCCACGTTTGCGCCGGCAAAATAAGCACCTCCACCTGTTACGTTGCCTGTTTCCTGCGGTTCAACAACAAGTGTTAGCCAAAACATATCAATATGAGCAAAATTAGCAATCAGATTTAAGTTTGCCTCTGCATTAAAACTGTATTCTGCTTGGTCTGTAAATTGCGCTCCGTTTGCACTGTTTATCCAATTAATAAACTTATAATCAGGCAGATTGGGAATTGCTTTGATTGTTACGGGAGTTCCGGGTGGTAGATTTATTCCGTTGCCGTCTGTAAATTCAACAGTTCCAAAGGTTTCGTTGTTTGAGGCGATTGTTATTGTATATAGTTGGATAAATTCAGCTGTC
>Ga0099364_10005353_pt1 | contig 19083 bp, 27 predicted proteins | sample TergutTh196P3_FD_73070 | JGI IMG/M metagenome (GOLD analysis project Ga0099364, IMG submission 73070) | Microcerotermes parvus P3 segment gut microbial communities from Pointe-Noire, Republic of the Congo - Th196 P3 | ecosystem: Host-associated > Arthropoda: Insects > Digestive system > Gut ...
AGTAAAAAGGGAGAGGGGGATGTCTAAGATTGTCGAGGCGGTTCTTTGGCTGTTTTGGGCAAAGTTTCGTTTCATAGTGTAATTATATCACGCTAGGGGCGAGTTTGTCAACACCATAGAAAAAAATGTCACGGTATTCTGCCCATTGTTGTAATTAATTCCCGCTGCCTTGCTTAGTTCGGCAACATCGATGCCTGCCGCTTCAATAGAGCCTATTCTTTTTTCAGGGTGACGGCAGGGGTCGGGGAATACACACTTTTCACAAACAGGACACGCTCCTGCGCCAAACACAAGAAAATCGCTTGTTGTTTGCAAAAGTTTGTCTTTTATTTCAAGAGTAAGATCGATATGTTTCTCTCTTCCAAGAGTCATTCCTTCATAATCAAATGAATCTTCAATTTTATGCACGGTTGTAAAAACAAGCGCATTGTCATAAGCAAGGATTTTCTTTTTTTGTTCCTGAATACTTCCGCAGTTTGGCGGACAAGTCCAAGATTTTCCATAGTTGCCACAGACATTGCCCTTGCAATAGTCAAGCAAATCTTTTGAAAAGGTAATTGCGCTTACCGGCACAATAGCCTGTTCATGAATTCTATTATCCAATAAAGTTTTCAATTATTGTTTTTCCTTGAGGCGTAAGTATGGATTCAGGATGAAACTGCACGCCGTAAACCGAGTGTTCTTTGTGGCACACTGCCATAATTTCATTATCTTCTGTCCGTGCAATTACATTTAACACATTGGGCAGGGTATTTTCTAAACCTGCCAAGGAATGATACCGCGCCGCTTGAATAATAGGCGGAAGTCCTTTGAATAAAGGATTGCCCGTATCAATCTTTACCTGCGATGATTTTCCGTGCATCAATTTCATGGCATAAGATACAGTTCCTCCAAAGGCTTCAAAAATTGCCTGATGTCCAAGACAAATTCCCAAAATGGAAAAATCTTTGTGCAACTGTTTAATAACATCGATGCAAATTCCCGCATCACCAGGTTTGCCGGGGCCGGGGGAAATTACAATGCGTTTGGGGTTTAGGTTTTTTATGTCGTTTATTGTTACTTCATCGTTGCGAACAACTTTTATGTCAGGATAAACAGAGCCGATTGCCTGATAAAGGTTGTAGGAGAAACTGTCGTAATTGTCAATTAACAACACCATCAGCTTAACCCTCCTGATGACTGTTTGAGTGCGTTTACTACCGCCGCAGATTTGTTTACACATTCCTGATACTCAGATTCAGGAACACTGTCTGCAACAACTCCGGCACCGCAGCGGATAAACACTTTGTTGTTTCGTTTGTAAACAATGCGGATAGCAATGCAGGTGTCCATGTTCCCCGTAAAATCAAGGTAGCCGATTGCGCCTCCATAAATACCGCGCTTGTTTTTTTCCTGCTCATTTATAATCTGCATTGCACGAATCTTTGGCGCACCTGACAGAGTGCCTGCCGGAAGAACAGCGTTAATTGCATCCAGTCCGTTGTACCGCTCATCAATTTCACCGCTTACCGTTGAGCCTATGTGCATAACATGAGAAAACTTCAGGATAGATAGATATTTATCAACCTTGACAGTACCAAACTTGCTGATTTTTCCTAAATCATTTCTGCCAAGATCCACAAGCATATTGTGTTCTGCAAGTTCTTTTTCATCTGCAAGAAGTTCTTTTTCTAGCGCGGCATCTTCTTCATCTGTTGCGCCCCTCTTGCGAGTTCCTGCAAGGGGAAAGGTAAAAAGTTTTCCGTTGTGCAGTTTTACCAAAGTTTCAGGGGAAGCCCCTGCAATTTCCAGATTGCTTCCGCTAAAGTAAAACATATACGGTGAAGGGTTAATCGTTCTAAGTACGCGGTAGGTATCAAAAACACTGCCTTCAAAATCCGCTTCAAAGCGGTTGGACAACACAACCTGAAAAATATCACCTTCTTTTATATGGTCTTTTGCCTTGAGCACCATCTTGCAGTATTCTTCTTTTGTGAATAACTCTTTGAAGTCCGATTTTACATTTGCGGTTGGAATATCCGCAGGCTGTCCTGTTTTAATAAGGGTTTTTAATTTTTCAAGTTCATCTATCCCTTTTTCATATTCTGTTTCAATATTGGCGGCATTTATATTTACAATTAAAATGATTTTTTGCCTGTAGTTGTCAAAAGCAATTACCTTGTCAAAAAGCATAAGGTCAACATCATTAAAACATTCTTCATCAACGGCATCGAGCTTAAGCGTTGGCTCGCAGTATTTTGCGTAATCATAAGCAAAGTAGCCTACAAGCCCTCCTGTAAACGGGGGCAGATATTCAAGTTTTGCGCTTTTATGGGTATCAAGAATTTCTTGAATTTGTTTGTTGGGATTATCACCGTTAAGACAGGTAACTTCCATTTTTGGATCAAAACCTAAAAATGTATATCTACCCCAATTTTTTGTATCTTCCGCACTTTCAAGTATAAAACAATGTTTGCTTACACCCATCAATTTTTTTAACGCTTCTATTGGGGTTACCGTGTCGGAATAAATCTCTGTGCTTAACGGTATTAGGTTGTATTGTTTTGAGGCGGCAATTTGTTTTGCTTCTTCCAATGACGGTTTAAACATGTTTCCCCTCAATTTTTGCACGGACTTTTAGCTCTTCCATAAGAGCGGCAAATTGATCCAAATCTAAAGACTGTGCGCCGTCGCATAACGCTTTTGCAGGATTGTTGTGCGTCTCTATCATCAGGCCGTCAGCTCCAACGGCAAGGGCAGCTTTTGCAAGCGGCGGAACAAGACTGCGAATCCCTGCCGCATGGCTTGGGTCAACAATAACGGGCAGATGCGTTTTTTGTTTAAGGAGTGCAACAGCGGAAAGGTCAAGGGTGTTCCGTGTTTGTGTTTCAAAAGTACGGATTCCCCTCTCGCACAAAATAACCTGCTCATTCCCCGACGACACAATGTATTCGGCGCTCATTAAAAGTTCTTCTATTGTATTGGCAAGACCGCGCTTTAGCAGTATCGGTTTTTTTAAAGTACCCGCAGTTTTAAGAAGATCATAATTCTGCATGTTCCTGGCACCTATCTGCACAATATCGACATCTTCAAATAAATCCACTTGTGTTTGGTTCATCATTTCAGAAACAAGGGGAAGCCCGGTTTCTTTTTTTGCCTGCCTGAGCATTTCCAGCCCTTCCACTTTTGTACCCTGAAAAGCATAAGGCGAGCTGCGCGGTTTAAACGCACCTCCGCGCAGGATTTTTGCGCCGCTCTTTTTAACGCTCTGTGCAATTTCCAAAATCTGCTCTTTGCTTTCCACAGAACATGGCCCCGCAATTATTGTAAAAAATCCTTCCCCAATAGAAATATCGCCAATGCGGATAACAGTATCATCTTCATGAACGGTACGGTTGACCGCCTTGTACTGCTCAGTTATGCGCTTTCCAAAATCGATTATGTCATTAGTTTGAACCACAAGATCCAAATCGACCTCTGCGGTGTTCCCAATAAGGCAGATTGCTGTATGCTCTGTGCCTACGCTATTTATGGTAGAAAACCCTTTCTGTTCCCACTCTGTAATGAACTTATTAATCTTTTCTTTTTCTACATTGGGCTTTAAAATGAAAACCATGTTTATCTCCTGTTAAAAGAGCAGCATAAATTGGGGATTTAGAGAATATGTAATTTTACTGCTTTAGCATTTTCTTTATTACTTTCATAAGCTCTTTTTTATTGATGGGCTTAGAAATATATTCATTTACGCCAACATTAAATGCCTTTTTAATAATTTCTATTTCAAATGAAGATGTAAAAAATGCTATTGGGATTTTATTTTTACTGCATATATCTTTTGCTTTTTCAAATGTAGCCCATCCGTCCATGTCCGGCATAACTAAATCCAGTAAAATCGCATCAGGAACAATACCTTGATTCAATAACTCCAAAGCTTCGATGCCCGAATTGGCAGTGATAACATGGTAGTCATTCTTAAGCATATCTGTTGTTGAAGTGCGAAAAAATTCTTCATCGTCAATCAAAAGGATAGTTTTTTTTGTAGTATTGCCTGAATTTGCAAAATTTTCCATATATTTCCCCTGTATATCTAAATATAAGTTAGATTATACAACAAAATACATAGAATGTAAATACTAATTTTGCAATATATATTCGATTTCAGGGGTGTTGTAAATCGATATTTTTCTATATAATATAGTCATGAATAAAGAGAATAACCAATTTATCGACAAATACTCTAAGCTCCTTACCGAGCAGGGTATGATCGACAATGAACTTTACCTTAAATACGAGGTAAAACGCGGTTTAAGAGACATCAGCGGAAAAGGCGTTCTGGTGGGCTTAACTGAGATTTCCGAAATTATTTCTTATGTAATAGAAGACGGCGACCTTGTACCTTGCGAAGGCAAGCTCTACTATCGCGGCATTAATATTGAAAAAATCGTTCAGGGCTTTTTGGATGAAAAACGATTTGGGTTTGAAGAGGTTTGCTTTCTCTTGCTGTTTGGGCATTTACCCAACAAAGCTGAATCCGAATCATTCTGCGATTTGCTTGACAATTATACCGCTCTGCCGGAGAACTTTGTCCGTGATACAATTATGAACGCACCCAGCAAGGACATGATGAACTCTCTTGCAAAAAGCGTGCTGACCCTTTATGCCTTTGACGAAAATCCTGACGACATCTCCATAGAAAATGTTTTGCGCCAGTCAATTCAATTGATAGCCCAGTTTCCTTTGCTTGCGGTTTACGGCTATCAGGCTTATGCGCATTATTACAAAAATGAAAGTTTGGTAATTCATCCGCCGCAAAAGGGTTTGTCCATTTCAGAAAATATTTTGCACATGCTCCGCCCGGATTCCAGTTTCACTGACCTTGAAGCGCAGATTTTAGACATTGCTCTTGTTCTTCACGCTGAACATGGCGGCGGCAATAACTCCACATTTACAAATCATGTTGTAACTTCTTCCCATACCGATACTTATTCGGCGGTTGTCGCCTCTCTTGGTTCGCTCAAAGGTCCGCGGCACGGCGGTGCGAACATTAAAGTAGTGCAGATGGTCAGCGACATAATGGAAAATGTTAAAGACTGGAATGATGACGATGAACTTAACGCCTATCTAGAAAAAATGTTAGGCAAGCAGGTTTTTGATAAATCCGGTCTGATCTATGGCATGGGGCATGCGGTTTACTCGCTCTCTGATCCGCGTGCGCTTATTTTCCGCCAATTTGTTGAACGGCTTGCAAAAGAAAAAGGCCGCAATGATGAATACAAGCTCTATTCAAAACTGGAAACCATTGCACCGCAGGTTATTGGCAAGGTTAGAAAAATTTACAAGGGCGTAAGCGCCAATGTCGATTTTTATTCCGGCTTTGTTTACAGTATGTTGGACTTACCCGGAGAAATCTTTACACCGCTATTCGCCGTTGCACGAAACGCCGGCTGGAGCGCCCACCGCATAGAAGAACTTGTAAACAACGGCAAGATCATCCGCCCCGCGTACAAGTCTGTTACCAAGCTGCAACAGTATGTGCCTATGAAGGATCGTGGGTAGGTTGTATAATCATTGCGTCTTAGCGTTGATTAACGAGTAATGACAAAAACAATCGGGAAAGCTGTTAAAATTACTTTTCTCATTTTTATCGCTTTTTTTGAGGTCGCAAATTGCGACCTTAAGTTTTCCCTTGTTTTTCCACAAAGACCATTCTCCGTGGGTTGTTTTGAGACTTTAAAATGTCGGCATATTTGTCGTTGCCTTAATTTCAATACGATAAGGCAGTTAGATAGGTACCCATAACGATAACCGTTAGGTAATTTATTACCTGCTTTCCTTGATACGGCAAATACGGGCGGGGGAGTCTGGGCGGGGTTACCCATATGCACAGAGAACTATGCTAGCTGATATTTCTTATCCTCTCATAGTTATCTATTTATTTTTTACTTCTGATTGTTTTTGTTTTGGCTTCAGAAATTTTTTGTAATTTTTTTTACTTATAACTTTCTGTCCGCTTTTGGCTTCCAATTCCTTGCGGGCATTTCCTGCAACTTTGCCGCCATCCATTGCGGCGCGTTTGGTTTCGGTAAATCCTTGAGGATTTCTGTTTTTAGTGATTGTCTTTGTAGAGGCTTCACCGAGCATAGAAAATATAAGTTCTAAATCGTCCATGTGATCGCGCAAATTTTCACGCTTTAAGTTTTTATGTTTTTTATATTCCGACGGTGTCATTCCGAATGTTGCCTTTGAAATCTCCGCTGTCAATATTGCGAATTCTCGGTCTTCTTTAATTCCACGATTTTTCCATTCGTCTGTTAATTCCTCACGGATAGTGATACCACGCATACGCTTTTCAATCCAATCGTCAGAATAACCTTTTGCTTTGTAAAGGGCACGAGTGCGTTTTGTTGCTAATTCAGGATCTTCTATCTCTTGCGTTCTTTCGTACCCAACGCGAGCAAGCCAACGCTTGAAAGGTTCGGCTTTTTGTGATGGAATTGATTGAATAATGCGAAAAATGCCCTCAGTATTAGCACAGTTGAGGTTTTGACGACCGCCGGCGGTTTCTATAGAAAGGGGGGTGGCAATTTGCCCCCACCCTTTGGAAAGCTCGGGATCACGGCGGCGCATATCCTTGAGGTAGCCATCCGGCTGGGCGGAATCTGTCAACGCAGCTATTATGTCAACAATTACAAACCACCATTCATTATTATTCATAGTCCGGCGGATAGTCTTATTGCGGAAAACAACCAGTTGATTTGTTGGCGTTATATCTGTTTTTTGTTTCATTTCAACTCCTTCTGTTCTTAAAATATAAATAAAACTTAACAGAAATTCTACTAGCATCCTTGCTAGGCGGGGCTTACCCCATTTTATTGCCTGCTTTCTATTGTGCTTGTTACAGCCAATTCTTTAGCCATTTGACTCTCCTTGTTTTTCCACAAAGACCATTCTCCGTGGGTTGTTTTGAGACTTTAAAATGTCGGCATATTTGTCGTTGCCTTAATTTTAAGACATAAGGCAGTTAGATAGGTACCCATAACGATAACCGTTAGGTAATTTAATGTTAGTGCTTGAGGGTGAATTTGTCAATACAAAATATACACTTGACAATGGTATCATTTTATAGTACTATTAAATATGGGCTCAAAGCATAGAAAAACCCTTGAACAAATATTCAAAAAACCTGTACAAGCCAATATTATATGGTCTGATATAGAAGGGCTTTTTATTGCTTTAGGGGGTCAAATTTCGCAAGGTGAAGGATCAAGGGTGCGGGTAAAGTTAAATAACCAAAAGGCGGTTTTTCATCGCCCTCATCCGCAAAAAACAACCGACAAAGGAGCTGTTGCTTCTGTAAGAAGATTTTTAGAAAATGCGGGGGTAAAATCATGATGGAATATAAAGGATATGCAGGTGTTGTAGAATATGATTCGGAAGCAAAAATATTTCACGGGGATATTATAAACACAAAGGATGTTATTACCTTTCAGGGAAAAACAGTCAATGAAATAGAAAAAGCTTTTAAGGATTCTGTAAATGATTATATTAATTGGTGCAAAGAAGAAGGCGTTGAACCTGAAAAACCTTATTCAGGAAAGTTTAATATACGATTAGATCCTCAGTTGCACAGGCAAGCAGCCATTCTTGCAAAAAAAAGACGAGTCTCTCTTAACAGCTTTGTCGAAAAAGCTGTATCTAACGAGGTTGCTTTGTTGCAGTTAAACTGAGGTAACCCCTCACCCCCTTAGTGCTTCTTCCTCTTTTTCCTCTGCAAATTCATTTTCCGCACGCTACTTGCAACGAAGTTTCCAGCAAAGACGCAAAGCACGCTAAGTTGTAATTTACTTATATTCACCGCAGCCTTTGCATGATGTTGATGTTATTGGGTTTATTACAGAACAGTTATCACACTCCCAAGTATCGCTATAATTTCTATTTATTGGAGGAGCATTAATTAATTTTACTTTTGAAGAACTGCCGCCTGAATTGTCAAAATTTCCTATTTTAAATGACTTATTCAAATATGTATTATCATTAACCATATTTTTTTCTATAATTGAATTATTGCAAAAACGGCAAAAAACAGCCTCTGCCTTAATAATCTCGGCACAAAACGGACATTTTTTTACTAGATTATTTAATGAATTGTTATTTACATAATTGGTATTATAATATTGAGTATTATTCACAGTTCCATTACCACTCCATTCAGTTAAATATTGACCATTACATACCCATCTATTTGTACATACTTTTACAAGATCAACAATCCAAATTATACAACCAATTATAAATCCAATCCAACCAATACCTATTGATAATGTCAAGAGTGTAAAAATGTCAAGAAGTAGTACTAAAATACCTGTACCAATATGCCCTGTAATAAATCTACTAATACAATTAAATCCTAAAATGTTAAGTATCAAGACTGCCGTTTTCATGTTTTTCTCCTTTTTTTATTTCAATGTAAAAGCAAATATCGTATTTGCTCCATTTGTTGGTCCGGTAATAGATATTCTCTCAACATTTGCCATTTCTTCAAATGTTTGCGTACCAATAGCCGAACAAACCAGTGGTAATCTATTTTTAAAGTTCATTTCTTTATGAATATCACCTGCTCTTATGGAAATTGTTTTATTGCCTAAATTTCTTGCAGGGGTTATGTAACTTTCTAAGCAATACTTTCTTACTTGATCTGAATGGTTCATGTTTTATTCTCCTTTTAATAATCAATAAATTTGGTAACGCCTAATACCAACATTAAGCGTTACCAATGAAATTATTTTACTTCTGCTTTTATACATTCAGCATGGCGTAGGCAACCAGAACGACTAGCATCTCCTTCTACCACATGAGTAATTAGAATATCAAACAGTGTACATTTCGGAGATTTCTCATAAACACATTTTCCGCACCTTTCATTATCGCAGTCAATTTCTATTAGTTCATTTTCTTTTTTTATTTTTGTCATTTTTTTCTCCTTAAACTTAGGCATGTCATAAGACACCATCTTTTTTACAAACTGGTGTAATAAATAAATTCCAGTTTTTTTATATTTCCGCCAACGGCGAAATATCACACGCACCAGAACCGTGCAAATTCCTCGTTTCTTTCAAAGTTATTTTCTCTCTGTTACATCCTCCCCCTACTACCCAAACGGCGGGTTGTCGTTTGCAATTTTTTTCAAAAGCTGATTATACAATTGTTCGCGCATAGAAAATGCATTCTCCGAAGTTGGAGAAAAAGAATCTATTGCCAACTTTTCTTCTTTAAACCATTCTGTTTCTGTCAAATCTCTTGCATGACATAGAATCTTTGTTATTAAATCAAGTTCTTCTTTTGTAAAATTTTCCATAAAAACCTCTTAATATAAATTTGGCAGTCTTTGTTAGATACTACCATTAAATTTCTCATCCTTCATACGAAGTCCGGTCGCACAAACCATAGTTTTATAAACCTCTCCTCTTGCATTGAACTTTATAAACTTTCTCAATTGTCACTTTTACCTCCCTTGTTTTCAATTTCTATTTGATCTTTTAATCTATTAAAACTTATATTAACATTGCATCCCATCGATCATATTTTTCTCCTTGTTAAAATAATGAGTGTTCATGAAGAGGTCGTCGACGGCGTGCAAGATCAAGTAAATGTTCTGCCTGATAATGATCAGGGATAATTCTTAATACAGCTTCATAATCTGAAATAGCTCTTGTAAAATCGTCTCTTCTGTGATGAATCCACGCACGATCAAGATATGCATTTGTATAATTAGGATTTAACCTTATTGCTTGAGTAAAGTCCGATATTGCACGGTTGTCATCTATTTCTTCGCCTCCTCGCCACATTCCATATATCTCCCCTCGATTATAATATGCCTCAGCATAATTAGGATTTAGCCTTATTGCCTCTGTAAAATCTATAATGGCACGATTATTATTATCAGGATCAAATATATTTTGGTTTCTGAGAGCTCTACCACGACCATTATATGCCCTTGCATCATCTGGGTTAAGACGAATTGCCTCTGTGAATTCACGAATGGCAGTATTCCAATCCCTGCGTCTTATTGCTTCATTCCCTCTATTAAGATGATGAAGTTGTAATCTACTTTGTTCTATTTCTATAAATGTTGTCTCCAAATCCCCATGACTAATTCTCATATAACCGGAATCATTAAGTTCTCTGGAAGATATACCATTTACAGACCTTATTTCTATAATCAATGTTGGGGTTAAATCTTCGGCTCTAATATTTCGAAATTGTACAATTCCAAAGAAACCAACAGGCGGTTGCACAAAACCATCCCCTGCATAAAAAATAATTTCATCTGTTCTAAGTGTGATATTGTTAGTTGCAATTGTCTTGCCATTCTCATTTACCAAAGCAACATCAACTCTATAACTAAAAGAGGTATTCCGATTAAAAACTACTGTTCCTCGTGTTCTTGGGTTTATGTCATGCAAAGGCCAGCCGGAGAAACCCCATGTATCCCTTCTTCCGGTTTTTTCAAGTCCTTCTAAAAGTGCATTCAAAGTATCAAAACCTGCTTTAGAAGGTCTAAGTAAAATATTCATACCAATATCAGCGGTTCGTCTAACATAATTAGTCGTTCCTATCTGTATTAGATTTGGATCAAAAATAATTTCAAAAGGCGGATGTTTATTGAAAAATTCTGTGGTTTCTTTGAATACTTCAAGCCATTGATTTCTTGCTTCAATATCATTTAATATTCGTTGGCTGATTGTTCCGCCGCTTATTGTAGATGAAAGTACATTTAGCCGCGAAAGTGCTTCCATTTGAGAAGGATCAAAAGAAATAGATTGAGTGTAATTAAAAAGAGCTTCTATTGGTAAACCTGCAGCTTGTGCGGTAATACCTCGTGCAAGTCCTGCTTCTGATTGTACTGCCGATATATTTCCTTGTAGCAATGCTTGCCTGCCGGTTTCTGTTAAAACTACTCCCATTTGGGTAAGTAAATCCGCTGTAGCTTCATTTATGAGTGTTCCTCTTCCTTCCAGATCCATAAAAAAACCGTCTTTCATAGAACTTGCCCTGCGAACACCTGTATTGGAATCTGTTATGGAAAGCTGTAATGAAACCCTGTTTCCGGGAAGTCTTTGAATAGATCCAAATAAGAAAAATTGAGCATTAACCAAATTTCCAATAGCAATAAAATCTCTGTCTGAATATCTTCCGCCTGCCGCAATATTTTGTTCGGAAATTATTCTATTTAGGTTTTGACGATCAATAAGAGCAATATCCGAGTATTTACTAAAATTATTATTTAAAAGTCCTTGAATGTACAAAGGAAGGTAATCTGGTACATCACCTATAGCTTCAGGAGCAAGTATAGCAAGCCGTATATTTTTACCACCATCTCCTGTAAACATGGGGCTATCAGTTGTTTCCAAACGGCCAATAGCACCCCTTGCAGAAATTTGTGCATCCAGTGTATTGTCACGGTTTCCACCTGCAAAACTTAATATTGTAACCAAAAATAACATAATAAAACCTATTACTTTTCGCATATTACCACCTTTATATATTTAATCTTGGAAGCATCCGCAGCAAATACCCGTCTAACAATTCCCTAAACTCAGTTTCTATTCTGCGTTCGGTTGTTAGAAAAACGCGGTTAGTTGCTGCTTCTACTGTAGAATGACCTTCTCTTTCATTTAAACTGTAGGAAACTAAAACAGCCCTGTTATTTGTATCTATAAAATCTGCTTTTAATTCGATTCTTATGAATCTTACAGAATTGTTTGGAACATCAGCAGATGAAGTTGTTATGTCAACATCGATGATATAGCGGGAATTTGTTCCGCCGGTTCTAAAACCCATGTCCGTAAGTATTTTTGCAAATGCATTCTGTATTCTGCCTTGTCTGTCGTTTCGTACTCTTACATTGATTGGAATAGCCTGTGAAATGTTTTGTGCTTCTAATCTGTATTCGTCTCCGTTTTTTATGTTTTGTAAACTAGAGAATCCTAATAATGAAAGAAGGCTTGCGTAACTGCTGTTTATATCCGCTATTGCCGCCGCTGTTCTGTAACGGACAAATCCTTCCATCGTATTTTTTTGATTTGCCGGAATATTTATCAAATTATCAATAATTCTTTGATTCGATCTTATTAATTCAGAATATGCTCTGTTGGCATTTGCTTTATTCAACACAGCTATCGCATAGTGCGTGTTTTTTCCGTCGAACCATGCTTCTCCAATTTCGGCTCCAATAAGAGAATCCATACCGGCGGAAGTAATTATATCGTTATTAACAGAAGTGTTTTCTATCCAACCGGCGGACACGCCGTTTCTTACGGTTTCCCGATATGTGACAGATACTCTTTCATCAACCTGAATGCTTTGACCAAAAAATGCTACGAGGTTACCCAATGCGTTTTTTTCTGCTGACTGCCTATCGATACCGCTTCCTACAGCCGCCGCATGGATTTGCCTGTCATACTTGTTGTACGGATTGCGAACCCAACTTGGCTGACTCTGTGAACTTGCACAAGCGGAAAAAATGAATAACAAGCAAAAGCAGACTGCAGAAATAGACAGCTTCATTGTTAATCCCTGTTGTTTACCTGAAGTTCCCTGTTATATTCTCTATCAAAGGCTTCGTTCATTCTGGCTTCGGCATTAAAAGATGCCATAGCAGGAACAGCAAGTCTTGCAGCAGCTTGAGCCTGATTGATTTCTCTTACAACATTAGCCTTGCTAAGATGAACCACGACATAGTAAGTACCATCGATATAATCTTCGTCAACAATAACAGCACCTTGCAGATTTGATTTTGAAAGTGCAACAGTTATATTTTCCTGAAACGATAATGCCGAATTGCGATCGACCTCACTGGAAGCCTGATAGTCACGAACCATATCCTGAACCATACTGCTCATTTGCCGGGATATTTCCGCTCTAGCTCTGGTTTCTGCCACAGTTTTAGATTGGCTCTGTGATGCCAAATTGGCACTGCCAATACCGATAAGAACATCTTGCGGAGCATTTCTTCTTGCATTCCTGACAATATCAGGAAGCCCACTGCCGCTAGAACCGGAAGAACCTGTAGTACCGCAAGATAGCATAACAATAGCTGTAATAGCAAAAACAATACTCAAACTTAACTTTCTCATAAAAAACTCCTTTATTGCAAAAAATTGATATAAGACATAATAATGTCCAAGTATCAATATATACCTAATTATGTATTTTAGCAACTATCAATGACATAATTATGTTACTTTTCAAGTATATGACCAGTTTTAGTCAGAGGTTACACTCAGAAATAGAATATATTGGTTTAAGCCGAAAAGAGTTTGCGGCAAAGGCAGGGATAAAGAAGCGGGCGTTGGATGCCTATTTGGGGCCGCAGCAATCCATGCCCCCGGCTGACATTGCGGTTAAGATGGCCGCCGCCCTTGGGCTTTCTGTGGAATACTTGGTAACCGGCAAGGAATATAAACAAAAAGTGAACATTTCCGACTACTTGCAATTTAGAGATATACTAGATGACCTAAAAATCCTACCCCAAGAAACCCTAACCCCCATAAAATCCGTAGTAAAAGCCTTTGCGGATAAGGAGCGGGGGAGATAACCTACGACCTGCTTGACACTCTAAGGGTTACGCATTATAAATATAATTATGAAAGGATTGCGAAAACCTGTTCATCCCGGAGAAGTTTTTTTGCAGGATATATTAATCCCATTAGGGCTGACAGTTACAGATGCAGCTCATATAATGGGGATAACAAGAAAGGCACTGTCGGAATTTGTAAATGAAAAAACGGCATGCAGTTCGCAAATGGCAATGAGAATAGCAATAGTTACATCTACAAGCGCAGAAAGTTGGCTTGTTATGCAGGCAAAATTTGATCTTTGGAAAACACGGCAAAATAATCACTTTAAATTACAGAAATTTCCAAAAGTTGCAGTCTAAAATCCCCCTCACCCCCTTAGCGCTTCTTCCTCTTTTTCTTCTGCAAATTAGCTCCAAAGCCGATCCGTTTGTTTCAGCTTCATACACCTCAATAAATCGTTAACCGCTTTTACTATATCCTCATACAAAATGCCTTTAGCATAAGAATACTCCTTTTGATATTTATCCCATTGCTTTCTCAGAATTTCACTCTCTTTTATGGATTCCATTATCTCGGGCACATTACTTATTCTCTCAGTTGTACCTCTATGAGCAGATGTAGCAGAAAGAGCTTGGTAAAAAATATCTATATTAAAATCTTGTGTTTTTGTTATTAGGTAAACATCATAAAAATCACGAGGGCGAGTATTACCAACACTTCGGCGCAGAATAGTTTCTACTTTTTCTGCCAAAATTGTCTCAGTATTATAAGTCCATAATTCAAATTGTACCGTATCATTAAAAAGCGATTTAAATAATCTCTTTACAGGTTTTGGGGTAATTGCATCTCCGGTTGTTATATCTATGGATAAAGGGGAGTTGATTTTATCAAAAATTGCATTTAAGGAAATTCTATAGCCGCCATACTCATCATCTTCACGAATAAATGATATTCCATTCATTTGAAAGATAATGTTATCATCCACAGGCATGGAGCAAATTTTATTTATTGCGATTTTAAGGCTTTCTTCATCCATAGGCAGGGAACGAATTGTTGCATCCATATCCATTGTAGATCTTGCATCAATACCTGCCATTGCTGCAATTAACAATCCGCCCTTCAATATAAACATTTCCCGGTATTCCGACTTGGAAAGTCTGTTAAGAAAACAGTCAAAGAAAAAATTCTGTAATACAGCTTGAGCTGATATACCTTTAGATTTTGCAATAATTCTTATTTTTGCTTTTAAACTCATTGCATTTGTTTTCTTCATATTGTTCTCCAATTTAATAATTATAATAAAACTTCCAAATAATGATGCAGTATTTTTTCTATACCAAAGTTTTTGGCATACTTATATAAACGATGTACATTCTTTCCTTTATTTTTAGTAAAATTTTTAAGAGCTTCTATAACAATTTGCCCATCTATTTTATTCCGACTGCGAATTATATCGCAAAGTGTTCGTTCCATATCATAGGCAATTATAGTATGCCCCATATCTGTTGGCATTTTTGTTTTTCCTAAATCAATTAGTTCTTGCTTGATGAAATAAATCTTGCAAGATTTTTTAAGAGCTGCTGAAGCTTTATAAGAACTGGGTACTGTAACAGAGTATTGTATAGGGGTACGGTCAGTCATCTTGTGCAAGAAAAGAGCGGTCTCATGTGAATAAACAATCTTTTTTGCTCTCTGCTGCATCCAAAACAAAGCATCGTCCAACTCTCCCGGGCTAATATATATTCCCCTTTCGGCTCGTTCCAATATTCCTGTTTTTACAAAATCGGCAAGCTGCTGACGGTGAAGACCGATCTCTGCCGCTTGGGAAGCTGTAAACATCCCATTTCCTTGGCGAAGCAGCTTTTGCACTACATTTTTATCCACTGTAAACTACCTCCAGATACACTGATATTGTATGCGATATAAGTGTATTTGTCAATACATCGACATATCCATAAGGCCTTGCATATTTATTTTCACCTTAATTTAATTCTGCTAATTAGCCCCAAAGCCGATCTGCTTTTTCCGAATTAAGCACATTTGACAACATGAGTAGCCCATGTTCTGTAAATACATTGGGTAAATATCGTCTTCCCCCATGACTTTGATTTGAGGTCGCAATTTGCGACCTCAAGTTTTCCCATTCCGTCTGTGTCAGTTGAAACATAAAATCCGATGGGAACCGTTCTGTGTTGCGTTTTACAGCTTCCCTGTATAAGACATTTTTGTATGATTTGGAGTAAAACTCCAAATCATACAAAACTTGAATTTTGCCCTTGACAAAATCTAGGAGGTAACCGCACATGGCTGATTTAGAAAGAACCTTAGTTCCGACAATTGAAAAAACAGCAAAAGGTTTCCGTGTCCTTTTGCTTAACGGGCAGAGGCAGGTGGGAAAAACTACTTTGCTTAAAAACATGATAAAAGACTCAAAGCGAAAATACATTTCGCTTGATGACACAGAAGCAAAAACGCTGGCGCAAAACGATCCGGAGCTATTCTTGCAGCAATAGCCTCCTCCTGTTATTATAGACGAAATCCAGTATGCGCCGCAGTTGTTTCCATACATAAAAATATATGTTGATGAAAACCGCAAAAACAAAGGCGCATTCTGGCTGACCGGTTCTCAAAAATACACCCTTATGCAGGGCGTGCAGGAGTCTTTAGCAGGGCGTATCGCCATTCTTGACCTAATGGGGTTGTCTTTCCGCGAAAAGATAAAAAGACCTTTTTCCGGAAAACCATTTTTGCCATCTATGGATAAAACAAATGACGGTAAAAAACTTACTGTAAAAGATGTATACAAACTTATTTGGGAAGGTTCTCTGCCCGAACCGATTGTTAATAAACAAATTGAGCGGGAAAGATATTATTCATCGTATATAAAATCGTATATTGAACGCGATGTAAGAGATTTTTATAATTTAGAAAAACCAATCCAGTTCTATAATTTTATTTGCGCTGCCGCTTCTCTTACCGGAAATCTATTAAATTATTCTACTTTAGCGCGTGATATAGGTATTGATGTAAAAACAGCGCAAGTTTGGATGGGGATTTTAGAAAAATCAGGACTTGTATACTTGCTTCATACATACTCACCCAATATAACAAAACGAATTATCAAAACACCAAAAATGTACTTTCTTGATACAGGGTTATGCGCATACCTTACAAAATGGCTCACCCCTGATTCTTTGATGATGGGCGCAATGGCAGGTTCCATTCTGGAAACCTATGTTGTAGCAGAAATCCTTAAATCTTATTTTCACAACGGCAGAGAACCCGCGATTTATTTTTACCGCGATGCGAATCAAAATGAAGTTGATGTTGTCTTGGAAGAAAACGGAACACTGTACCCTATCGAGATAAAAAAAACCGCAAGCCCCGCTCTTAATGACTACAAGAGTTTTAAGGAGATTGAAAAACTGCAAAAAAAAGTTGGCTTGGGCGCAGTACTTTGCCTAAAAGGAGAACGCATACCTCTTTCAAGCAATGTGGTTTCTATACCCGTTTGGGAGATTTAAAGGTAAATACGGCGGCTTTGCTGGAAGCTATCGCTGCAGGGTCGCGTCTTTGCGTGATAATGAGTATTACAAAAAGCCATATAATTTTTAGCTATTCTGTGATTTGATTGGGTGTTTCTTGAACTAGTTCTCTTCCACAAAAACGACAAAGAACAGCCTCTGCTTTAATAGTCTCGGCACAGAATGGACATTTTTTTGTATCATCGTATGTGATGGCATTATTTGTTACATTCCTGAAAACGGAATTATTGGGGTTTCCATCTCTGTACTTTGAAGCAACAGACTCCTTGATTTCTGCTTCTTCTTGAATCCGCTCTTTGCGAATCTTTCTATTTTCACCTAAAACTAGAATAATTATGATTGTTATAAGTGGTGAAATTATTAGAGATAAGAAAAAATACCCTATACCAGATCGCCCCCTGTTTGAAGCGGCTGCGCCAACGACAATGCTGAAAATAATGTAAAAGATAATCCACATTTTTTACTCCTTTTAAATAAGTGTTAGTTTGCTAATATATTTATATAACTCAGGCTCCTCTTTTTCTTTTTCATTATTTACATATTTCCTTTTATAACGATTTAAACATTTATTATATTTTTCTTTCAACCATAAATATTTAGATTTATTATTAGCTTTTTCTTTTTGTTTACCTAACTCAATTATATTATTTCGCAACGAATTAAAATAAACAAGAATTCCATCTTTTTTTCCAACAATATAATTTATTGAATTGAAAATATTAATATAATAAAGTCCATCAAAATCTTTTAATGTTATTTTTTTAATTAATTCATTTTCTTTTTTTGAATGCTGGTTTTTAGTCAGGGAAATAATATTTTCATCTAGTATTATCCGAGGATATAGTGCTAGTTTTTTTTCCATTTTGCAGGCTTTTATTAACGCAGGTCCAAATACAATATTATCTTTATGATAAAGATTGTCACAAACAATTGCACCTCTTAAAAAATGACCTTTATTCAATATATTAGAACACAAAAACATTATATTAATTATTATTTTTACTATTTTTGAATCATCTTTCATTGGATATGAAATAATAATACTATCAGAGAATTGATTAATAGTTCCATTATCATCTAACTTAAATGTATCCTTTATTTTTAGAGACATTTCTTCTAATAATTCTTTAATCTTATTTGTTTCAAATTCATTTTCTTCTTCTCTATCCATAGTTTTATTTACAGCTTCCTCGAAACCTAAAACATCAATGAATGCCAGAACTCTTTTTTCATACATATATTTATCTAATCCCCATACTACATAGACTAATGCTTTACATTAGTCTCTTTGATCTGGACATTTAAAGGTCTAAAAAAATCTTTACCTTCTTCTTTGATGTAATTTATAGAAATATTGTCTTCTCCAAGTTCAAAAGGTGGGGCTGATACAATGTGATCATCTGGATAATCATCTTCACTTAATGGTTCTGAAGGAAAAGCCATAAATGCCAAGAAAATACTATTTTTCATTTTTTATCTCCTTTGTATATTACATTTAAACAAGCAAGGATTTGAAGTGAGAATCTCACTTTCTACAGCTTTCCTTTTATCTTCGCATTCAAAATTGTTAACCAAAATATGCGTAGCTCCGCTTTTTTGGATGCATTTGTCGCTTTCAGTATCGCCAGTTTCATGCTCTTTAAATCTTCTTGCAAGATTTTCTGTCTGTCCAACATATAAATGTTCGTATATTTCATTTGTTTTTTTAGAATAAATGTAAACACATTTACAACCTTCAAAATTTGAACCAACTGAAGCAATGGAGTGAACCTCAAATGGATACATTGCTTTCTTATTCCCATCAACATAAATCGTTTCCTTTACAATTGTACTCATAATTGTCTCTCCTAAATAATATATTCTCCCCGTCTCTCATACGAAGTCCGGTTACGCAAACTCCCTCACCGATCTCTGCTCCCCTGTTGCCAAACACTCTAGCGTTCTATAAAATCGTTTCCACTATATATGCCCTTTAAGGG
>Ga0099364_10005354_pt1 | contig 19083 bp, 20 predicted proteins | sample TergutTh196P3_FD_73070 | JGI IMG/M metagenome (GOLD analysis project Ga0099364, IMG submission 73070) | Microcerotermes parvus P3 segment gut microbial communities from Pointe-Noire, Republic of the Congo - Th196 P3 | ecosystem: Host-associated > Arthropoda: Insects > Digestive system > Gut ...
GACAATATGTCGAGGCGCCCAAACAAGCGCAACGCAGTAGACATGCCTGATTGCGGCGCCGCAGTAGAAACCTTATGAAATATCCGGGCTAACCCGGCCTGAATTTCTGTATTTGTATATTCGAAATAAAACCATAATGCTTATCATTTGCCGTCAACAGGATTTCACCGGTTTCCATTACCGTCGCCGCGATCATGGCGTCGCCCGTCTCCATTGAATGGCTTAGAAAAAAATTCTCCACAAGAAACATCGCATGGGTCGATATGCTTTCATTTATTTGTATAATTTCAACCGACCATTTTTTGAGATGCTTCTGCAGGATTCCCAGTTCCATTTTGTTTTGTATACCTTGTATCAGTTCCAAATAGGTTATCACCGAAATTCTGAACGGAATGTTTTTATTTATTGCTTTCCGGGCATGGTCGTTTCCTCGCAAGTACCATATCAGCACATCGGTATCAATTATCAAAATTTTCTTCCTTTCCGCAAAGCCCTGACGTATTGATCGACATTTTTAACATCTTCCCTGTTTTTCCAAAGTCCAAACAATTCGTCTTCCGATTCGGGAGCTTTTGCGTTAAGGATATTTTCTTTTGCGATTGGAATTATTTTTGCACTTGGTTTTCCTCTATAGGTAACGGTTACATCCAGGCCGTTGTTTACCATTGAAATGATCCTTCCGGGCTGAATCCTTAATTGCCTGATTGATATTTCCATAATTATACCTCAGGTTAGTGTACACAACATGTGTACACCTGTCATTTCCCTTCGTCAAGGAAGAACTTCCCGGCCGCCGGCAAGAAACGTAACAACCATTTATCACAACCCGGCTCCCCCGTCTTTTCTGTGTTCATTCATAAGTCCGTGCACGTCGCAACAACTCTTGCCGGCGTGGTCGCCGGCGCTCCCGGAGGTTTTGCAATTACCTCTTAGTAAAAAGATTTTCCGCCCGACGACAGGTTCTGGAAATGCCCGACGGCGCCGGTAGCATACGGATTTGCCAGGGAATGCGTCAAAATTCCCTTCACCATATCCGACTGCGGCGGCTGGACGATTTCAATCCGGCGCGTAACGTCGAAAACCAACGTAACACTTTCCTCGCTCAACTCTTTGACCGCGACATTTGAAAAGATATATGGAGATCGCCGGATATCTTTCAGGCTTTCGTTTATGAGCGTTTCAACGATCAATCCTTCCGGCGGCGCCGGCGGACGGTCTACTGTGCGTGAGACCGCAAAGCCGAGAACGAAGACAATGGCAAGCGCCGCCGCCGCGGCGAACGGACGCGGGGAAAAAGGCATCCATCCGGCAAACCGGCGCGCGGAGACCTGACGGCGCTTTCGGCCTTCAACCGACGCTTTCTCCATGTTCTCCATGTTCTCTATGATAACGGCGCGCGCCGCTTCGAGATCGACCGATTCCATCTCGTCAAACCGCTGTCCCATATCACCAAGCGTCCGGTGCAATTCAAAAAGCTCGCGGCAATCGGCGCAGATTTTGCAATGTTCCACGATTGTTTCCAATTGAGCAAAATCGGGATTGCCTTCCATCAGCGCCTGAAAACCGGCTTCAAATCCGTCGCAATTATTCATACTATCGTCCCCTTTGATACACCTATATGATCTCTCATTTGCTTCAAGCTCCTGAAAAGGAGACTTTTGACCGTCCCGTCGCTGCAACCGAGCGCGCCGGCGATTTCGCGGATGGACATGCCTTCGAAATAGCGCAACGCTACCGCCGCGCGATATTGCGGTTTGAGCGTCTGTATTGCCCGGCGGAGCATCTCCCACGTTTCACGGTCGCGGACGCGGACTTCCTGTGAAGGGGGCAGCGCCAGGTTTATCGCTTCATCCAATTCCACGGTCCGGCGGCGCTTTGACGCCCGTTTCCAGTCAATGCTTTCATTGACGGCAATCCTGGCGATCCAGTTTCTGAAATCGCCTTCGGTTCGGAAATCGGCCAGCTTGCGATGTACCTTGAGAAAAACATTCTGAACAATATCCAGAGCGTTTTCCCGGTTTCCGCAGCATCCGAAGGCGATTTTATAGACCAGCTTCTCATAACGCGCCACCAACTGCTCGAAGGCCGCAACGGATCCGTCCATGGATTCCTTGACCAGTAGTCCGTCACTGAATTCCAAAACATGCCTCCGTTATTTGATGGAATCCCAAATGGACTGAAATCCATCCTTTACGATATTCCATTGCGTGGATGGTATGGCGTCAAAACAGAAAAGATACAACAGGCCATCCGCGTCAATATAAACCCGTCGGCGATGACGTATCCGGGGGTCTTGCAGAGACAGGGAAAATATTGATTCGATTTCGTATCCTTCGCGCCCGTGAACCTGAACGGGTTCCGATTTTATTAACCGATAGACATCCGGGCTGGTAACTAATTTCGCCAGGGATTCATCCCCTTCCGCCGCCCTTTTGGCATTGGCGCCGGAAGTTTTTAAATAGCCGAGTACCGCCGCGCTGACGCCGTCAGGCGCAAGGACTAAAACGCTTCCCCGCAAATTGGGCTGAAGCTCGGACGGAAGTATCAGCCAGCCTTCGGGAACCGAAAAGGATAATCCCGATAGATTGTCCGTATAAGTCCGGTCGCTGACGTTGGCCAGACGAAATTTGTCCGTCGGCGTGGAACGGGCGAACCTGATATCGCCGCCTTCCCGCGTCAGAAGATCGATTCTTGTCTCCTGCGTGACGATTTCCCATTCATTCCGCCGCGTTCTGCCTTCAATTTTTACATCGGTGACGGCTTTGATCCATTTACCGGCCATTGCCAAATCCAAAAGCGTATGCCGCGCCCGTAAAGCGCCGTAACTGTCAAAAATATCTTTTGTCAGGCCGCTGATTCCCTCGCGGTTTTTCCCGGTGAAGATTTGTTCATAGTCCGGGGCAAAAAACGACATATATCCCTGTAAATCTTTGGCTTCCAGGGCATTATCCGAGTTTTTATACAGTTCTGACGCCATGAGGCGGATATGCGCGTCGCTTTGCGCCCGCAGCGTGAACGCGAAGGCGGCCGTAAAGGCAAGTCCGGCAATAATAATAGATATTCCGCGTTTCATGGGACGATTCCTTTCAGTGCTAATCATCCACATTTATGGAAGCCAGTATGGATTTAAATCCCTCTTTCACTTCGTCCCATTTGTTAAAGGGAATTGCGTCAAACATCAACACATATAAAGTTCCCCGCGCCTTGAAGTAAACCCTGTGCCGATGCCGGATATCCGCGTTGCCTGGCAGGATAATTTTGGATTCCGTTTCAAAACCTTCATGGGCGCCGACGTTGACCGGCCCCGATTTGTACAATTCGTAAACGGAGTCTGTTGACAGTATTTTCGTTACGGCTTCGTCCGATTCCGCGACCTGTTGGACGCTAAGTCCCGGCATTTTTACATACGCCATGAACGCCATGCTGTTCAGATCGGGAGACATGACAAGGACGGCGCCCTGCATGGGCGGAGTTGGATACACTGCCGGAATAATTTCCCATCCGCGCGGAGCCGTGAACACAAACGGGGTTTCCGTATCGCCGTATGTTTCTCCTTTTATAAAATCCATTCGGGCTTTATCGACTTCGACAGATCGTGCTATTTTAAAGGAATCGCCTTCGGGCCGCAGATAATCAAACGAATAATTGGAAATCTCCGTCCATTCTCCATTTGCGGGTTTCAAGCGTATCTTCGAACTCAACAGAACTCTTGTAAATTCGCCGTATTGCGAGATTTCCAGCGGCGCAGATTGCACCCGGATTTCATCGTAGGTCGAAAAAAGCGTCTGCAAGGCGCTGCGCGTGCCTTCGCGGTCCACGCCTGACAAAATTATCCGGTAATCGTCCGTCATGAGCGCAATGTAGCCGTCAAGATTTTTATCGTTTGTCATGGCATCCGACCGACTGTAAAACGCTTCTATTTTTGCTTTGGTGTCCTGCGCCCTCGCGCCAGGCGCAAAGGCAAGCGCGGCCAAAACGCCGATGACGCCGATTGTCGCCGCCAACCTGATTTTCATAATAGATTCTCCTTTATCGTTTATCGTTGACCCGGATTTCAATTTCCGGTTTCGGTACATAATGACGATGGTTCTTTTCAAAAGGTTGCGGATTATTTCTTAAAAAGAACTCCCCGGCTACTCGCAATCCATTTCGGATTTCGTCCAGCGGCGCAGAGCGGCGCAAAAAATAATCGTTCCCGCGAATATGAAGATTCCGGCAATAATCCATGACGCGGCGAACCGCAAAATAATATAAACGGGAGTGTACATCATCATGAGGCTGAACAGCCAGCCGGGACCGGGCGGCGTTTTTCGCCGGTTGCCGGTCAAAAGCGGTATGGAAGCCTGGACGAGAACCAGCGCAACGGTCATAAGCGCCGCCTGGAACACGCAGCGCCAGGCGATGCTTGGAAAAAAAACATGCGCGGCCAACGCCGTGCCCATGAAAATCAACACAGGCTCCGCGACCGACCACAGATATCCGGCCGCCGCCGTTTTCATAAAAGCGGTTTTGGACGGCAGGTCGGTTTGAAGATAGAGCGCCGGCAATTGATTTTTATTTGATTGAAAAATTGACGCCGCCATAGCCGTTATAGTGCCGCACGTGAAGGGCAGCATGAAGGCGATGACGATGAGAGGATCAAAGATTAATCGGGAAAAAGCAATAATCATTACCAGCAGGCCGAAAATTGCGCTTAACGCCCGTATGAAGCCGTCGCCGCCGTAATTGCGGCCATGCGCGTCATTATACCGGGACATGGCAAATTTGATTAATCGCGTCAGTTGAAAAGCGGAAAGCGCTTGTCCGCGACGGCCAGACGCCTTTTCGCGGGCTGCGTTTTCCACGATTTTATTCATCCGTGAATTTTTGTATTCAAGATCAAACGCGGCTTCATGCCGCGTTTGCTTCATGTGTTGTATATAACCGAATCCGATTGTGAAAAAACCGTGATTACGCGCCACCGCGCAAGGGATTTTCAAATAGCGTACACAGAACAAAACAATTCCGCCGAGCGATAAAACAATCAGGAAGCCTGACAACGCGTTTGCATGCGCGCCGACGCCCGCCCAGAGCGTCAGAAACGATTCAGCCAAAACCACGCTTATCCTTTCGTCGGGAAAAAATATCGCGGTAATATTCAGAGGAGCCAGAAACAGGATCATGAAACCGCCCAGAAAATTAGTGCCGAACCACAGCGTAACGGCCGTAATGCCCAGAAAACCGGCAAGCGCCGGAAGCGGCGTCCACCCGAAAAACAACGTCAGCGCAAAAAAAACGAGCATGCACGGCGCCATGATGATTCCGGCCGCCGTCAACTGCCGCTCATGGTAACGCGGCAGCATATCCGCTTCTTCTCCCTCCAGAAGCATCTGTCTTAACTGCGTTCCAACCGCCAATATGCTGAAGCCGTAGGAGAACAGCGGGAAGAAAAGAGAATTTAAAAGCGCCGGGAAAGACATCTTTTCAGCCTCCCGGGCCGCCGCTGTCAGAATCGCAAAACATGTGGGTATATTCACCACGTACAAAACCAGGGACCAGAAAACCAGTCGCCGTGGATTTACATATGATTTCAGGATGCTTCCGATCGCGGTCATTGGTTCACCTCCAGAAAAATATCCTCAAGATTGAGCGATTCGATGGAAACGCGGGCGGAAAGCGTTTCGCCGAGTTTTTGGATTTCTTCGTCGCCGAGGCTGTCAACGGTAACGGTTGCTTTCGCGTCCTCGACGACGCTGCGAATGACATTTCGTATTGGAAGCGGATCGGGTAGTTTGCGATCCGACCGGATGTGGATTCTCCGAATGCGCTCCTGCAGGGAACCCAGATCGCCGCGATACGCGATGCGGCCGTTTTTCATAATGGCGATGTCGCCCGCCGCGCGCTCCAGGTCAGAGGCGATGTGGCTGGAAAACAACATGGTGCGGTTTTCATCCATGTTGATTTCAATAATCCGGCGAAGAAAATGCCGCCGCGCCAAAGGATCAAGGCTTGCTACCGGCTCGTCGAAAATAAGCAGCTCGGGTTCGTGACCAAGCGCCCGGATGATCGAAAGTTTCTGCAATTCCCCCTCCGACATCCGGCCGATCAGCGCTTCCGGCCTGAGTTCCAGTTCGCGCAGCAGCAAGGCGACCTTGCCGTGATTCCATTTCCGATAAAACGAACCGGAGTATTCAAGAAAAGTCCCCGCCTTCATCCAGCGAAAACCTTTCAGCGTCTGCGGCACATAGCCGATGCACTGACGGACATCCGCGCTCAAATCGCGACTGTCTTCGCCGAAAATCGCGGCGCGGCCGGCGTCCGGACTCAGAAAACCCAGCATACATTTGATCAGCGTGGATTTTCCCGCGCCGTTGCGCCCCATCAAGCCGAGGATTGATCCACGCGAGACGTCCAGGTCGAGCTTGTGGAGTACGTTTCGTCCGTCGAATTGCTTATGAATATTGGTGAGATTTATGACCGCGTCATTCATGGGATTCATGAGATTCCTCCAACTGTTCGGACAGTGTTTTAAGCACCGTTTCAATGGGTATATTGAGTTGACGGGCTTGGGCGGCGACTTCCCGCAGCGCCGGACGCAGCAGTTCCAGGCGCTTTTTCAGACTCTGCTCTCCCGTCTGCTCGGCTGCCACGATCATGCATTGTCCGCGGACGCGCTCCAGCACGCCCGCGGCTTCCAGCAGACTGTAGGCCTTGGAAATAGTCATGGGATTGATTTCATAATGCCCGGCTGCCTGGCGGATGGAAGGCAGTTCGTCTCCCGCCCGCAGCGCGCCGCTGGCGATTAACCGGCGCGTCTGGTCGATGATCTGCCTGTAAATGGGAATGCCGGAACCGGGTTTGATCTGAAATGGAAGCGGCGTCTTGTCATTCATCATGTTTCATCGCTCTCAATATATTTTCTATCTTGCTTAGTGAATTATTACAGTAATGCACTAATGCGCTTGTGTCAAGCGATTTTTTTCGCGTCAGCAGGAAATGTCATAATGGCGTTATATCCCCGTCGGGAGCATATTGCGGAAATACGTGTCAGTCCGGATAAACCTTGGTTGGTTTTTCGCATTTTTTGCAGTTCTCACTTTATTTCGCCGAGGTATTTGCGTATGATGTTTTGCGATTTGACGGCGCGCGCGTGAAGGTTTCAAACGCCGGCTGTTAAGTCGGGGGGCTTTTGGCAAATTCTGAAAACTCCAAAATCAGGCTTGCGGCCGGGACAAAAGCGGAGTTTACTTAAAACGTAAATGAGCGTTTCGGGCCGGTTGCGTAACGCGGCGTTTGGGGTTTTTAGAGGTTGCCTTTATGCAGGAAGAAAACGGCGGAACGTTTCTTGCCCGATCCTTGCGGCAGACACAAGAGAACCTGCGGCAGGCCGGCCCGGCGGCTATGGCCGGATACACGCTGTTGAGCGCGATTATTGTGCTGGGCGGGATTGGATACGCGGTTGACGCCTGGCTCGAAACATCGCCCTGGTTTCTGCTCGCGGGATTACTGTCGGGCGTTGTCGTTGGATTTTTCGAGCTGGCAAAGGTTATTTGGCGCAAATGAAATTCGTTGCATGTCTGGCGGGCGGTTCGATTCTGACGGCGATAGTTTTCAGCATCGTTTCCGGAGCGGCCGGTCTCGGAGCTGAAAGAGAAATATGGTTCGGGATGCTTGCGCCGACGCTGGCGTCCGTTGTCGCGTGGATGACGATTGAGCGCCTGAGGCGGCTGAATCCGCAAAAAATATTAAAATGCCTGATTCTGTCATTTCTGATAAAATTTTTGTTTTTCGGGGTGTACATCATCGTCGTTGTGAAAACAACTCAGGTTCGCCCCGAATTTTTCGTTTGTTGTTTCGCGTTTTTTTATCTTGCCCTGCATATGGCGGAGGCGCTCGAATTGCGTAAAACGCAGGCCAGGCTTTTGGCGAACGATATAACGGGCAATAACCAGGGACTTCTATAATGTGGTTTACAGTCGCGCTTAAAACTGTGGGCGCCTCCGCCGGACACGCGGACGGCGAGCCGTTTAACGCCGGTAAAACGATTATCGAGCACGTTGCCAACAACGCCGCAAACCCTATTATCGGGCTGCCCAGGATGATGGGAATCGATTTTTCCATAACAAAGCATGTTTTCATGCTTTGGCTGGTCGCCGCCATTGTTTTTTGCCTGGTCACCTGGATTGTGCGGCGTCGTTTGAAACAGGGCGACTCCGCCTCTTTCAGACCCGGAACCGCTCTGGAAATGGTGGTGGGATTTATCCGCGATTCTATTGTTCTGCCTAATGTCGGCGCAAAATGGGTCAATACCTGGGCGCCTCTGATCCTCACGTTTTTTGTCTTTATATTAACCGCGAACCTGATAGGGCTGATTCCCATATTTGACGTTTTGAAACTGGTGAATCACTGGGTGTTTCACGCCGACCTGCATCACTCCGTTTTTGGCCGGATGCTGGAAGGCGGAACGACGGCGACGGCGAATTTCAACGTCACGGCAGGTCTTGCGATAGTGACTTTTCTTTCCATCATCGTTGCGGGATCAAAAGCGCACGGATTTATCAATCACTGGAAAAATATCGTCCCTCATGGTCTTGCCTGGCCGGTTTACATTATTCTGATTCCAATTGAACTCATGGGAATGCTGATTAAGCCTTTTGCTCTGACCATGCGTCTTGCGGCGAACATGACCGGCGGGCATATCGCGATTCTGGCGATTATTTCCCTCGTATTTCTGTTTACGGAAATGTTTAAAAGCGCGCTGGGCGGAATAGCGGTGGGCCTTTTGGTTTCCCTGCCGCTAGCCATCGGGATATCGGGTCTTGAACTGATTGTAGTACTTGTACAGGCTTATGTGTTCACACTGCTTTCCGCGGTGTTCATCGGTCTGGTAATTCATGTACATCACTAAATTGAAAGGATACAGGTAATGAAGAAAACAGGATTTTTCCGTTGCGGCATAATCGCCGTATTTTTGGTCGTCATGCTCTTGTTCGCAAGCCCCGCAGCTTTCGCCCAGGACGGAACTTCAGACCACGCGCCGGTCTGGCATTATTTGGCCGCGGCTTTCGGACTTGGAATAATTACATTTTCCGCCGCTTTCGGCATCAGCAAGGCGGCAGCGGCAGCGGCGGAAAGCATCGCCCGGCAGCCTTCGGCTGCCGCCCAGATTACCGCCACCGTCAACCTGCCGATATTCCTGCTGGAAGGCGTCGCCATTCTGGCGGAAGTTTTTGTTCTGCTCATCATAGTGCTGAAGTAGAGCTTCGAGGAAACCCGCTATGGATAATCCGTTAGTTCAAGTAGAACCCGGATTGGCTATCTGGACCATTATTACCTTTTTGGTGCTTGTGTGGCTTCTGGCGAAGTTTGCGTGGCGTCCGCTTTTGCGCGCGCTCGACGCCCGGCAGGAAGTCATCCGGAAATCTCTGGAAGACGCGCAACGGGCCAGTCAGGCCGCCGAGGACGCAAATAAGAATTCGGAACAGATTCTGAAGCAGGCGCGCGCCGAGGCTGACGCCATTGTCGCCACCAGCCGCGCGGAAGCCGAAAAACTGCGGGAAGAAATACGGCAGACGGCGCGTACGGACGCTGAAACTATCATCCGGGATGCGCGAATTCAGATCGACGCGGAAACAGACCGCGCCATTCGGAAGATTCGCGGAGAAATCGCGGATATTTCTGTGGATATCGCCACAAAGCTTATCCGGCGCAACTGTTCACGGGAAGCGAATATTGATCTGATCGATGAGATGCTTAACCAGATTGACGCGGCCGGTTCCCGCCCGTCATAAGGTACCCGGTTTTGAGTATTCCGCGCGCAACCGGCGGGCAAGGCGCAATACAAACTCCAGCTTTTTAAGGAGTTGATGCTCCGGGGCGTCGTTGTCGCCGTCCGCCGGTTACCGTTGCGCAATATCGGTTGCGTCCGCCGGTTACGCGGGCGCGATAAATCGCGCCCCTACGTACCGACGGTTATTCAGATTATGTCCTTCCAGGACATTTGAACGCGGGCTTCGCCCGCTTTTATCTTGATATAGGCGCGGCATCTGGTAAATTTACCCGGTTACGGAGAGGTACCGAAGAGGTCGTAACGGGCTCGACTCGAAATCGAGATACGGTCCAAAAGACTGTACGTGGGTTCGAATCCCACCCTCTCCGCCAATGCCTATTGATTCCAAATGGCTTACGAGATTTTTTAAAAATATGCCCCCATCTTGCCCGCCGATAGAGCGGCGTTTTTTCTAATTCTGACAACCCTTTCATTTCACTCTGAAAACGCAAACGAACTTGTCAGACTACCGATTCAGGCCAGGCGTGTTTTGGATAACGTCGCATCAGTTCGCGGCGGATGGCCGGATAATGCCGCTCCCAGAAACCCGCGAGATCCTGCGTCACCTGCACGGCCCGCCGGTTCGGCGCCAGCAGGTGCAAGGTAAGCGGAACCCTTCCCGAACAAATACGCGGCGTTTCCTTCATACCGAAAAAATCCTGTAAACGCGACTCTATCCACGGGGAACGTCCGGCTTCGTAATTGATTTTCACCGACCGTTTCGCGGTCAACGTAACGCGCTCCGGCGCTTCCCTGCCAAGACGCGCCCGCTGTTTCTCAGTCAGTTTTTCCATGAGAACATCTTTAAGAGAAACAGACTCGATTTCATCTAAAGAACGGCGTCCGCGGCACAGATCATATACGCATCCCCGGATTTCCTCATCGCCGATTCGCGGCCAGCCGTCTTCCGGAAAAGCTTCAGACATAAGTTGCAGGCGCAAACGAAACGTTTCCAGTTCTTCGCAGCCCGGCAGACGTTCAAGTCCGCGCGCCATGACCGCCTCGGCCAGCATACGCGACGTTTCCTCCGACGGCTGCGCCGGGCGTACCGTTTCTTCAAGCGTAACCGCTTCGTATAAAGCGCGCCTCGCTTCCTCCACGCGGCCCGCCGCCGCGTTCCAGCGCAGCTCGGCGGTTTCAACGAGCTTTTCCGGGAAAAATTCCGCGAGCCATTCAATCTCAATAGCCGAGGCCAGGCGGACATTAACCGCCCGCGCCGGTTGCGCCGGCCTGAACGCCTCTTTCTTTTCCTCTATATCGACGGCGACAAGAAACATCGGTTCATCCACTACGCTTGACGGCGAAAGGCGCGCTGTTCCGCCCTTCGCCAACACAAGTTCCCGCTCTCCGGCAGCGCGCCTTTTAGCGACGCGATCGGGAAAGGCCGCCAGGATGGCCATGCGCAGAGCTTCCTCTTTTTCGGCTTCTTCCGTTGCTTTAGTTGCCGTTGATTTGTGAAATTTGACCGCCGATCTGTTGGATGAAAGGCGCTCGAATTGCCGCGCGGTCTGCCGCACGGCGTGAACCGCGCCGGGATCGAGATTCATACGAAGCAGCCGACCGGCGTCAAAGCCGGCAGCTTCCGCTTCGCTGAAACAGTCCATGAGTTCCAGAGGATCGGAAAGCCCGGAATTCCGCCGGGGCGAACCGTCCCGCGTTTCTCCCGTGCCGAAGCGCGACGAAAGACGTATGTCCCTTTCCGCTATAAGCGCGGCCATAAGGCGGCTTTCCTTAGCGACGTGAAGTTTTTCTCCTTCCAGCATCAGCCTTGTAAGACGCGGGTGAGCCGGGAGTTTCAGCATCCGCCTGCCTGTTTCGGAAAGACATCCTCCGCCGTCCGTCGCTCCGAGCCGCTGGAGCAAATCTTCAGCCTGTTCGAGCGCCGCGCCGGGGGGAGTTTCAAACCAGTCAAATTCCCTTAAATCGCGGATTCCCGCGCCGTGCAGCAGCAGGGCGGTTTCCGCAAGGTCCGCGCGCAGGATTTCCGGAGTGTCGCGTTGCGGGCGAGCGTTATAATCAGCGCGGGAATAAAGCCGCAGAACGACGCCCGACTGCGTGCGACCCGCGCGTCCGGCCCGCTGCGCGGCTGAAGATTTGCTGATTTTCGCCGTCGTCAGCGTCGGAAATCCGCTCCACGCCGAATGTCCGGCGACGCGGGCAAGGCCGCTGTCAACAACCGCGGCTATTCCGGGTATCGTTATCGAAGTTTCCGCCACGTTTGTTGAAAGAATCACCCTGGGTTTGTCGGCGGGTGACAACGCCAGCCGCTGATCCGAAGCCGGAAGATTGCCGTGCAGAAGCGAAATCATAAATCCCGCGCCTTCCGCCGCCGGGCGGAGCGCTTCGGCCGCCCGGCGAATTTCCGCGGCGCCAGGAAGGAATACGAGAATGTCCCCCCGGATACCGGAACGAAACAGCCTTAAAATACCGCTTTTGACTTTTTCGTGCAGCGGCCGGACGTCGGGCTTTTCCTCGTATTCAAACGAAAGTTCATGCGGCGATTCCGAAAGCGAAACAATGGGCGCGCCGCCGAGATACGCGGCGACAGGCCCGGCGTCAAGCGTCGCCGACATAACCAGCAGTTTTAACCGTGGATTGTCTTTGCGCGCCCGCCTTGCGAGCGCCAGCCCGATATCCGTCTCAATATGCCTTTCATGAAATTCGTCGAGAATGACAACGGAGACGCCCGAAAGCGACGGGTCGCCCGAAAGCCGGCGCGTCAAAATGGCTTCGGTCAGAAAGCGTATCCTGGTTTTCGGCCCGGACACATTTTCAAAGCGTATCGAATATCCTGTAACGCCTCCCGGTTCTTCTCCCATTTCCTCGGCGACTCGCGCCGCGGCAAGCCTGGCGGCCAGCCGTCGCGGTTCCAGCACCAGGATTTCGCCGTTTTCCGCAAATCCGGCGTCGAACAAAGTCCGCGGAATGCGCGTCGTTTTACCGGAACCCGGCGGGGCTGTCAAAGCCAGCGCGCCGGCCATGCGTAGCGTGGAGATGATTTGCGGAATATGCGCGTCAATCGGCAGCGTTTGCATCGGTGCTTTAAAAGCGGCTGCCTATGAAATATCCAGGCTGGATGTTTTGCGCGGCGGGATTTCAAGGCCGTCGCCGACTTTGGCGACGCCCGGAACGGAAACAGGCATTTTTCCCGAAACGCGAAAATCTCCGGCAAGCGCTCTGACCGCCGCGGTCTGTGAATTTTCGGAATAACTGAATGTACAGAGGATGGTTCCCATTTTCGGCGCTATTCGCATTAAATATGGGCTGCCAAGACAGACCCAGACGACCGGCTTTTCCAGCGACTCCAGTTTTTTCATGATATTTCTATGTCTGTCTGGAATGCTTATGATTCGTCCCGTGGTCAGGCGGGTAAGCGTGGCGACGACGATCAGATCGGCCGCGTCGATCGCTTTTTCAATGGCGGCCAATTGGTCTTCCGGGACGCGGGAGTTCGCCCATTCCGTCTGCGCGTCGGGAAATCGCGCACGGAAATCGTTGAGAAACGCCGTACCCGACGCCGCGTCAATTACCGGCGTCAACACCAATCCGTAAACGCGCCGTCCGTCGGACGGATTGAGCGGTAAAAGACGTTTTTCATCTTTTATTGCTGCGACGGCGCGGGCGGCTATTTCGTCGGCGATTTGGATGTTTTCAGGCGAGGATACGAGATCGCCGATTTTGTCGATATCCGCCGTCCTTTTTTCATTCAGGCGCAGCCTTTGCTTTGCGTCCAGTATTTTTTTGACTGATTCATCTATGCGCTTCTCTGAAATTTCGCCGCTCTTTACCGCGCGTTCCACGGCGTTGATGGCTTCCTCGGCGTCGGGCGGAAGCAGGAGAACATCCACGCCGGCCTTAACGGCGGCTACGGCGGCGGCGGCGTTCCCATAATGTTTTTTAATGCCGTCCATTTCCAGTGAATCGGTGACAATGATGCCGCGAAATCCGAGCGAGTTTTTCAAAACATCCGTGAGAATTTCAGGGGATAGCGTGGCCGGTACTTTCGCGCCTTTCGTGAGCCGCGGGACGGCTACGTGCGCGGTCATGACGGAATCAACTCCCGCTTCTATGGCGCGGCGGAAGGGGACGAACTCAACTCGTTCGAGGCGATCCATGCCAACTTCCAATATGGGCATATTGACGTGCGAATCTATGGATGTGTCGCCGTGGCCGGGAAAATGTTTGACCGTGGCCAGCACGCCGCCTGCCTGGGCGCCCCGTATGAAGGCGACGCCAAGGCGCGCCACATCCGCGGGATCGCCGCCGAAAGCCCTGATGTTGATTACAGGATTTTCAGGATCGTTGTTGACGTCCACCACCGGCGCAAAAATCCAGTGTACGCCCATGGCGCGGGATTCACGCGCGGTGATCAGCCCCTGACTATAAGCCAGTTCTTCGTCACCGGCCGCGCCGAGAGCCATTGTCCATGGGAAAGAAGTAGTGTCTTCGATGCGAAAGGCCGCGCCGCGTTCAAAATCGGACGAAACCAGCAGAGGCAGCTTGGATATCTCCTGAAACTCGTTAAGCATTATTGCCGATTCGTAAACGTTGCCGGCGAAAAGCACCAGTCCGCCTATGTGGTTTTCACGAATCAGCGCTTCGACTTTTTTAAATTCCTCACTCTGGCGGTTGGTGAATCTGCCTGGCATACGCACATGCACCATCTGGGCGATTTTTTCCCGTAGCGGCATCTGGCGAAGAGTTTCATCAGCCCAGTCGTCATGTGCCCGAATGGGGGCGCATGACGCAAGAAGGATCGACAGGAGCAGATAAGGCAGATGTTTCATTTATTTATTACTTATCCGGCATACAGCGTCTGGGTGTTTACGGGCAGTCCAAGCAGTTTGAGATAAGTAAAAAGCTGCGTCTTGTGATTGGTGAAATGTTCTTTGAAATAAAACCCCATCTTTTCAATCGTGCCGCTTGCTCCCCACGGAGTGGCGGCTTCGCGGTTTGCGAAATCCTCTTCCGAAATTCCGGCGATAAGCTCACGTAAAACAGCCTTGTCTTTTTCCAGTTTGGCAAGCCCTTCCACAACCGTGCATGTCGGCATCGGGCCTTCCGGAGGCCCCGGCCAGTTATTGTCAACAAGCATTTTAAGTTCGCCGCCAATGCCGTCACAGAGGTGCGAGATCAGTTCTCCAACGCTCATGAAGCTTTCCCCCGGTTTCCAGTCCAGTTTGTCCGCCGGAACCATCTTCACCATATTTTCCACGGGGCGATAAGAATCAATGCAATATTGGCAAAATGCGTCTTTTTTCATTTTTTCCTCCAAGGGGAAACAACCGATATAAACACCCTACAAAAAAACAGGCGACTTCTACCAACGGTAGAAGTCGCCACAAAATACGGGAACGCTGATTATATTCTCGTTACCCGATAACGTCCAGCATGTTTTTGGCAAGTTCGTCATGCGTGGAAAGGACGCGCAGATTGGCTTCCGCGGTATTCTCGACCTGTGCCATCAACACCATATCTCTGGCGGGATCCGTAACTGATGCAGCGCCGGCGTTCTCTTCATTTGATGAGCGCGCGCCTTGCTTCGGCGACGCGATGCGCTGCGCAATTTTGTCAAGATCCATAGTGGCTTGCTGCAAACCGTTCAAAGGAACTGAAAAATTCGGTACCATAATCGTTCACCTCCATGATTTTCGATTCATGGTTATTGTCATTTTTTATCGTTCTATCGTTCTACCTTCATAATCGTCACATATGGAAAAACAATATAGAATTTTTTGCGTCTTTCCGCAAGCTTTTTTAAATGCAATTAAATCATGACCAAAAACTGATCACGGCTGATACTTCTTTTCGCCGGCGCGGATAGACGCCGCTACCGTGTTTTCCTTCGGCGGCGTGGGACAACTGTATTCCGGATTGTACACGCAGTAGGGGTTGTATGCCCGGTTGAAATCCAGGTCGTATATTCCGGACGTATTTTCGATTAAATCAATATATCGCCCGCCTTCATAGGTTTCCACGCCGGATGTGGCGTCAAGAAAGGGAATGAAAAGCGCCGGTTTACTGAACGCTTCTTCGAGACGGTAAACCTGCACCCGGCATGTCTGGTTTTCCGCCGTGAATTCGAAAAAGCCATAGAGCAATCCGCTGCGAATCTCGCCGGTGCTGGTGGCCATTCGAATCGTTTTAGGACTGGAATACCGCTCGAGGCGAACCTGAAACCGCAGTTCCGGATTGACCGGATAATAGTCGAGTCCCTTAAATTTCCCTCTTTCCCCGGCGAGCAGAGGCGATGAGTCGGATTTGAAAAAGGCATCCTTTACCCGCCTTTCATGAAGTACGTCGTCGCGCGGGGAAACAGTTGCCCCGATTTCGCCGACGGGTTCGCTCCACCGCCCGCATCCGGCAAGTAAAAGTCCTGAAACAAAAAAAAGAAGCGCGTTAAATGCCGCGGTTTGTTTACGCAATCGTATTTTCATCGCCGGTCCCCCGATTCAAACGGCATTTTGAAGAAAATCAATCAGGTTTTCCAGAATCAAATTGACAATTCCCGAACGCTTCCGATAGTCTTCAATGAACATTTTTTAAGTTATATATACAGGAGTACTCTTATGCCCTACGCACAAAAATGTGCAGATCGACTTAGGGAACAGGCTTATAAAACACTGACGCCTCAGATACAGGCGTTGAAAGACGAATTGCAGGATTTCAACAAACTGTTCGCGAACAAAATACTGAGCATCAGATGCAAACTCGAAGCTCTACGTAACACTGAACTTCCCGCCACTGAAGCGGTACTCGACGAATATCTGCGGGACGACGTGCGGAGACGGGATATTGAAGGGGAGATGCTTACACATTTTACGCGCGGGTTGCGAACGAAAGAAACGCAGGAGGAGATCCTGACTTCCCTTCTTGACAACGCCGCGAACTGCTTCCCGCGCGTTGCGTTGTTTGTTGTCCGCGGCGACATGTTCAAAGGCTGGTCTTCCCGCGGGTTTTCCGATTCCACCGCCGAAGCCATAAATTCGGACGAATTCCGCCAGTCCGACTGCGCGGGGCTGGTGAAAGCCATGCGGAACGAATCCAAGGCGGAAACCGCCGATCTTCCCTATACCGGCTCCATGCGTCACATGCGCGAGGAATCATCGGGCGGCTGGCAGTTTTATCCGTTGCATGTACTCGGCCGACCGGTTGCGATCCTGCTTGCCGGAGAAGTCGAAGGCTTCGTTGGCCGTCCACAGGCGCTGTCGTTGATCATGGACTGCGTTGCGTTGCGTTTGGAAAACGTAGCGCTGAAGATTATTAAAACTTTGAACGAAACCGCGTCCTATAAAAGCGCCGACGCAGATTCGTTTGATGTAAAGCCTTCGTTTGACTTTCAACTCGCCCCTCAACCGCCGGTCGATATGGCATCCACCTTTTTTAACCCGTACCCGACGTCTCAGATCGAAACATCCGCAGCCGTAAAATCCGCCGTTAAACCGTATTACGAGCCTGATGTTTTCCGGGCGGATATACGGGCTGAATTGAAACCGGTCGAACCGGCGCTGAAATACTTTGTGGAAATTCCGGCGGATGAAGCGGCGGCGGAACCCGCGCCTGCCGCGGCGCGGCCGGACGCATATGCCGCATTACGATATACGCAAAATTCGGAGACGGAAACGTTGAACACTAAAAGCGCCGACACGGCTTCGTTTGACGTTCATTCAGCTACTCAATCGCCGGTCGATATGGCATACGGCGTTTTTAATCCGGAGCGAATGCATCCGACTAAAACATCCGCCGCCGCGAAATACGCATGCGAATCGTATTATGAACCTGATGCCTTCCGGTCGGATCCACCGGCGGAATTGAAATCTGCGGGACCGTTGCCGGAATATTTTGTGGAAATTCCGTCTATTGAAGCGACGGCGGAACCCGCGCCTGACGCGGCGCAGCCGGATACCCATGCTGCATTTCGGTATACGCCGAATTCGGAGACGGAAAGGCTGAACATAGTAGCCAGGCGATTTGCAGAACTGCTGGCTTCCGAAATTGAGCAGGACATGGAAATTCCGGCGCTTGAAGCGACGGCGGAATCCGCGCGAAGAACGATTGTTGCAACCACGGCCGCCGCGCCGCAGCCGGACGCCCGTACTCCGGTTCGGCATGCGCCGAATTCGGAGACGGAAACAATGAACACGGCAGCCAGGCGATTCGTCGAACTGCTGGCTTCCAAAATCGAGCAGTGTGTGGAAACTCCAGCGGTTGAATCGACGGCGGAACCCGCGCGGAAAACGGTTATTGAAACCGCGTCGGCCACGGCGCCGCCGAACGCCGGTTCTACGTTTCGGCATGCGCCGAATTCGGAGACGGAAAGACTGAACATGATAGCCAGGCGATTCGCCGAACTACTGGCTTCCGAAATCAAGCGTGGTAATGAAGACGCCGTCGCCGAAGGCCGGAAAAATCGCGATTTATACAAACGGATGCAGAGAAATATGGACGCGAGCCGGGAAATGTATGAAAGACGCGTTGCGCCGCCGGTCGCAAGCATGGTTGATTATCTTCACGATGAATTTGTGCGTATTCTCGGGGATGGCGACGCCGGAACACTGGGCGAAGGCTACCCCGGCCCTGTTTATCGAGATGGACCAGACGCGAGGCGTTGAATTTGAATATTTTAAAAAAATTCAGTTGTTTTGAATATATGCTCCGGACAGCCGGCGCGATCCGGTTGCCGATTTTTGCGGTCGTCTGTTCTTTTTTTGTTTTTTTTCTTCTTATTTCACCAGCTTTGCACGGCCGGAATACGCCGCTGCTGCCTGACGCTCTGAGTGAGTGGCGCGCCGATGCCGGCGCGCAAGCGGAAACGCTCGACGCCCTGAAAAAGAGTATCGAACATTACAACGGCAAGCGTTACAGGGAAGCCCTGGCGGCTGTAGCCGACATTAACGCGGAAAAAACGCCGTTTGGCGATTATATCCTGCTTTATCGCGCCAGATCCTCTATGGAGTTAAAGCGTTATCCCGAGACGCTTGAATATTTTCGCCTCCTGGAAAGGCATTTTCCGGATTTCTACCAACTGCGCGAAGCCGTTATGATACAGTGCCGGGCGCTGATGGAACTCAAGGAATATGAATCGGTACGGTCGCTGTTGAGAAAATACGGGCAATTCACGGGCGCCGAACCGATGTATTATGAAGCCAGGGCGTTGCACCTTGAAGGGAAAAAAGAAGAAGCCCTCGCGACCTACCTGCAGATTTACGCAAGATATCCTTCGTCGCAATACTCGTCTCCGTCGTACGATAATATTCTGAAGCTGTCTCCGAACG
>Ga0099364_10005355_pt1 | contig 19080 bp, 26 predicted proteins | sample TergutTh196P3_FD_73070 | JGI IMG/M metagenome (GOLD analysis project Ga0099364, IMG submission 73070) | Microcerotermes parvus P3 segment gut microbial communities from Pointe-Noire, Republic of the Congo - Th196 P3 | ecosystem: Host-associated > Arthropoda: Insects > Digestive system > Gut ...
CGGTTACAAAATCGCTACGAGACCTTAAAGAGGAACTTGCGGCTATCGGTGAGGCGGAGAAACATGCTGACGAGCTCCAGCGAAAAATAGAACGCCTAACGGTTGCCGCCGAGCAACAATGGGCAGAAGTCGAACGGATTAAGTCGGAGAAAATTGATCCTGTAGACGGGCTGGGATACGAGGATTACGAGGATGTGAAAGTAAAGCGAAACTATGTCGTCACTCTCCTCGACGAGCAGCGTGAATGTATCGCCGAATCCCAGCGACTCGACCGATCTATCTCTCAAACAGAAAAATTGCTGGGCGATATTGCCGCTCAGATAGAGGATTTGGAAGCACGAAAGGATGATTTATTAGGTAAATTCCAAGAGCCAAAAGACCTCACTGCCGCCGTAACAAACACAGAAAAGACGATCAAACAGCTGAAACAAAAGATCGTCGAAGCCCGTAGTTTGGAGGAGGAAATCAAACAAATTGCCCGTTTGAAAAGTACGGCAATGGCTGACCGGGAAGATTTGAGACAAAGGCTGACAACGGCACAAACTGTCCTCAAAGCGAGCGGCGATACGCAGAAATGGTTCGAGTATTGCGACAAAGCCCTTGCATGGCTGCGGAAAGACGGACTGCCGAGACTTGTTCATGCCAATGTCCTGAAACAACTTTGCTCCGTGGTCAATGAGGAACTCCGCCTGTTCGACGATCCCTTCCGCGTAGAAGTGAGCGATGATCTCTCCTTTGTCGCCCACTTCGAGGATGAACGGGTGATCCCCTCCAAGGCATTGTCTGGGGGGCAGAAGGTGATGCTTGCCCTCTCGTTCTGGTCGGCGGTGAGTAGGGTCTTTGCAAAGAATTTGGGGGTGATGTGCCTAGACGAACCTTCGGACGGGCTTGACGTGGATAACAATGAGCTGTTCTTGAAAATCCTGCAACAATGGCGGCAACTGTTGCACCAACGCGGGCAACAAGTCATATTGATCACCCATTCAACAGACGTAGAAACTGTTTGCGATTATGTCATCAAACTTTAAAATGCCAGCCCTATAAGAAGAATAGGAGCGAACGATGAACGAAACAACCATAAAAGAAGAAAGCAAAAAATTAGCAAATCTCGCTAAGGACCCTCATACCATTTACGTGATCGTTGAACGAACTCGTGAAAGGCCGTCAGCGTCTAACTTCCGTTGCAAGGTACAGGCTAGTCAATACCAGTTGGCTGCTCTGCGATTCATTGTAGAAACCAAACAATTATTAGATCGGTGGGAGGAGTGAACAACGCCCCAATACAAAGTAAGAACACCCTATTACACGCATATCGAACTGACAGTAAAAGCTAACAGCGAGGACAAGGCTATTGCCCTCGCAGAGGACCAAGCGGGGTACGAGGAACACGAGCACCAGATACAGGAGAACCTGCAAAGATTTGGAGACATTGTAGCAACACTTGTGAAAAGCAAAAAGGGGAATACTTGACATGGAACAAAAATGGATAGATTTTTTAGAGCGGTTTGGAGTTGGTGAAGAGAACTTGGAAAAAGTTCGCAAGTTTAACACGCCGCAAGAGGCGTGGGATGCTTGGGACGATGGTTCCGAGATGCTGACCATCCCTTATTGCTACGGTCTGCACAAGGATAGATTGATCCTCTGTGCCTGTGAAATTATCGAACGGGCGATGTATTTGTTCGAGAATAAACGCCCCAACGACAAAAGGCCGCGAGAAGCATTAGAGGCGGCAAGGCGTTATGCGGAGGACATGGGCAATAAAGAAAAATTTATTGCCGCCTGTAAAGCAGCCCATGCAGCACACACGGCTATGTGCGAGATGCAGTGTAGAACTCTTTCTGAAAAGTATATAGCCAACGCTTGTTGGAAGGTTTGTGCCGTTGAATACACCAGTAGCGATGTTGCTGTTGCTCTCCACAATGTTGTATTGGCACACAAGTATGCTTTGGAGGCTAATCCCGCTAAACACACTGCAGAAGTTGAACGAAAAGAACAGGCGGACATTGTTCGGAAATACTTTCCAATTAATCCCGCTTTGGAACTCCCAGAAGACATATTTGAGGACTAGACGATGACAAAAGAAAGAGAGTACATTTATGACATCGAGCATGTGGAAAAGTATTTCGACAGCAAGACGAACAACGCCGTTTTTGGTTTCAAAGCTAAGCAATGGAATCTAAAAATTACCCGTATTAGTACCGGTAGTTACGGCTACGATATTGTCGTAGGTCGTGAGGTAGTCGGGCACATTATGTGCGGTACAAACAGACCTTATCCGCCATACATTCCCGACGAGTTCATTATCGAACTCTTTCCCACGGATTTTGGTGAAGAGATTAAACATCCAAACCCAGACGGTATTGGGCACACGTCCACACCGTACCGATTTCGTAAGACAGTTACGTCTATGTACGAAGTCACGCGTACAATCGACGAGCAAATCAATCCTCTTCATTGGTGGAACGAACCTCGTCTTGTGGAAAAGCCGAACCTCACCCTATACTACACAGGGGAGGAAGAGCCGGCACGGGGCATAATACCTAACCGCACTTGGAGTGCAAAATAAAAAATCATGGAAATACAATGGATACTGAAACCTACCGAAATTTACGGTAGGGACATAGAATTTGACATCGCCGTGGGCGCTGACGTTATAGGCAACTTGCGTTATTGTACAGACGGTAATTATTTCGTCATAACGCAGGATCGGGAGACGCGGTATGAAGAGAGAGATACTGAAAAGACAACGTACTCTTTTGTCGAGGCGTTGGATATTATTAACGCTTACACAGAGCACTATCCGTTTGATCCCTCCTTAGTTGATTACGATGAGTAAACACACCAGTAAAAATGGACTGACTTGTCGGGAAATGATGGTTTACGCAGGCAGTTGGGTCTCCTTACCAGAGGAGAAACTATTGTATAAGCCCGTTAAGACCCAGTTCAAAGAGGATAAAACCTACGTTAAACGTCCTACTAACTACATGATACAGATAAGGTGCCGTGTGTACGAAGACAAATGGCAAGACGACTATGCGATTCGCACTGTACGCAGACTATACAGGATATACACCTGTGATAATGGCGACGGCGCATCAACTGAATGGTTTGTCTATAGAGGCAAGAAAATCTACTGTACGGTCTTTGATTATTCCGAAGGACGCGGCAGGCAAATAAGACATTAAGAGGGAGAGACTATGAAACGAGCAAAATACCGTTATCGAATTTGCTATACGGACTGCAGCCTAGCACTTGCGTGCGGCGAGGGGGAGAGCCTTGCCGACTTGCGCAAGGAGATCGCTGAGTTCCGTAAGAAAGAGAAGCATCCTACGTGGTACGTCATTGAAAAATGGCTGGATGTTTTCAACATCTACGAAGAACTCGAATGCAAAGGGAAGAAGAACACTCCATCGCCCCCATTCAAACGCAAGAAAGAAGAAGATTGGGAGCTTATCGACCGGTATGCTTCTGAATTTGCGGGCAACTGGAAAAAAGAACAGGGTTGCTCTATCTGGGCGTTCGACGATAAGGATAATCCCTCTGCGTGGGGCTGCCATGTGCAGTGGACAAGGGACAGCCGCAATTGTGAGAACGAGAGTAACAATGCGTACATCATGAACGCATTGAAAAATTACCGGAAGGGAAAGAACCCAACGGTTTTTGGGTCAAGACTCACACACTGGGCTTGCGGTTACATCGACGTTCTGTGCATTCAGGTCTACGATAAAAAGGGCGAATACACCAAAGCTTTCCAAGTATTTGCGGAGATCAAAGAGAGGTTGGAGGAGTACGGGGTACTGGATGAAGACGATTTGTGCAACCGCGAAGACCAGAAAGGCTGGGAGATGCTGACTGATCACATGAAATTCGCCGTCCGCCATGTTAAGAAAAAGCGGCAGAGCATCAAAACCTTGTGCGTCGAGTTTCTGGATAAATACGAGCGATATGCCGGCGAACTGGCATCCGATTTTCCTTACGAGGATGTAGATGCGTTTGTCGCAGGTAAATTCCCGGCAGCAGATACAAAACTATGACGAAGACAACAAAAGGTACTTTTGCAATGGGCAGTGATCTGCATATTGCAATGGAGAATGTGGGTTATAGTGTCAACCACCTTAAAACCACATGCGGCATCGACCTGGGCTACTCAGTTTTCCGGTGGGACAGAGACGTAACGCGGAAAAACGAGTCCCCCAAATATGTGCAAGGCAAGGGCGGCAAGACTTACCCAGCGGGATTTATGGATATGTACCCCTACAGTTACGGGGCATGGTAAGAAAATAAAGGAGCAAAATGTTACGAACAATCGTATTTTTATGCCTGTTAATGCTGGCAAGCGCAGTCATTGTCGGCTGCCACATGGAAACCTGTGCCCCTTGTAAAGGGACAGGGAAAGGAATACTGTGGGGAAATTGCAATCAGTGTAATGGACTAGGCGTGGTTTGGACCGTGCCGAAAGAGGAAGAGAAACAATGAGTAAAACACTTTACCAATTAGATATCATTGCCCAAAGCGACAGGGCTTGGGAGGCGAGCATGTGGCGTTCCAAACTATACACGTCCAGTATTGCATGTCTAAACGGATGCCGCACTGACGAGCTAAAGGATATCGTGAGTAGGCTCGAGGATATTTACAACGACGAGTCCAAAAGACAAATCACTAAAAATGTCAAGAAGTGGCTTGCGGGTGCTGAGGAAGAGGTCTATCGAAACGAAATTCTCTACGGAATGAAAGTATTGTTTTGGCGGATTACAGAACATCAACTAGCGGAGGAATAAATGCTTGCAGTAGCGAAAATTTTTGAAGACACACTGTCTATAGGCGCGGTCGTGTCCGTAGACAATTTTGATGAGGCGTATAACCTCGCCGAAGATTGGATACACGGGGAGTACGAAGCACGGGGGATCAATTCTGCACTGGACACCAAGTTGATTCGGGAAATACAGCGTCTTCTTCGTGAGACCAACTATTACAACATCATAGGCGGGGAAGAAGGAAAGTCCGTCTCCGTACAAATCATTGAAATAGAATGACCGAACTTTTTGCATTAGAAATTTGGGACCCGGACAAATATTTTCCCCGGTGCCTGTACCGATCCGACCTCTACCCTACAAGGGAGGTAGCTATTGAAGCGTTCTGCGCCACGGAAACGATGGAAGTTTTCGTCGCCATCGACGATATACACCGGGAGTTGGAAAGCAGCCCATTTACTATGGAGCATACCGACGAAAATGGTGAAATCATTTGGATGGACGGCTGTGACGATATTGCCACCGCTTATGACATGGGCAATGAACATATTCGACAACACGTTGATTTGCTTCAGCAGTGGGTTCAAGGTAAAAAACCGTTCTGGTTAGACGAAAGCCGAAAGGTCATTACATACGAAGATTATGGCTTGGATTTCGGCGTAACGAGCTTTACAGCACATTTGGGAGGGGCATAAATATGGACATAGCAAAAACATGGAGTTTACAAATCAACCTACTCGAGGACGATGTCATCATTTACGACATTATGCTCGATGATTGTCGCGCGGGTATGTATGACGGAGCGACAGCAGCCATAGGGCAACTGTCTGTCGGTCGTTCGCAGAACTGGGAGTATTGGATTCAATTCCACGACTTCTTTTTGAAGCAAGAGACGATAAAGCTGGGCACTTTTACGCAGGCTACAGCGAGAATCAATGAAATAATTAACGATTCTCGGGCGGATAAACAGCAAGATTCGCCCGTCAAAAACACGCAAATCAAAATCAACCGTGACATCATTGACGTACTCGTACGAGTAATAGGCGTGGTGGAAGATATAACGGAGGAGACTCAATTTTCCTCCAAAAGGACGAAGGCGAGAATAAAAGAATACCTCAGTTACTCACAGTTTCAGGTAAATGAGGCGAGAACAGCGACAGAGACACTCGAAAAGGAGGAACAGAAATGAGTACAGCACTAGCAGAAGCACCTGTCCGCAGTTCTGCGGCTGATCTTGAACAGTCAGTGCAGTCCCTCGGGAGAAGATTGACCAATATCGCTTACGGACTCGCGTGGTGTTTTACCGAAGATATCGAAGAAAACGACGACCACACGGTCTATGACGAAAATGAACTTATTAAAGAACTGCGAGAAAGAGGTCTCATCTTGGACCATATTGCTGATGAAGACGTGGACATACGCAGTTTGATTGCCGATGAGATCATTCAAGTCGCCGAAATACGCGATTATTTCTATGACCATGACCTCGACCTGCAATTCACTATAAGTGTGCAGGGAGACCTACGCGGAGTAGAAGCCGCTGACTGTATCGGCGGACCTAATATCTCGGTGACAGACGATGAGGTCTATGGAGTATGGGGCAGCGACAGGGCGCACTATCCCCTAGACCAAAGAACCCGCAGCGCAATATACGACTGGGGCGAAGAAATGTTCCATCTGTACAGAACGACGTGGAAATGACGAACAACAAACCTAAACCATTAACCCTCAAAGACCTATGCAAACAGCAGAAAACAAACACCCCTTACGGAATTCGATTTTTCAGTATTCCTTTTTCGGACCGGAACTTGCGTGCCTATCGTCAGAATCCGCGTTCAAGACGCCGGAAGAGGCGGAAGCCTACCACAAAAAGAAAGACGGCGAAATCGCTTTCGACAACGGGCAAGAGATACGCTCTATGCTCTTCGGACTCTATCTTCTGACAAGGATAAGCGAACCGTCCATCCTTGTCGTGGAAGAGTGGGACAAGGACCGCGACGACCTCGTCGGTGCCGCCGGGATTCTTAACTTCGAGTGGGAACGCTGGGCAGATGACGGCGATATTCCCAACGATGTAGGCGAAGGCGAAGACATATTCAAGGAAGATTGGGTATTCGCCCGGCTGTCCGACGATGTGGCGGAATTGAACGAATGGTGGATCAAGCAGAGGCACCGCAACCAGAAGAAACAGGAGAAAGAGCAAAAGGCGGACAATCTGGACACCCAGTCTTTTGACCTGTATTATGCGTGGCGTGCTTTGCTCGCGATCAAAACCGAAATCTCCAGCGGGGCAGAGGTCGATGATATCGTCGAGGAAGTCCGTGATGCAATCGGCGATTTAGCAGACTCTGTTCTCGAACGAATCACCGCGATGCCCGCAGATGTAGACATACCCCCTGAAGAGGTGATTATAGAGTACCTGCGGCATGGGAGTTAAACTTGAAACTGCAAAACGTGTGGCTGCCGACAAAATTTCGGCATCCACAATAGGAGAACGACAATGGCTTGGGACAAAGAAACGTTTTTAGAATGCGTAAAAGAAGAGTTTGAGGACAAACTCAACGATATTGAAGTGCCGGATACTTGTTATGACCGCGAAGAAGAGTGCTGGGATGAAGATAAGGTCAGGGAAATCGACGACCTCGACCTTGATGAACTTTTCAATAAGGCTGTAAGCCGCATCGTGGAAATTGAAACTTGTTGGGCTAATGATTGTTGGGACATCTGTAAGTATGTTATTGGGCACAACGACTTCTCGATGCACAACGATCTTGACAATTTTCCGAAAGACATCTATCGGATGGCAATAGCCGCACTTGATCAGTTGGCGAAAGAAGACCTGGACTTCGACGCCATACTCATTGATTGGCTTGCAGAATTACCAAGCCCTAACAACAACGAAATAGAGAAGCCACTACTATGTACACAGACGACCTGATTCACATTAAAGCAGTTCTGAACACGGAACTCGCCGAAGTAACGATTGACCCCAAAGCCGGGTACAGCCTGGACTGGACAGATTACTCGCCCAAAGAGTACCAAGACCTAATGTTCCATTTGCGGAACGAGGTCCAAGCAGAATTGGACCGCAAGGAATCGTTTATCCAAACGGTAAAAGAGTGTTGCGATAAAGAAATCGACCCGGGTGATAAGCCTGACGTTCCAACGACATTTCGCCGCATTGTCTTCTATATTATCCGAACGTACAACGACGAAGAGGCGGGCGAAGTGGAAAGGGATATGCCGATATACAAGACACCCTATTGCCGTACTCTGTTTGATTGCATCCAGTACACAGCCCACGCGAAGCGGCTTCCCCATCTTGCGTGGGAATTGTCGCACTACACTAATAGCCCTGCGTTTATGGGGCATACTGCCCACAAACAGGGCTACCTGGACGAGGCGTGGGGAAAGTATAGGTCCTTTACACTGGACATTAACAAATGGCTTGTCGCCGCAATCCGTGATCCCGACACCCTAAAAGCAGACGAACAAGACAGCCCCTACGTCGGTCACACTAAAATAAGCGAACCAAGCCAAGCCCATGACCGGGCGTATGACTTCGACGTGTACATTCGATTCGAGACCGCAGAGGTAATTGTTTAGTGGGGAAGGGACTACTGCCCTTCCCTTTCGAAAAAATACGAGTAAATTCTAAAATATGACTAAAAACTTTTTGTATTTTCTGCCCGCACAGGATGAGGGCGGGCAGAAGAAAACCTTCTTTTTCTTTGAGTACCTTCATGACGGAGCCTTAAACTCAGACCTACTGCCGGATACGGACAAAGCAGTGAGCCTTATCAAAAACGCTCTCACGGAATCCACGCGAAACATCGTCGTGGACACGAGCACCAATTCCGGGAGGAATTTGCTGAACCGCGTAATCACTGCAATGGAAACCAAGGAGCAGACAAAACGGATATGCCTTGCATCGCTCTACTGGCAGCATTATGAAGAGATCCATGAGTATCGGGACGCCTACGATATGTTCAGTCCCGACAAGCCCCGATTGCCGACAGATGAACACTTTGTGAAATTGTTCCACTCCGTCCGTACACTCGGCGGGATGCGACCTTTGACAAAATGGGACGAAATCGCACTCACGGCTTGGTTCGACAGAGAACCGAACGACGAGATGGCGAAGAAAATACTCACGCACCCCATCGCCCGGCTGCTTTTAGCCGTAGCAGAGGAATCCGTCGGCGGGGGTGATCTGCCGAACCCACACGCTACCAGAAAGATCATTACCCGGATGCTGTGCTGCTTGTTCAAATTACTTCAAGACCCATTCCCCATAGAACAAGACAGGGAATATGTTTACGACACGCCTTATACACGTCTGTTCAAGAAACTGCCGCCGCCTAAAGAAGGACAGTTACTGCCGCAAAATTTTATTAGCTATGTTTGCTATGACCGGCGGATTGAAACAGACGATAACGATAAACCACTCCCCGAAAGTCTAAAACAAGATGCCCAGCGGAAGGCATCCAGTGAAGAGGTAAAGAAAAAATACCCCCTGCTCTGGGAACTGTTGACGTGTTGCGCACAGTTCCTGAAGTCGCTGGGACCCGGGAATATGCCCCTGGACGCATGCTGCGTCTTTGCCGGAGGGCACGATGTGCCGGATAAAATCAAAAATCTGCTGAACGCCATGTTGTATATCTGGATGGAAGTTATGGTGCCGGCATACGTCGAAGATACCGATACCTTGCATTTCTTCAACCCTACGATATTCGTCAACACGAAAATCAATGTAATGGCTGCACACTGTAAAAGAATTGTACAGCAGTGTCTCGAAGAAAACACCGGGCAGGCGGCTGTCTAAATTCCCGCCCTTTTTGCGTTATATCTAATTGAAGAGGTTTACTGTGTGCGCATGTACGTGTACACGCCTCAACAATACGAGTACCGTATTGTGCCGTCTTATCGTCCGGCGCTGAAAATGCGCCCCGACCAAAGGAGATTTCACTATGAAACACCTAAAACATCACCCCCGCCCCCTCAGTAGTTACCTGGAAGCGAAAAAAGCCCGCGACCAACAGGTACAAGATGCTAGGGACGAGATCATCCACAAAGTGTGGAGCACTATCAAAACGTACCGTGCAAGCGGGCGGCCTTGGATACAGATCCAAAAAATGAGACTGAAGGGTATCCACGGCGTACTTGTCGTGGATTCCTTCTACGAGACAAACCGGCTGTTTGCAAGCATCACGACCCGTGAGGCGATAGCCGCCTTGGAAGCTAAACGGGCGCTGTTCATTACAGCAGGCACCCCGTCAACGGACCTGTGGTGGGGAAGGGAGCCAATTGTAACAGATTGGATTGCCGGGGAAAATGACCTTGTTGTTCTGAACGGACGCTTAGCGTCCTACTTCGACCTCTGTGCCTTTGTGGCTACAAAGACCAACTATGTTCAAGGGAGTACGTATTTGCGAACCACACCAGACCTTATCGACTGGGCGGTACTTCCCGCGTGCCAAAGAGAGGCGTGGAAAATGCCTGTTTGGTACGCATTTCCCGACGCAAACTTTTTCGAGTACCGGTTCGAAACACAACGAGGACTTTGGAAAGCTCTCAGACGCATCGACGCCTCCTTCGCAACAAGAGCAGACATCTGCGAAGAACTGCGAAGAACGAGGGGCAGAGCCGCCCGACAAGAACTTCGGGCAGAAATCAACAACCTGGCGAAAGCGTGGGGCTGGCACCAAAACGACGGCAAAGCCCTCGTGCCTGTATTCGAACGTTGGTCGGTAATGAAATACCTCCAACGGGCGATGATAAGGTTCGCCAGAATAGTGCCTCAGCTTCGATGGGGGGAACTGCCGCAACGAAAGCAAAAAGACGAGTACGAGGATCGTTCGCGGTACTCAGAGGCGTTCGAGGAATACACCAACCCGGCATTATGCCAAAATGACGAGGAGACGGAGTACACCGAGGCGGTAGAAAGATACCGTACCCGCGGATGTGTTCATGACCTGGTTACACCGGACGGCGGCAAGGCGGAAACAGTGCTGCACGTCTGGCAGTGCTTGGAACCGTAGTGAACACCTGCCCCTGTAACGGGGGCGGGTATTTTTTACCAAGTGAGTAATTTACACGTCGTGTAAATTAGAAAAGGGCAGGAACACCTACCGGTTGTGCTCCTGCCCATGTGCCTCCTTGTCGGTGAGGACCGGCGGATGTTGGTCAAGTTCCGCAAACTAAAAGACAGTTTACAGAAAAATGAAGGCTTGTCAATAGGCACTTAACAAACTTCGCCGCGAGGAACAGGCCGCAATCTATCTGTACCGAAGACAGGTGAAGCAAAGGGATTGAAACTATCAGGCGGAACAGCAGGCTCGCTGTAAGCGGGCAGTTGGCTGTAATCTTCGCCAATGCGATAGACCGGCATTGATCTATCTATTTCCATTTCGCACACAGATGTTACCAATCCGTTTTCTTTTGCCTGCGACGCATTGAAAACAGTGCGGCATTGGACGTAATTTTCAACAACCTCACGAGGCTTCCCCATCGCTGCCGTCAAACTGTGCAAAAGAAGGTCGTCCTGTGCTTGAATCTGTGATAACGCTTCCCGTAAATCTGCCGCAGCATAGACACCTGGCTCCGCAATGCTGTACACAGACGGGTGCATAGCAAAATAGGCGTGAGGGTCCGCCCGGCGTTCTTTGCCCAAACAGTAAAGCAACAGTGCCGCAGAAGAGACAGAACCAACCGCGTGCGTGTCTATCTGAATGGGAACGGTAGGCAAGTACCGGCTCATTACGCCCGCCCAATGACTGTTACCGCCGCCAGAAGAGAGGATAAGCGTCATTTTTTCACAGCGGCTGGATTTCGCTAAACACTGCTCCACCGTAAACCATAATTTAGTGATGGACGACAGCGTAATACGAGAAAAAAAGACAACCGTAAATTCTTTGTACATTTGATCTTCGGACATAGAGGGACTATCGGCATATTTTAGGCGAAAAATGAAAAATGCGCAAAAAGCTGCTTTGTTTCTGTTGCGTCATCGTGAAGAAATTCAAGTCTTATCCACGGCCCCCCCTATTTTCGCGTGACGTTTATGGTAATCTTTCCGTTTAGTGGGGAGTTTGCCCGGAGCCAACGGGCGGTCTTCTGCAAAAAAATCGTAAATAAAGTTACGACAACAAATACTTAAAGTTTCGCTTCGGCGAACGGTGGGTTCTCTGCATGACTAACGGCGTTTGCCGGGCGGGGATGCCATCTGTGGCTTACAAAAGTTGTCGCTTCCGTTAGAGGGAGCGTATGCGTGTAAGCCGTGAATGTGACGTCGGTACCGTAGGTACACCACTTTAGTCGGTGGGATTGATCCGTTTCTTTAAGTAGCGCAGGCGTTCCCGTTCTTTGGGTTCTTTGGGGTCGGGCTCGAACCTTGGAGATTTGTTGCATGGGCGGTTTTAGCGAGTCTTTCGGCGAATCGTGCGGTATGGTTTTGGGGTGCGCTGCTGCCATTTTGATCTTGCTCCTGATTTTAGGGGGCGGCGTGGGCGGCTGTGTGGCGGTTTTGTCTCAGTGATTGTTAGGTCGGGGGAGGTAAGTATGTGGAATAGTTTTTCGGGCGCATTTGGGTCGGTTTTGGGGGTCGCTCTTGTTTTTTTCGTGCTATTTTTGATATTTAGCGGCGTGGGCGTAGGTCTCCTTGTGGCGTTTTTGCATTTCATGGGTCCTGTATTGGTATGGGCGTTGGTTATCGCAGCGGTTTTGTTCTTTTTAGGGTTGGTGTTTGGTGGCTTCGGCTAGGGTAAATTGGTATGTTTTCTGGTTATTGGAACGTTTTTTTGCATAGTCCGTTTGACTGGTTCATTGCCGGTTTAGGCGTGATTTGCGTTGGCTCGCATTTGTACTTTATCCAAATCAATCAGGATCACGCTTGGAGAGCAACGTGGTCAGAACGGCTGCGCAATATTTGTGAATTGTTTCCACTTTTGGGACTGGTCGGAACGGTACTGGGACTCTTGAGTACGCTTAAAAGTATTCAAGGGGAAGCACTTGATGTTCATACGGTTATAGGAAACTTCGCACCAGCACTTTCCACGACCGTGACAGGCATCTTATGTTTGGCAGTTAATATTATTTTTAACATTTGGCTTGAATCTACTATTCAAGGTGATTAACGAAATTTATGTCGTACAGCCGTATTATAGCAAGATTGATTCCGTTGAGTGACGTAGCGATTTGTATCCTTGGGTTACTGTTGATCCTTTTGGTTTTTGCGGATTTTCAACAGTCGCAGGCAAAAGTTAGTGTTGAATTTTTTTATGCGCATCCTAATGGGGAGTGTTGGTACATTCCCGTGGAGGGTGAAGCGGTTAAGGTAGGCATTGACTGCATAGACGATATTGAAGCGATTTTTGGTGGGAATCGAGACCCGATGAAGGAAAGATTGCCTCTTTTGATTCTCTTTTCGCTTCCAAAAGAAGCGGGAGAGTTTTGGACTGACGATAGGATAGACGAATTAAGAAAGACGTGGAGAGCGTGTGGACATTTAAGATACATAACCAACTTTCCTTTTGATTTACCGGAATCGGTGCCGCCGGTTCCTGAACCTGATACCTTTTAGAGGAGGAAGATAAGAATGTTTGATACCTTGTTTTCAGCGATAGAGCTAGTAACCGGTTTTCCGGTTCCTGTCCCGATGCTAGGCAGCGTGACGCCGCTGGGCGTTTTAGCCTCGCTTATTCTCGCTCATCCAATAGCGACGTGGGTGATTTTGTCGTATAGTCAGTTTGTGAAGTACGTAAAAATTGCGAGAATTTTTACGTATGTCTTGACGAATTATTGGATGGTCGCGGTTATTGTTACTTTGGGGCTTCTACAAGTCGGCTTGAAGGACCTGGGTAGTCCGAAATCTCCTATGGAAGCAGCTATCTACGATACTTTGAGTACCGGACTAGACGCGGCAAAAACAGGTGCAGAGTACACAAAGGGCGCACTGGAGAAGGTTGATTCGCAGCTCGCTAGGTTGGAATCGATTGTCAGCGGAACGAGTGCTCGCCTTAATGAGATACATATTGTCGAAACAATGCCGCCGGATATTGGCAGAATGTTGGAAGAAAAAGACCGGATCATCGCGGAGCTAGAAGCAAGAATTGAGGCATTGGAGAAGATGATAGAGCCTCCGAGAACAGAAGTTGTTCGCATAAAGTGGTGGGCGTCTACTACTAGAATGTATACGTATTGTTCTGTTCGCTTAGGCAACCGAACGGTAACTGACAGCGTATGGGTTAGCCGCCTAGACGCTGAGTTATTAAAAGCGAGGGAACGTTTTGGTTCCGAACGTGTGAACTTCCGTTTCGTGGTAGAGAGTCGCGACGGAGTACAGACACCGCAGTCCGTTCGAGACGCGATTTATATGTCAATAGTGGAAGTTTTTCCAGAGACGATGAGGAGCGGCGTTGAATTTCGATAATGAGTAAAGTTAACCTACAGATTCCGGTGCATCGAGTTGCACGCATTGCGTGTTACGGTAGTACGTCCGTAGAAGCGATTCACCAGTTCTTGAAGGGATTGTTGCGGAATTTTCCACAGAATAGCGATAAGGTTTATGTCATTTCGGACGGACAAGATGGAAGAACGGTGAATTTTCAAATACGAAATGACTGCTTCATTCCTCGTCTTCGTCTGAATTATCCGTCGGACGAGTGGCTGCAGTTTCAATTTTGTTTTATTAATCCGGCAGAGTTTCAGTATGATGTAACGCATGCAAGCACAGATGCGTCTGCGTTAAAAACGGAAGTGCAACGTTTCGTTGAGTCCTGCGATTATATTCTCTTTTTTTTCGATGCGGATTGTTCTGATTCTGAACTGCAGAAAGAGTTGGAGGCACTACACGGGTTGACATATTTTGTATTGGGGACGTATAAGAACCGTCGTCTGCGACCTATTTTGTTTGTTCAAACGTCGGCAAAGAGCGATCAGGCAGAGCATTGGTATGACCAATTTTATGACCTTATGCTTCAGCAATACTCATCGCGTATTAAAAATAAACACGGAAATGCCTTGGCTCTTTTGCCTGAGTTTTACGATAAAGAAAAAAATTATTTTGACCTATACCAGAGCAATCCGCTTGAGGTGTTTAAGCGGATTGGTAAACTCGAGGAGCATTATGTACGTCCTTGGTGTGAGTTTGATGTTGCTTCGCTTGACCCGTGTGAAATGTGCCTATTTCAAAAAGGCGAGTCGCCGAGCGAAGATGGCTGTCCTGGCGTGTCTGCTTTTTTAAAGTTAAAGAAGGCAGCGAAGAACTATCCTAGCTTGACTGTGTGGCTCTCATGCGCGATTGGGGTTGTTGCTGCAGTAGCGGTGGGTTATTCTGTGTTTGATTCTACGAATCATCAGTTCCTTACCTTGCTTTCGGCTTGGATTGCGTGGATCGGCGTCACCTGCGTTGTGATTGGTTTGGTTCGGGCGGAGCAGAATGACAATGACGAAGAGTCAACCGAGGTAAAGCATCCGGTGTTGTTGCTGTGTGATGGGTGTCCGTTTAACAAAAAAAATAGGATTGTTTGGCCGTGGAAATATCGTTTGGAGTAAATCTGTTCTTTTTTGCGTCGGCAACGGGTTCTGTTGAGTCGCTGGTAAATCTTGCACAACAAAATCCCGATATGCGAGGACTTGTTGCGGTAGCGGTCGGTGTCCTCTGTACGGCAGTTGTCGGTGCGGTAATACTTTACGTAACTGGTAATCCATGGTTGGCGAGTATTGTCGGTGGCGGTGCAGGGGTTGTAGTGGCTGGTGCGGTGCTTTGGTTATGGCCGGGGCCTCCTGATCTTTGTCTTGGACCGAGGCCAGAAGAGGAGGTTAAAAGGACGTCTACTGGTTCTGAAGGCACAACACCGTCTACTGGTTGTGATGGTACAACACCGTCGCCGCAAAACCCAGCACTTGTATTACGGCTTGTGTACGTTGGTTCTGCCGACGTACCGTCGCACAGGTATCGGGTTGAAGTTTTCGAGTGGCAGGGTGACGGTTGGTCGAAAGGAGAAAAAGAGACACACGCTTATGACGACTGTGTGGAGGTAATTCGCCAGTATGTCCATGCGTTTCTTGATAAATACCCGCAAGCAGAGGAACCAATGAAAACAGAAGAACAGCCGAAAGATGCGAGGAAGATTATTTTGATCAAGGAGCCAACACATTCGGTTATCTATAAAGAGCTGGTGCAAGATACTGTTAATGAAATATGCCGTGAGCGAGGTATAAGCGTTCGACTGCAGTACTGGACGCGTGATGCTGCCGCTTTTAGGTCATATTCATTATTGCCGTTTTGATAGGTTGTCGCAGTCGGGATACGTCTTTCTGTTAAAATGAAGACAGTCTTTTACTTCGCTTACGCCAATGACGACCTTACTTACCCGATTGATGCGATCTGTTCCCTACCAGGCGGAAACGAAAACCGCCGAAAAACCTTCATTACTGCGGCGGCTAATTTGTGCGGCACCCTACAAGGGGGAAAAGACGGCGCAAGATGCTGCGTCGAGGCTCGCCGCTGTACCGACAGTACAGGCAGGGGACACGACCAATCCGCTGTGGGGCGGTTGGTCGGGGAGAGACGCGGTAAGCGCTGGGTTGGCGGGTACGGGGGCATGGGCGGGTCATACGTACGCCCCGCAGGCGGTGAATCAGACGATAGGTCGCGTTCCATATTTGACCGAGGCAGACCGGGTGGCGAGACGGATAGTCGCCGAACCTTCTACGTATGCGCCTACATATTTCCAAGGTGCGGCGAATGATGCGGACGAGACGTTGGTTCGCTTGCTTAAGAATAATCATATCCCTAAGAACCAGCAGATACCTGTTGTAAGGGACGCTTTGCGAGACTCGCCCAGTGTAGCACAGAGTACAGTTTTCGAGAGGGCAATTCAGCGGCAGATAGCCGCGGATAGATCGCAAAGGGGGGCAGGGGCGACCACTGGGGCGAATACCGTAAATGAGGTGGACATACGCGGCGAGTTGTTACCAGAGGTTGATTGGCGAGATCGGATAATGTCTCCCTCGAGACTATTAGAGGGCGAGATTAATACTGGGTTAGACGCAGTATTTGGGGAAGAGACAGGGGTTAACGAAAAGGAGGAGACCTTTCAAGATACCCAAGAGGTTTTGCGAGGGACGTTTGCAGACGGCAAAGCAGCCGGGATAGAGGCAAGAGCAAGAAAACACCCCGCCCTTTCTTCGTCGCATAGTACGCCGAATACAAAAATATCGAGGTCTGGTATTCTGGTTTCTACAGTAAGTGCAGTATTTGGTGTTTTGCTGTCAGGAGAAGTCAGCAAGCCGGAAACGATAATTGTAATTCTTTTTTGTTGTGTTGTTCTTTATGCCTTCGGTTATTTTTGCGGTTTTTTTGAAAAAAAGTCGGCAGAAGAGGAAACGGAAGAGGAAACGGAAAAGACAGTAGATACTTGAAAAGGAGCAAAAATTATGTGCAATATCGCTACCATGTGTGACGTACCGTCGATAGACAATATCGCCCGGCAAGAGGATATCTTCTCCCCTGACCAGAGGAAGAAGCGTATTGTTTTTTGGACGTGGTGGTGTACGCTTTTCCTCGTCTTGTCTTTTTTGCTGGCGGTAATAGAGGCGGCTATCACGTTATTGACGTACCGTTTTGACCTATTAGTTGATTACAGTGTAGACGCTGTTTATTGCAGTTTTTTTGCTGTGTGTGGGCTCATTTGGATATGCCTCGGTGTTGGCTATTTTTTTTGGGTTCGTCGGCTTTGGGAGGAGATTCCAAAAAATTTCGCTCGAACCACGCCGAGTCGGGCGGCATGGTTTTTGTTTATTCCGGTTTTTAATTTCTACTGGACATTTGTCGTATTTCTGGGTTTATACAGAGGAATGAACGCAATGCTGTCTGCCAAAGGACTGGCGATAAGTTTTTGTAGGGGATTTGTATTGCTAGCGTGTATGAGTTGGCTTATTTATTCCCCGCTCGTGTTTCTACATGAACGTATTCAAGATAGGATTGACCAGATAGCATATTTCTATCTTGGAGATATGTTTCTGTATTGGCAATATTATGTGACTGTAGTGGCGTTTGTGTGGGTTGTACTTACAATTACGGTTTTTTGGGCGGTTAGCAGCAGCATTATGCGTTTTATCGACCTAAAGTCGAGATTAGAAGCATCGGACACCTTGCCGGAAGTTTGTCCGCAAAATATTGTAGCGTCTGTTTGGGCGAGGTTTATCTCTGTGTTCAGTATTTGTTTTTTTTCATGCTCGTTGGTGCTGCTCCTGTTTCTATGCCCTAGTGTTATTAAAACTATAAGGGACTATAATGCTTGGTGTTATGCAGAAGAGGATAAGAATTTGACTGAGCATCTGTCTGAACGGCAAGGAAACTTTTCAGCATGGGCCGTGGCGGCTAATATAGGTGTTTTGGAGGGACAAGTATTGCTTGGCCACTGCTACCATGCAGGTATAGTTAGTCTGCAAGACCATGAGAAGGCAGTGAAGTGGTGGCGAAAAGCGGCGTTACGAGGCAATATGTATGCGCAGGTGAGTCTCGGTATCTATTATTACTACGGCGAGGACGTTCCGCCAGACTATGCGGAGTCGGTAAGGTGGTTGCGGAAATCTGCGGAGCAAGGGCATCAGGTTGCTCAATATCTATTGTCGTTGTGTTACCTGTATGGCGCACCAAGTGACGTGGAGGCGATGAGGTGGCTGCACAAAGCGGCGGAACAGGGATACCAAGATGCGATTATACTGTTAGAGGATGTCACACAGAGGCAAGAACCATAGATAGTTGTCAGTTTTCAGCAGTATAAACGAGAGATGTTGGGTGATCTTTCGGTTATTCCAGCTTCCCCGTTTCAGGTAAAATGACGTGTAGTCCTTTAACCCATTTACGCCGATGACGACCTTACTTACCCGATTGATGCGATCTGTTCCCTACCAAGCGGAAACGAAAACCGCAGAAAAGCGGTCTCTCCTTTACCGACTGATGACTTCGACGCCTTATCTAGCGGCGGAAAAGACAGCACAAACTCCACAGCAGAATCGTGAGCCTATGCCGACGGCACGGGCAGGGGACACGACTGACCGCACGTTGCGATATTCGTATGGGAGTGCGCCGATGAGCCAAACGTCACTACTGCTGCCGTCTAATCATACGATATTGCCACTGATACGTTCTGCTGAAAGTGGAGAAGCTGTCATGTCGCTGGATCCTGTTGCGGGGGCTGCGGTAGGCTATAGATACGCTCCGCAGATGGCGAATCAGACGATAGGTCGCGTTCCATATTTGACCCCCTCAGACCGGGCGGCAAGACAGATAGTTGCAAACCCTTCTCTATCGCATACG
>Ga0099364_10005356_pt1 | contig 19080 bp, 24 predicted proteins | sample TergutTh196P3_FD_73070 | JGI IMG/M metagenome (GOLD analysis project Ga0099364, IMG submission 73070) | Microcerotermes parvus P3 segment gut microbial communities from Pointe-Noire, Republic of the Congo - Th196 P3 | ecosystem: Host-associated > Arthropoda: Insects > Digestive system > Gut ...
TTTATTTCATTCGTTTTGAGTAAATACATTGAGACAGGCGTTGACGAATTAGACCAAGAAAAACTTCCGTTATTACTGGCCAACAAGTATCAATCTCTGGAAGATGCCAAAGAAATTTTGGGCGATGCGACAAACATCCGCAGGCTGTTTATCGAATTTCAAGAACATCTTTACCTGCAGAAAACGGCGTGAAACTAAAATGAAATATCCATAAACAGGAAAAGCTTTATAATTATTCTTGAATTTTCCAAGCGATGCGGGCGATGGCAGGATTCTGTGGGGGTCGAAACCCGCAATACGCCCCCCCCATTGCCTCTACTAAAACTTTCTTTTTGGAATTGAATTGTTATTGAAAATATTTTTGCCCTTTTATTAATGTGAATATTAAAATAATTTTCAGGTGATAAAATGGCTGATGACAATAATGAAAAAACAATAGTTCTTGCAAGCGATGTGCTTCCCGATATACTTAGCATTATTCCCCTTTCTCAAAGGCCTGTTTTTCCGGGAATGATGATTCCTTTGGTTTTGTCCGGCGATGAGTTTGTAAATACCATAAGCGAGATATTTGATACGGAGCGTAAAATAGGCGGCGCTGTTCTTATAGAAAAAGAAAGGCCCGGCGATTCTATTACTTCTGAAAATATGTACAAAGTGGGCGCTTCGGTAAAAATACTCAAAATTACGCCTATTGACGGCAAAAACATTCAGGTAATGGTGAGCGTTTTAGGGCGCTTTACCCGGGCAGAGGTTTTACAGGAAGGGCCTACTCAACGCTGGCGCGTAATCCATCATTATGAAAAAGAAATAAATGCTCAGACAGATGAAATGAAAGCTTACTCAATGGCCATAATTTCATCTGTTAAAGAGCTTTTAGCCGCAAATCCGATTTTCCATGAAGAGTTCAAACTTTTTTTAAACCGCTTTTCGGTTGAAGATCCCGGAAAACTTGCTGATTTTGTAGCTGCAATGACAGCGGCCGATTCAAAGGAAGTTCAGGAAATCCTTGAAACATTTGATGTGCGCAAGCGCGTCGAGAAAGTCATCAGCGTTCTCAAAAAAGAGATAGAACTCAACAAAATGCAGCAAAAAATCTCGCAGCAGATTAATGAAAAAATGACGGCGCAGCAAAAAGAGTTTTTTCTCAAAGAACAATTGAAGGCCATTAAAAAAGAGCTTGGCCTTGAAAAAGATGAGAAATCATCCGAAATAGAAAAAATAGAGGAGCGCATAGCCTCCCTTGTGCTTACAGATGAGGCAAGGACAAGAATAGACGAAGAATTGAATAAACTGCGCCTTCTTGAACCCCACTCCGCTGAGTATGGAGTAAGCCGCAATTATCTTGATTGGCTCACGAAGCTTCCGTGGGGAAAATTTTCAGAAGACAACTATGATATACTTAAAGCCAAGAAGATACTTGATCGCGACCATTACGGTCTTGATGACATTAAAGAACGCATCCTTGAATTTATAAGCACCGGCAAAATGAAAGGGAACATCACGGGTTCCATAATATTGTTTGTAGGACCTCCCGGTGTCGGGAAAACTTCGATTGGAAAATCCGTCGCCTCGGCGCTTAACCGCGAGTTTTTCCGTTTTTCGCTCGGCGGTATGCGCGATGAGGCGGAAATAAAGGGGCACAGACGGACATACATAGGCGCCATGCCCGGTAAAATACTGCAAAGCCTCAAGACTGTCGGCGTTGCCAATCCTGTAATAATGCTTGATGAGGTAGATAAAATAGGCGCAAGTTTTCAGGGCGATCCGGCTTCAGCTCTTCTGGAGGTCCTTGACCCTGAACAGAACGTAAATTTTCTTGATCATTATATTGATGTGCGTTTTGATCTATCGAATATTTTGTTTATAGCAACGGCTAACCAGTTAGATACGATACCTGCGCCTCTTCTTGACCGAATGGAAGTTATGAATTTGTCAGGATATATATTGCAGGAAAAACTTGAAATAGCAAAACGTTATCTTATTCCAAAACAGACAAGCGCGCACGGTCTTGGGAAAAATATGATTTCAATTGATGGGAAGGCGCTTCGTCTCATTATTGAAAATTATGCGCGAGAATCGGGAGTCAGAAGCCTTGAGAACCATATAAAAAAAATTATGCGCAAAGGTACGCGCCATTTTGCAGAAGGTAAAACAGAAAACCTCAAAGTGGTGGCAGAGAATCTTGAGGAATTTTTGGGTAAACCGAGATTTACCGATGAGTCTCTGTACGATGAACAGATGCCCGGCGTAGTCATGGGCCTTGCATGGACAAGTCTCGGAGGCGCTACGCTCTATGTTGAGGTTGCGGCGGTTGCGTCTAAAAGAAAGGGTTATAACCAAACCGGACAATTGGGCGATGTAATGAAAGAATCAAGCGAAATAGCCTACACTTATATAAGTTCCCATGCGAAAGAATATGGCATAGACCCTGACTTTTTTGAGACCAATATGATACATATTCATGTTCCGGCCGGCGCTACTCCCAAAGACGGCCCGTCTGCCGGTATAACGATGGCTACCGCTCTGTATTCGCTTGCCAGAAACAAACCTGTAAAAAAGCATATTGCCATGACGGGAGAACTTACCATAACAGGCAAGGTTTTGCCCATAGGCGGCATCAAAGAAAAAACTATTGCTGCAAGGCGGGCCAACGTAAAAACAATTATATTTCCTTATGAAAATAAAAAGGATTTTGATGAACTGCCGGATTATATCAAAAAAGGATTGAATCCGCATCCGGTAAATTATTTTGACGAAATACTGAAAATTGTTTTTTAGATATTTTTTTGTCTTGATTTGTTTTTCCACTGGGCCACTTTAAAAACGGCTTTAATTTTATATTTGTATTAAATAAATTTGCCATTCAAATGTTTTTTCATTAAAGATATTCCGCCCCTTACACTATTGCTCGTTGCGCTCTCACTGCACTTATTTTTTCAAGAACGAATTAACAAAACTTTTTCAACAATTTTTTCCAAAATGAAGTATGCACTATTGTTGATTATTCAACATCAGCAGCGGTCTCAATACCATTAAAGTAATTTCTAAAATACGTATTGATAAATTCATCAATACTATCTCTTGTTAAATGATTTTTATTCCAATACCATTGTATACCCATGTCAAGCAATTCATCTTTTGCATGATATAAAAGATAAAAATCATATAAATAATCAGCGTAATCGAGTTCTGCGCAAATGTCCTTTAAAACTTCAAGTGGTTTTAAGTTGTTGATGTTTTTATTTAATGATTTTTCAATAAGAAACAAAGCGTAATTTTTTATAACTTGCTCTTTCTCAGAATAATTGAGATTTAATTCAAGTAGTATTTTTTCTGCTAAATCTTGTGCATAAAATTGATTTATTGGTTCTGTTTCACCTGCTAAAATTCGCAAATTATCGGTATCAAAACCCGCAGCAAGCATATCAACGGCCCAATCAACCCAAATTTTATCTATATCTCGGTTGAGTACTTTGAATGCTAATATCTCTGCTGTTGATTTTATGATTTCCATTATGCTGCATAAACCTGAGAATCCCTCGTCAATGCGCAGCTAAGTTGAGACAGAAAAGTACTGAAAAAGTAAGGAAAATCACTTTAAACTCCAAATTTACAAGATATTTAATAGGACATTTGTTGTTTATATGCCATATCCCAAAATAGATATTCAAACTCAACACTTGATTTAAATATTGCTATTATTCTTTCAAGTTCCGGTTCCGTTTTTCTCAGGCATAGTTTATCTATCATTGGGAAAAACCATTCAAAGGACTCATAAAAATTATTACTCGAATAATTTTCTATCCAATCCTTATAGTAGTTTTGTTCAAGACAGTTTTTGAAATCTCTTTTTAGCCTGCAAGCAAAATCATAATATGACCAACCGCAAGGTAATACTGTAACCATAAGTTCCAATATTCCATAGTTGTGTCCAACAGCCATCATGTTTGATGTATATGCCATATTAAATAACGAAGGCGGAGTTTCATTGGCCTCTTAAATTGATATACCGTAATTTTCCATATATTTTCTATGCAGATTCATTTCGTCTAGAACTGCCTTTTGAGATAATGTAAATTTATTCATTATAGCTTCATCTGAAGCTTTTAATACCCCTAAAGCAAAAACTTTAGCATATTCGAGCAGATATTTATAGTCTTGTTTTAAATAGAACATAAAAATATCCTTGTTTAAAGTACCATTTCCTATTTTTTGAACAAATGGGTGATTATAACAATCCTCCCATACTGGTTTTGCTTTATCCTTCAGAGTTTGTGAAAATGACATATAGAACTCCTTCTTATCTATCCAAAACTTTTAAGACAGATAAGTCACAATATTTTATACTTCTATGATATATGATATTGACATATTATAACATGATTACCCTGTTATTGCCAAGTATTTTTTTTATTTTATTGATTCCATTAATTCAAAAAAATATTTTGCTTCATTTGTTTTAAATAAATTGTACCAGGCATTTATGGTATTATCTTCCATTATGTCTAATTTTTTAATAATTTCATATGTAAATTCCAAAGGGGCTATTCCAGTTGCGGTTATTAAATTTCCGTCAACTACAGCAGGTCTATACTCATATAAATTTTCTCCATTATATTTTTTACAAACCATTTTTAAGTATTCTTTATCATTGCTTGTATGTTTTTTATTGTCCAATAATCCATTGTCAGCCAGCGCTGTTGTTGCTCCACAAATTGCAGCAACAATAATATCTTCGTTTTTTTTTATTTTGTCAATAATTTTTTGATTGTTTCCATTTAACCAGGTATCAGCCCCTGGTAATACAACTAAATCTCCATTTTTTAATTTCATATTATCTACATCAATATCAGGAACAATTTCAATTCCGCCCATTGTTTTTATAGGGGATAAATCATTACCAACCTTCATTATTTGAGGTTTTTCAATATTTTTCTTTAAGTATCTTCCACTATTAATTTCAGCAATTAAGAAAGATATTTCCCAATCTGCAAGAGTATCCAATACATACAAAAATACATTCATTTTTTGTCTCCTTTTATAATAGTCTATATGCCATATTTACTTTTGGCAAGTCATTGTGCCAATAATTTTAAAATAATACATTCCACCAAATTCAGCCCGTATTTCACATGCCGTTTGTTATGTGAAGTTGCGTTTGTTTTACGAATAATTTACTCTATTTTTTATATACATTTTTTTACAAAATCAATTGGATGTTGAGTTATTTTTGAGGTTTCTTCAACAGACAAACCTTTTGCAAGAAAACGTTTTACAACAGTAACCATGCTTTCTCCAATTTCAATTATGTGCTTATCTAAATCATAAATACGAATACTACGTTGTCCCCAAGAAAATTCTTTTACCATGTGAACATATTCAATATCTTTATATTCTTTTAATTTAAAAATAAAATCGTCAAATTTTTCTTCCTCAAAATATAATTCAAAATTATATGTTTTATATTTTATTTCATTTTCATTAATCTCCAAAAAATCAGCAAATCCTTCCTGTAAATAAAGGCCGCAATCAAAAGCTATATTTGCCCCAAAATCAAATTCAACATTTAATCCAAATAAATCCTCATAAAATTTTCTTGATGCTTTTATATTTTTTACAGAAATTAATGTACCCGAAAATTTCATAATTACCCCTGCTTTTTATTTCATCAGTAAAAATATATTCAATAAACACGCCAAGACAAATGGCATATAACGTTCAGTTGTGTGAAATTTTTACAGCCCGAACAAGAGGCATGGCGTTAACCGGTTGAATAATACGGCTTGGGCAGTTTTTTACCATGTACCTGTATTTCCACTTTTTCCAGCCTCTTAAGCTCATCAATATTTTCCAGTCCGTTCAAAACAATGCCGTTTATGTGTTTAAGGTTTTTCAGGCAAGTTAAATCCGGAAACGCCTTAACTTTTGAACAATAAGACAACTCCAAGATTTCCAAATTTTTTAGCTCACTTAAAAAATCAAGATTTTCCAATGTATTGTTTGTATGTATCCCTAAATTTTTCAGTCTGCTTAATTTTGCTATCTCAAGCCAATTGATTGTTTTTAAACCATAATAATTAAATTCTTCAATAACATTTTCATCAATTTTATCAAAATCAATTTTAAGCGAAGTCAAAGTAAGTTTTTTCAGTTTCTTTGTTTCATTGATAAAATGTTCAAGATTTTTATAGTTGCCTTCTAAAGACAATTCTTCCAAAGTGTCCTTAAAGCCGATAAGCTTCATCAAATCAAATTTTTTGTCCGGGCTATATTCAATAGACAATGCGGTTACTTTGTTTTTTTTCAGCAAGTCGATTGATTCCTCATTGAAATAACTTGAGATAAAATAAAATTTCTCCAAATCCGGCAAAAACGGTATCATCCAATTTTCCGTCCACCTGAAAGAGATTTCTTTATGGTTTCTAAAATAACTATTTAGTACCTTTATATCATTTTCATTTGGCTCAACTGAATCATAATCAAACTGTATCCTTTCAAGATTGTTTTCAGCCAATTTTTCAATTAATTGTATTGCTTTTTCGTTGATGTGGGAATGTATTTCCAGCATATCGCCGCAGCTTTTAATTTTGTTCATGCTGCCTCTTATTTGAATGATTCTTTATATTTCATATAATTTATACCATCCCCGCCTTCCCAGCCTTCCATTGGAAGCTGCCAACCATCTTTTTCATCCCATTCAAGTTCTGTATCATCCATATTTACAGACCATTCCGCATCTTTTATAATATGCCTTATTTTTGTTAGACATTCTGCCCAATATAAACACGCTTCTACTGTAAGCATTGCGTCGGAAGATAATGGCAATTTTGTTGCACCATTAAAAATTTCTTCGGGTTCTTCTTTGTCATAATCATAAACGTAAAAATCTTCTCCCTTTTTGAATGGTTTTCCTTTGTCGTATTCTTTTATGATGCTTTCAATATTTTCAGTTTCGTCCTTTGTTAAGGGGGAAGAACGTTTAGCCAAATAATAAATTGAAACTCCCATTTTTTTTGTCTCCTTTTGTTTTGTGCCCTGAATTGGTTTAATTATTTATTATCTGACCAATCTTGACCGTCGTATTTATCCCATCCTTCAGGTGGTGGTTTTAATAAATTAACAGCGATTTCTTTTAATTTATTATCTTCGTTTTCAAATATCTTTAATCCACCCATAATCAATGCCCGGGCTAAATTATCCTCATATATTTTTTGTTCATCCAATTCAAGCCCGATTTGACCAATTCTTAAATGAAGCAATGGATTTCCTACAGAATTTGAATACTCCATTACATCAATAAATGTATTTATCGCTTCCTCCCACATCTTTGAATAGATATACAGGTGAGCAATCCTTATTAAAATGTATCTGGTTTTTTTGTTCTCATAATCATTGTCATCGTTGTCTTTTAACATTTTATACAAAATGTCATAAGCTTCTTTATTTTTGTTTCCCGCTATTAACATTGTAACTTTCTGGTTGTTTTTACCCTCTGCGTCTGTAAAATCAGGCAGTGCAATGTAAAATGCCAATTTTGATTCCATATTGTTTATGTCCATTTTATCTCCCCATGAATAAAATAGTTATTATTAGGATACTACAAAGAACCCTAACGGAATATATTCTCCCATAACTATTGACTTTTGTCGAGTAATAAATATAAAATAATTTTAATCATATCCATTAAATATTATTTCTCCATATGTCTTTGAACCCCAATATTTTATTTGCTCAATTTCTTCTTTCCCCAAAGTATTAATTTCATTATTCGGTACTATTGCTTCTAATTTGTTTTTATCCAATAATATTATTTCATCACTTTGCATTTGATTAATAAAATCATCCGGTAGATCAATAAATTTCAAATTCATCCATTCACTTTCCATTGTTATACCGGCAATAACATAAAATGTATTATTTATTAGTAATTTGAAATTTATTTTTTCATTTTGATTATATATATTTATACAAAAATAGTTATTATTAACTTGCGGTTCTATTATATTTGAATATAAATATGGATATTTTATTTTTTCCAATACTTTGTTGATTTCATTTATTGTTATTGAATGAGTATTGCCAAATCCAGTAATCCCTTTTTTTAGTACCATTTCACATTACTCTGTAATGATTTTGTTTATATATTTTTTTCACAATATTCTTTTGCATATTCAATTATTGATTTACGATCTTTGTCCATAAATCCTCCATTCATATGGTTTTTTATACATTTATTTATTTTTTCCAATGCTTTTTTATATTCTTTTTTTAGTATTTTTATTAATATTGCATTCAAATATTGTAATTCTTCTGTTTTTATTTTTTCATAAAATTTCTCAATGCTGTTTATCTCAAAAATAAATTCTTTTATAGCTTTATCTGAATATTTTATTATTTCATCAAACTTCTCTTTTGCTTCATCTGCCATATTATATTCAATTTCAAACTCCTTAATTTGCAATGTTTTTGCAGTATGGACGCCGTTTACATGAAAACTAAAAGGTTTTTTACTTAATTCCTCCTGCATATTAAATACTTCCCAAAATATTTTATCCAAGATTATTGGTTTACATTCTATGCTAATATTTATATTTTTATTTGCAATAATCAATAATATAAATATAAAATCATCTATAACTTTATACGGTATATCCATTATTGTTTTATATCCATACAACTTACTATTGCTTTTTATAGCCATCTCCAGCGCTTTTTTATTTTCTTTTATTTGTTTCATTTCTTCTTTTTCATTTGTTAAGCTCATCCATCCAGGTTCTTTGTTCTAATAAATTGAAACCAATAATAGAACCATGTTCAAAAACGCCTTTTTGATAATTTAAAACTTTATGTTTTCCGTTGGGAACATAGTTTATATTAAAATATAATGTTTTACTTGCATCCTGCTTAACATATTTTTCATATACAATTTGGTTTGATTGAACCATATATTCTTCAGAAACCATTCCATCTTTATACCGGGTTACATATTTATATGTGGGATAGAAACCTCCACTAGAAGAAAATGGAAATAAATACCTTGTTTCATCTTCGTAAAGAGCTAAAAATACTACATCTATTTTTTCATCAACGAATGAATCTATTTTTGTTATTAGATTATTTTGATTAAATATTCTTAAATAATCTTTACTGCCTTTTCTTAAATTTGATTGTTCTTTAATTTTGTGTTTTTGTCTGCGAAATTCTCCCATCAAGCCGCATTTGAAAATATCGAAAGCTAAAGATGGGGGTTTTCTCAAATATGTTATATCTGCTTTTTTTTCATCAATTTTAGAATATTTGAATTGTTTACTCTCGACAGCCAAAAGTAAATTATCCAAATACTTAAAATCTATTTCTTTTGTTATTTTTTCATTCATATTACATATGATGATACAGTAAATTCATAAGTCTGCTAATACTTTTTATGATTTATCTACATTATATCTATCCCTCATTTCACATAACTTAGAAGCTCTCTTGCATAATTAAACCATATTCTGTTTATCAAGTTTATTCTTGTGATCTAAATAAAACTTAGTAAAATTATCAACGCTATAATCCGTTTTGCCAGTAATTTTAGAAATGTTAAACCAAAAACAAGCAGGGATTTCCCCTAGTTCCAAATTCTTTTGAATGCAAGGATCACATCCCTCATCATGATTGTTGGGATGCTTTAGACACTCAGTTTGCTCACAGGTACAAAAATGCTTGCCCATATTTTTATCCATAATTTATATCCTTATTTTATATAAATTAGCATTCTAATTTTAACCAACAATCAACTTCTAATGATGCTGTAGTATACGGTTCTGCATAACCATCTTCAACTACAATAGCTTTCAATAAAATACGAGCTTTATCTCCCTTAATATCCTTTACTTCCAGCTTATATTCTACAAAAGGTTCATGTTCATACAAATAAAACGAATCTTCACGTTCATCTGCTTCTTCTATTGTCGAAACAGTAAATTTAAATCCAATAAGCTCTTTTTTATTTTTTAGTTTAGTTTCAATTGGGTTAATATTGACATATGGATTATGCATATCTCCATTATATTCTTTCAACTTTGTTTTTATATCTAAATAGACCTCATGATCATCATCAAAACAAATATATGATTCATCTTCATCTATTTCAAAATCAACACCATTCAATCTAAACATTTTTTGTCTCCTTTGCTTAATATGTATAGTGCATATTTTAAAAATATGATTTATGCATATCTCCATTATGTCTACCCGGTACGACCTGAGCGCTTGGGTGCAGTCAATCTTTACTTTTGTTTATTATTTCAATAATGTCTCCAGAACAACACATTTTTTTTGGATTTAATTTTTTACAATCACCAATTGTACAAGCATTTGTCTTTTTTCTTATATCCTGTAAAGTGTTAGCATCATCCTTAATTGATTGTAAAATTTCCTGTTTGGTTACTTGTGAACAATAACAAATTATTTCATTTTCCATTTTTGACCTTTTCTGCTTTTCTGATTATAATTTATATTATTTTCAGTCTTTTGTCAATATATTTTAATTACTTTTTAAGAATACTTAGGCGCAATGGCACATAACGTTCTATGTATACGACGTTTTGCCGGCCGGATAAGGGCTTGCACAGCAAGACTATGGCTGGCAAAATGTGGGTGAAGGAGGCGAGGGAATGGTAAAGCCATGACTTGGCCGACTGAAGCCCGTAGCGCAGAACAGGGCGGCGGGGCGTATAGCGTTTGTTATGCGCTGTTTGCCCTAGTCCATTATCTCCCCCAAATATTTGCCCCCTATTCATTCTATTTGCATACTAAAAAAGGCTTGACCATATGTTTTTTTCATTGTAGTATATGTATATAGGTATAAATTGGTTATGAAGATATAATCAGCGGTGGAATTTTTATTCCATTATAAGCAGAAATTATTGAGGGTAGTTCCATGATAAATAATATTATTAAAACTAAAAAGAAAATTACTCCAATAAAGTTATCGTTAAAAGATCCAAAAAAAAATATTCCAGATTCAACGGATATAAAACCTACTTCAAAAAGAGAAATAAATGGTATTATGCACCATGGTGACTGCATTGAAATAATGAATAAAATAGATGCAGAAAGCATCAAGGTTATTGTAACATCACCTCCATATAATATTAAAAATAGTACAGGAAATGGATTAAAAGATGGTCGAGGAGGGAAATGGAAGAATGCGGCATTACAATCTGGTTACGACAATCACGAAGATGCAATGGTACACGAAGATTATGTAAAATGGCAACGCGATTGCTTAACCGCCATGATGCGGGTTTTACGTCCTGATGGTGCAATATTTTATAATCACAAATGGCGTGTACAAAGAGGTTTATTGCAGGATAGACATGATATTGTTGATGGTTTTCCTGTTAGGCAAATTATTATATGGCAACGTAATGGTGGAATTAATTTTAACAGAGGGTATTTTTTGCCTACTTATGAAGTTATCTACCTTATAACAAAGCCGGATTTTAAGTTAGCACCTAAAGCAAATGCAATGGGAGATGTATGGAAAATTCCTCAAGAAGTAAAAAATGAACATCCCGCACCTTTTCCTGTTGAACTCGCCAGTAGATGTATTGAATCAGTAGAAGGAGGAATTGTTCTTGACCCATTTATGGGCAGTGGAACAACCGCTGTTGCAGCAGAATATGCAAACCGTCAATGGATCGGGATAGATATATCTAAAAAGTATTGCGAGATGACAGAAAGCAGAATTAAAAAAATAACTGAAAGGATGGTCTAAATGAGTAAAATGAATGATACTCTTTTTTTTACTAAACTGCGTGAGGTTATTGATAATGGATGGTATACTATACCAGAAGATGCCGGATATGGTGGAACCGGCGGGCCTGGTCTTTTATTAGAGGATTTAATTGGCATTGACAGGAACAATAGAGACGGCCCAGATTCAGGTGTTTGGGAATTAAAATTCCATAGTGGTAATTCACCATTAACTTTGTTTCATCTTACTCCTCAACCAAAGGGAATCATGCACCAGTTCGTTCGTGGATACGGATGGCCTGATTCTAAGGGCCGTACTAGTTTTAGGCATACTATATGGGGGAATTCACCACGTGGGTTTAAGATCATAGATGATGTAAATCGTATTATAGTCCGCAATGTAGGCCCTAATGTTGATATTGATATTACTCCACCGTATTGGACACATGATAATTTAATAAATGCTTTTGTTTATAAATTACGTCGTTTAGCGGTAGTGCATGGCATGAAGCGCAAGGGAAATGTTAAATATGAGTATGCACGGCTATACTGGGAGCCCAAAATAACTGATTTTATTAGTGCCATTGAACGAGGATTAATAGCGATAGATTTTGATGCCCGCACAAATCTTACTGGCATGGGATTACGTGATCATGGCACAAAATTTAGAATTAAAATTGAAGACCTGCATGCCATCTATTCAAAAAATAGAAAATTTGATTGATCATCTTATTACTCCTTTTCTATTTTATATTTTTTATTTAACGTTCAATCTTCTGTTTTGTTGTCCACCGCGCTGTCGCCACATTGCATACAACGTTCTAGGTATATGACATTTTTGCTGCCCGAATAAGGAAACCGCAGGTTTTGCAGGGTGGTCAAAATGTGGCGGAGAAAAACTGCACAAAGACGCCAATGCGCCCACTGAGAGTTTTTCGGAGCCCGGCGGCTTGGCGCAGCGGCGGAACTGGAGCACGCTGCAACCCGACCTAGGTCATTTGTCTTCACGTTCTGCTTATAATGCTTCTGTTAAGAACTCACTAATGATTTGTCATTTGCCATTTTTCGCAATTAATCGTTTTGCAAATTGTCTTGTATCTTCAAAAGAATCATACAAGCATTCTTCAAGAATTTCGTTCGGCAAAACCTTGCAATGATTCATTGCCCGCACAATACCGTATCGGCAATGCGAACACTCTCCCCTTTGATAAACATGGAGTAAAATGGGAAATGAGGTTTCAGAACGATGATGGGTGTAAATACCCACAATGTCACTCTGTACATATTGCGGAACACTTGATGTTTTAACTATCAGCTTACGTATAATATCATCGTCTGTCTTTCTATAATTCTTTTTGAGCAAGCCGAGCGCAAAGGAATCTAACCCTTTTTTCTCCAACAGTTGTATTGCCAAATCATGTATACGTTTATCCTTGACGTATTCCAAATTTCTTACGGCTATTTCCGAGAGAAGCGCATTTTCTGATTTAGCATATTCTATTAACGGGGTTATGCCCAAAGGAAATGACTTGTGCCAGAACATCATCAACAGAAGCGCCTTAACAGTGTCATTATTCTCACGTAAAACAGTGTGTGCTAATTCCATCCAATCCTCGTCTGATGCCTTTTTAGCAAACAAATGCCTATATCGAAGCATTTTGTATCCCGGATTCTCATTTGCTGCCGCAGCCCTTGCATTTTGAAGCAGATATTCTGCCGTTATACTTTCAGAAAACATAGTTTCTTTAAACTCTTTACGGGATAATTCACTCTCATTCAGAGTATCAATAATCAATTTGAAGGCGGCTGACTTTTTACACATTTCATCAACAAAATCATTAACGCGCTTTCCCCCGAATTTTTCTTTGGCGCGATCTAAAAATAAATCAAACCAGAGGCAATCGTCATTGCCGCGTTTTGTAATCATGTCACTAATATCATATACAGACTGCTTGAATGCCTTAAAACCACCGCTCAGCTTTCTTATCATCAGGTTTTCGAGCTGTTCACGTTCACAAAAAGCAAGATTATATTTACGCAATGTCGGCAAACGGTTCTTCAAATCGTTATATTTTTTCTCCAGTGCTTCATCAGCGGCTTTATATCCGTCATTTGAAAAGCAGCATAGCATATCATAAAGCTGCTTGGAAAGCCGCCAATAAAGTCTTTTTCCGAATTTATCAATTATTTTACCCAAAAACATTTCTGGGTTATCAAATGTCTTTATTGCTGTATATAGATAGTACCCCTTTGTTCCTTCTATCTGTGTGTCATGCGCAATATCGCGTAAACAATATCGAAGTACAATATCACTGTAGGTCGAGTTATTCTTGACACTTTTTAACTCAAGAATCGCACTGCCAAGACCACGACGTAAAGATTGCGAAAACTCCTTTTCGGTCATATAAATCCTTTCACTGCCATATTATATGATAATCTGCTTACGGATAAATCTAAGCATCTTTCAAAGCATTGTCAATAAACTTGCACTGCATTAAGGTGAATGGCACAAAATCGCCTGTTATCGGCTGGGCTTTTCTTTCCACCTATCGATATTCCAAACTTCAAAACCATTTTCACTTTTTCTTATACTGTAATTTTTCGGTTTGTCATTATACAAATTTTCTAATGTAAACGGAATTAACGCATAATCAAATTGCCAAAGTTTCATAGAATCGTTATTTATAATTCCATTAAAATCTTTACCGTCTTGTACTTCGTCTGTAAAATAGATACCCGTTTGTTTAAATTCTTTTTGCATTTCCGAAGTCAAAAATTTTACAAGTTGATAAGTCGTGTCATAAAATTCGCCATTTTCAAAACTTCTAAGTTTTTCTGTTTCAATTAAGAACTCACACGAAATCCAATAATCTTTAAATGCGTCATCAATTTTGATCGTATATACCATAACCCATGGTCTAATTTCTACATTCAACACTTCTGAGAAAATAGGACTAACTTGTGTTATTGACGAATAAACAAATCCATCATCTTCGACTTCCCATTCAAATCTCTCAAAAGCATTTTCCACTTCTTTTGTCCATAACCCAATATTGTGTAGAACTCTACTGAAACACTCAATGGTTGGCTTATAGTCTGAGTCATTAATTTTTTCGTATGTCTGTATTTGATTCAATTCCGGCATAATTTATTTTGTTCTGTCTCGGTTATTTTCTCATTTTGTTTTCCGCACTACATTATCCAACTTGCCTTTCTGTCCGAAGGTTCTCGCATTGTCCGCCTTGCCGATAACGTCCGAGCGGCTTGGCGAAGCGGCGGATGCCACTGCCGTTTATGCGGGGCTACTGCCACTGTTGTGCCAAACCGCCAGTTGTGCGTTCGGCATTTTATTTAATCATATTTCAAATTGTAACAAACATAAGGAACATTATGCCACTTATAAACGCTGTAAAATACACAAATTTTTTTATGTCGTCAAAATTTCTATTTTCTTTCAAAACTATTTTTCTGAACTTTTCGGAAACTACCATTAAAATTGAACTCGCAAATAATAATCCTAATGCTAAATTCATTCCAATTCCAAGAGGGAAACCTTCCGTGCTGCCATTTAGAAAAAAAGAAATTATGTCCGAAAGAAAAAGTAAGTTCCAAGCAATAACAAAAAATATGGCAACTGATTTTTTTAATGGAAATCCGCCTTCGTTTTGCTTTTTGATAATTTCTAAATTTTCTACACTCGTTTTACTATTCGTGTTTTGTAAAAAACCTGTTTTTTCAATTTTGCTAATTACGGAATTTGGATTTTCGAAAGTCCAAAAAATGACTTCTGATTTATATTTTTCAACTCTATGATTGATTTTTATACCTCTACTAAATAAGAAAGTATGTGGTTTTATTGAAATTATATCTTGGGGTTGAAATACTAAATTGCCAACAATCGAAGCATTTATTTTCAATACTTCCTTATCGACATACAAATTAGCAAGAGGGTAAGTTGCATTTGCCCAACCAATTTTTGCGCCACCTGTTAATGTAAATTTCTCATTCATATTCTCATAATATTAATTTTCATTTTCTCTTTCCCGCTGCACTGTCCCACACTTGCAGCCAACGTTCCGGTTGTTTACAACGGTTTGGGCAGGTTATAGGGCAATGCAGAGCATTGATTGTATTTATTATATTAGATTACAACATTTTGTCAAGTTTTTCTATCCAATTTTTACTATCAAAGCTGTAATACAATATTCATCTTTTAAAAGAATTTACAACTTTTTATACTTATTGCCAAACCGCCGGTTAGCGGCAGTGCATTTTCGCCCTATTTTTTCAATTTCTTTATTTCCTCCGTTGCCTTGTAATTATACACAGGTTTTATTCTTTTCAATATTTTTGCCGTCGGCTCAATATTTGCAACAATGTCATCAATGCTTTTGTAAGCCATTGGGCTTTCATCTAATGTTTCTTGTTTTACAGAAGTGGAATAAATTCCGTCCATTGCTGTTTCAAAATCTTCCATTTTCAAAACTTTAAACGCACTCGCTCTACTCATTAGTCTGCCTGCACCGTGAGGGGCGGAATAATTCCAATCAGGATTTCCTAATCCTTCACAAATTAGGCTTCCGTCTCGCATATTGATAGGAATAATGAGTTTTTCGCCAAGTTTTGCCGAAACAGAACCCTTACGCAAAATCATAGAATCCGTGTCAATATAATTGTGAATTGTTGAAAATTGCTCGAAGATTATTTCATTGGAAATATTCAACTCTTGCAAAATGACAGACATCATTGCTTTCCGATTGATTAACGCAAAATACTGGGTAATTTTCATATCGTGAATGTAGTCATCAAAAAGGTCGCCTGTTAAATACGCCAAATCTTTGGGAATATCCGTAATAACTTGTTGCTTTATCCGTTTTATTTCGTTTTGAATTTCTTTTTCTCGTCCGTCTTCTTTTAATTTTGCAATAAGTTCGGCAACATCGTGTTTCCTGTTTTTGTTTAATTGGCTCCACGCTTCTTCTTGATAATATTCGGCGATTTCTTTTCCTAAATGACGGCTCCCCGAATGAATTACAATATAAAGATTATTTTCATCATCTCTATTGACTTCAATAAAATGGTTTCCGCCCCCAAGCGTCCCGACACTTTTCTTTGCTCGTGATAAGTTAAATGTAGTACAACGAACATTCTCAAAAGGAATCTTTTCCGCAAATTCGTGTTCGGTTTCTCTTATGTCCATTCCGCTTGGAATGTTAGCATAGATTATTTCATCAAGCCGTTTAGGGTCAAAATTTTTGGCTTGTAATTCACTTGCTTTTATGATTACGGTTTCCATTCCACAACCAATATCAACGCCAACCAAATTTGGAACAATTTTGTTGCCAATCGTCATAGTTGTTCCAATAGTACAACCTGCGCCCGCGTGAACATCTGGCATAAGTCTGATTGTACTGCCCTCCACAAAAGATTGATTACAAAGATTCTCAATTTGAATCCTTGAAGTGTCATCTAAAGTATTTGTGTAAACTTTTGCCGTGTTAAATTTTCCTGAAATTTCAATCATAATTCCCTTTATTTTTTAAGTTTCCCAATCGCGCTGCTCTGTCCGCGCATTACCGATAACGTTTTGGCTGCTTGGCGAAGTGGCGGAACTGGAGTGCGCTGCAACCCTGAATGTCACAAGTGGTTTAAGGAGGCAGGAAAACTTAGGTTTCTACTTCGACCGCTATTTTGCTAAAGCATTTGTTATATGCCGTTTGCGCGCACTCCACTATGTTTTATTTGGATCCTCATTTAGTATGCGATTAAAATTATTCACAACATATTTTTGAAATTGTGGTTTTATATGTTCTTTGTTTTCCTTTGTGTTTTTTCCATTAAACCATATTGATCTTTTTCCAATATTTTTACCAGTTTTGTTTTGAACTGCTTCTTTTATGAATTCTTTTGATGACATAATCAAAATAGTGTCATTGAGCCTTTCAGAGTAAAATACAAACCAATAATTTTCTCTGTATTCATGTTCAATTGCGGCAAATAATGCCGCATCACCAAATTTTACATCTTTTGATCTGGCTTTTATTTGTATTTCAACATATTCTCCATTAGGTTTTTTAACAACTGCATCAATTGCGTCATCATCTATCATTGGTAAAAATATGTCTAAGCCTTCTTTTAGCATTAAACTAACAACATAATATTCTATTCTTTTGCCAAATCCTGCAGCATGTCTAAATGGTTTATTGGAGATTTCTTTTTTGTTAGCATCAACCATATAAATGTACATCCTTATCAATTGACATATCTAGTTGACAAGATTATTTAGTTAGTTCATTTAATCACAATAAATTTATATAAAACAAAATAAAGATTCTGCATCATTAATTTATCAATTCGGAAAATCTCATAATTTATTTTTTCTTTAAATCTATTGTCCAATTTTATTGCTGTTACTCTTCTCCATATTTTCAATAATATCCACTAATTTTCTTATTGAATTTAGATTTCTAATCCGATCAACGGCGCTAATGGAGTAAGTAACATCTTCTTCCGTTATTTCTATCCTGTGTGGATAACGTATCTCATTGGTAAATTTGTTCAATAAACTACATTCTGCCCTAATGTTTTCAAAAATATTGTCTTTTTCGATGCATAATTCAAGCAGTAAAAGCAAATTATGTGTCTTCTGTGGAATAATATCATTGTATGTTAAATATCCTTTCAAATACTTTTCTACAGCTTGAGCGCAATGGTAACAAATAATTTCATATGGTTTTCTAACAGCTTCAATCAATAATTTGGCAACATAAAAATCCTCTTCAGCAATTTGTATCCATTCAATTACATCGCTAATCTTCATATATTATTTTTCCCTTTTGAAAAACCGTTTCTTCAAGGATATTTTCTATTTTTCTTTTATTAAATATACTTTCCCTGTTTAACAGTAGATCTACAGAAAAAATTTTTTTTAGACTTAAATCTACCATTATTCTTGAGTAAATTTCTAATGTACTACCTACATTGTCGGGGGTAACTAAATAAATATCTATATCACTTTCCTCTGTCGGATTGCCATACGCATATGATCCAAACAGGTATATATATTTGGCTGGTACATTTTTGAGAATTGATTCTTTGATATTGTCTATTGTTTCAACAAAACTTTCCATGCTCTTACTATAATGGAAGCATTCTTTGTTGTCAACAATGTTTTTTGTCTTCTTATTGAATTTTCCATTATATCGCCCCTATTTCGTATAGCGTTCTGGTTGTATGCGATGGTTTGGGCAGGGTAGGGCAATGCGGAGCATTGACCCCTGCCCAAACTGTGGCGGAACAAAACCGTGCAGAGGGCGCAAGCCCGAACACGGTTTT
>Ga0099364_10005357_pt1 | contig 19071 bp, 17 predicted proteins | sample TergutTh196P3_FD_73070 | JGI IMG/M metagenome (GOLD analysis project Ga0099364, IMG submission 73070) | Microcerotermes parvus P3 segment gut microbial communities from Pointe-Noire, Republic of the Congo - Th196 P3 | ecosystem: Host-associated > Arthropoda: Insects > Digestive system > Gut ...
TTCTTCGTTTATGTCAAGCTCTTCCAAGGGGACAATATAATCTACATATTTAGCTTTATCTTTTAGAAATAATGTAAATTCAGTTTCCACTAAAACCACTATGCACCCGCACACAGCGGCTTCAAGAGCTATTGCGGAATCTTCAAAGCAATACAACACTTTCACGCTACGCAAAATATCAGCTATTTCTTCGTGAGTTCGAATAATATCTTGACACAGACTTATTCCGTTTTTCTTTATTTCATCGGGTATAAATCCATCATAATCTCTAAGATACTTATGCGCGTAATAGGCAAAGCCGTTGCGGTCTTGCTGTGTCGTATCAATGAAAAATACATCTTCGTTTATACACGGCGCCTGTAGAGTAATGGCTGCATTTACGTCTTTTGCATATGCTGCATCCCAATAAAAAAACAAGTCGTTAGGAAAATCTCTTTCATCAAAAAGCTTACCAATTCTATTTAATATCCAGCGCACTACAACATCGCCGCATAAGACATTTCCCCACATAGCCTCGGTATATACAGCTATGATCTCCCTACGATCCTCCTTGTGCTTTTGGATAATTTCAGGAGTCAGCAGGGGCGTCCGTAAATTGGGCGCTTGTTTTTGGGCGGTAACATAAGCCTCGAAGCCTAGCTCATTTAATATGTGGCATAAATAAAAAGGCACCCTAAAACCATTGGACTGTTGGATATATTCACCTGTCGCAATATAGTAGGGTCTGTTGCTTTTCTTTAGAATATCTATTTTCTCAATCATGTGGTGAATTACCCTTTTATCAAGCCATGCTTTGTGTATACTTCTTTCGCATAGGCAAATTTCGGTTGTTCAAATATATCGTGAAAGTTTTTGTCACATAGCTTCCTCGCCATTTCTATTTCGTGTTGGTATTCGAGGGATTCAATGACATTTTCATCTGTATAGGCGTAATAAGATTCCGCGCCATCGTAATCAATGGTATATATGCCTTTGAGTGTAATAATTCCTTTTAAGGGCATTATTAATACACGCGCGCCATGTGCTTCAACCAAAAAATCTATAATAATTCTGTCATACCAAGGTATTATTTGGATTTTTGCATATCCATCGAATAAAGATATTTCATCTCTTTTATTTAACAAATATACAATTAATTTGTTAAAATTCACAAGAGAAAAAATATCATCGAAAGACTTTGCATTTTCGATGCACTTGTTGTATATGAATAAAGTAATCTTAGTCCCTTTGGAAAGCGAGGCTTTAATATCGTTAAAATTTATTATTTTGTTTTTTATTATAGAAGAACAATGATCACTCATTATTATTCTGGTTATATTATCAGGAATTATCTCACTATAAAATTCAAATTGACCGTCTACATAAGTCAAGCACTTCAATAAATTTAAAACTTTTGCGTCGTCAGATAAATACGACCACTGTTTTGACGCAACATACATATCAGATAATCCATGAGGATGTGAATCATGTGTTTCATGAATATGAACATGATAATAATTATTTCCTTTGCTTTTTGATAACAAGCAGAGTAGTTCCCATAAAATTTCCGGCATACTATATGGAATGTTTTTTTTATTTTCATTAACTTCTTCAAAAAGATGATATTTTTCAAATGGTAACAAAAAATGGCATTTATAATTATTCTCCTTTAATGTTTTAAGTAAAGGGCTGTTATTACAATTAAACGATTCTATTTCGTACGATTTTTCTTCAATTAAATCCTTTCCTGAAAACATACATTGTATGGAAGATCTTGTATAATCACTTTGCGAATATGCGTTTTCAAAAATCATTGCATTTTCTTTAAGCTTTTTAGTATATGGCATATAATCAATATAAGGCGGCTCTAGCTGATCAAAAAGAATTGTCAAAATATTATTTCCACTTATATCCTCTAGCACAGTTTTAACTTTTTCAAGCAAACCATCTATATCAACCATAAAATTTTCAAATACTTCAAAACCCTCGTAGTTGGAAGCGACATATATGTCAATGTATTTTCGTAAATTAATAAAATCTTTTAATGACAGATAACCAATTATCAAGTTATATAACGTATCCTGTATTAAACTGTCATTTTCTAAATGACAAGCTATCATGTACTGTTGTCTGAGAGAAATAAGATACTCCCATTTATATAAATTATATTTTGATTTTATACCAACATAATTTCTATACAGTCCGCAATCGCGTATTCTTTCGTCTATGTAAAAAAGAAATCCAAAAATAATACCATCCTTCTTGAAATGTTCATATATATCAATCACGGACGACGCAGCATATCCGGCATCCAACAACTCTTTTTTCATTTCGTCTTTATACACATATGAGGAAATAATAAAATAATCAACATGAACGTTTGACACTTCGCAAACATCAATACAAGGTATACCTAAGTTTTGCACCGATGATACATCTTTGTCTACTAAAAACTTTATTCTTTCTTTATTTTCGTTCGTAATCAATGGTAAAAGATGAGCCGTATGAGGTCCCGCACCTCTTATGGCAATAACGGCATTATCAGGTAAATTTTCAATCATTTTATTTAAAGAACCTAAAACATTAAACATAAAACAATCTTCGGCGCTCCCACAATCAACTAAGTCAATACATAAATCGTTCCTGCTTTGATTAAACAAAAACTGTCTTGTACAGTTGCCTTTCAATCTATAAATTTGATGCTTTGAAATTAGTGATTCAAGCTCTTTGTTTAAATCCAACATAAAATAGCTCCTATGATTTATCTTTTCTGTCTATTCAAAATTATATCCACCATCAACTTGCAAAACCGTTCCGTTTACATATCCATTCTTCACTAAAAACATGCAGGCATCAGCCACTTCTTCCGGTGTGCCAAAACGTTTTAATGCGATTTTGCTTTCGATTTTTTCACGCAGCCATTCTGGCTTCTCTTTTTGCCATTCTGTGTTTATGAATCCGGGCGCCACGGCATTTACTCTTATGCCACGCGGAGCCAGTTCCTTCACCAAGCTCTTTGCCAGCATATGTGAAGCAGCTTTTGACACGCTGTATGCGCTCGAAACAGCGTGGGGATATATGCCCATGTCCGAGCCGATCATGACGACCGAGCCGCCGTCGGAAATAGTATGATACAATTTTTGACAAATATAGAAGGATGAGCTGACATTGACATTCATTACGTCAGTCCAGTCATCGTAGCTTATTTGCCCGAAGGGCTTACGGCAGGTGGCACCGGCGCAAAACACGATACAGTCCAACTTGATTTTTTTATTGATGACAAAATTTATCAACTCATCGGCGCCGCCAGATGTCGAAAGGTCTGCTTTTACTATTTCATGTTTATCAGGAGTGAGTTTGATGGATCTTGCCGTGGCGTCGTCATGGGCGTAATTAGCAAAAACAAAGTAATCCGTTTCTATCAAACGTGTCGCAACAGCTAGACCTATACCTTTTGTCGAACCGGTGACAAGTGCGTATTTCATGGGAAAATGACTCCATGTAAGAGTTCGGGCTTATCAGCCGCCGCCATCATTATCCGCTTTATTTCTGTCGCTTCTGCTACGGACAAACCGTTTAGAGCGGCGTATTTATCAACAGCGGCGGTTTTTCGTAAATAATCAGTAATTTCCCTTTTGTGAAAGCCGTCTTTAATACTGTGAATAATTTCACTTTCGCTTAGTTTCGCCAGACGGGAATAAAAAACAACGCTACGAAGCCTGGTATACGCATGGATGGGCATTGCTTCTAAATAATCAGAAAATCCGTTCATTGCATAATAATCAATTAAGCCTTGAAAAGTATCAGCATATATTTTGGCCAAATTATTTTTTACCGCCACAGTATAAACATTAGAGTTCGGGCGTTGTAAGTAATTGTAGGAGCCGCTTGATATATGGGCAATCTTTATTAGCCATGGGATGAGCTTGAAATTAAAAAGCGTATCATCAGCCAATTTATAGTTTTCAAAAAATACACCTGACTTTTTGACAATGCTGCTCTTATAGAGTCTTGTCCAAATATAATTATTGGGTTTATCGCAGGCACAATATTTGAAAAAATAATCAGGGGAGCTTACTTTGACTGTTTCGTCACTTATTTTTGAATAATTATAATCTATATGATCATCATATATGAGATTGTAATCGCAAACAGCCACATCGGCATCTGTTTCGCTCAGAGCGGAGTACAGTTTTTCATACATATCAAGCTCGAGATAGTCATCGCTATCGACGAAAGTGAGAAACTCGCCCGTCGATGCTTTTATTCCATTGTTACGCGCTGCTGAAACCCCAGCGTTTTCTTGGTTTATGTACTTCACTCGTTTATCGCTGATATATTTTTCGATCAGCTTGGCGCTATTATCCGTTGACCCGTCATCGACAACGATTACCTCCAGGTCTCGATATGTTTGACAAAGAACAGAGTCCATACATTTTTCTATGTACTGCTCCACATTATAAGCCGGTATGACGACGGAAATCATTTTATTCATTTTTTCACGCCCCGATAAGCCAAAATCCGCTCATAATCCTCCACATAATCTATTTCCGCCCAAAAAACACCCGCTATATCTTTGGCCCATATCGGACGTTCTGAGGTCATGCTGTATAAAATCTGCTCCCACCAATCGGAAACGCGCTGCCATTCTATCATTTGTAGCAGCCTTTCCCTGCATTGTGCGACCATACCGTCTTGTATCATGGCCAGACCGACGTATTCGCAGTTGGCTTGCCGACAGTCCATCCCCTTTCCGAACGAAACGATTTTATCATCCACGACCTTAAATAAATAATCACCCTGCTCGACCCTTGTCGTATCACAGAGCATTACACAGTCCCGTGTTTCCGCCAGTAATAGTGACAATATGTTTTCTTCCCAGTACACGTCGGCGTTGCCTAATATCACCGAACTCCCTTTTAATTCATCTTTCGCGAACCATAACGAGCCTAAACTGTTGGTGATGGAATAAAAAACATTATCGTGATAGGTCACGGGAAGACCCTGCAAACTTTCCATTATACGGTATTTGTTGAAGCCGACAACCATATGCACTTCAATATCGGCACCCAATAGCATTTCAACCGTGTGACGTATCAAGGATGTGCCGCCGATGTCAAGGGTGCATTTGCAATCATCCCCGACGGCGCGGCTGATACGTGTTCCGCGTCCTGCTGCCATGAGTATCGCTTTTGTCATTGCCTCATCCCTTCCCGTATATGATTGTAGATAGATTCTCCTGCAATCATATTTCTATTATCTCGTTCTTGCGTAACATCATTCCACGGCATGTTATGGCTTGCCGTTTTTGGCAATACTGTGGCAAAAAAATCAATAGTATCGGCAAGTCTGCTTTCATGTAAAATAATACCCTTGCAGTCAAATGTCTCGTCATTATGGATTGCGTTTATATAATCGATATAGTCATCATAGAAAATATGATCGCTTTCTCTATCCAGGCAAAAGGGATGGGCTGTAATCATACCGGATGGTTTATCAAACTCATATATTGTGTTATTATACCGGGCGAAGACATACATTTTATCTCCCATATGTTTTGGTATGTCGTATTTATATATACGGTGTTCATCATCTTCCGGAACAGGCATTTCAATAAATTTGCTAAAGCGTTCCTGTTTCTTGTCAAATCTCAATACACTTTCGCCATATCCCGGGAAAATCAAAAGATACTCGCCACAATCGGATATGCCCGTGAAAGTGCCCTTTATATTTATATTACTAATCATATCGTTTGGAATGTCATATTCCGTCATTATATTAAAATCAAAATCCCATTTTAGGAGCGTATCGTAACTATTGGTAAGCAGCCAATAATACCGGTCATCAAAATCCGCGCATACGCAGTTCGCCAATACAGGATTAGAAACAACAATTTGCATATTTTGTGTGGGTAAATTGTATCGGAGTAAGTGTTGGCAATCTTTCATTAATATGGTAACTGTCCCATCTTCGGAACATTCACCCATATACAGCGGATATTTAACAAGTGTCTTGTCCTTCGACATCAAACCGATCTCTTCCAAAAGCCGCGTATCATAACATGTGTTATGTGTATTGCTGTCAAAAACAATAACTGCTTTGGTGAGCGCACCGAAGCAATATATTTTACCTTGATGTTCCGCTATATAACGGATCGCAAAACCGTCTGATTCCGGTGAAAGCAAATAATCATGATCCAGTTGAAGTTTTTTTGTGGTTTTATTTTTGCGATTGTAAATCAATATATTATCAAGAAAGGAAGGAAAGCAAAATACATCGTCACCGATACAGTAAATTCTAATGTATCTATGTGTTGAAAATAAATACTTCTTGCCTTGATATTGTGGAACACAGCCGCTTCGTGTAACACAATATGCCGTGTTGTTTTCGAAATTGAGTTTAAATAATTCGTCGTGCATCAACTCAAAACCCCAAAATGCCCCATCCTCATCGACGGCGAAATCTCCGAACTTCAAAGCTATATTTCTTTCGGTTTCATTATCTTGCATGACAACAAATTTTCCAGAGGCCTCATACATCGGCACCAGCGAACTCCAATCACCATAGTATGCATCAGTATTTGCTATGGCCCTAAGCAAATCAGGGCTGTCATCATAAACACCCCAAGCTTCTTTTTTATATCCTTCCACAATGTCGTTATACTCGACCAAATACTGCGGCCTCATCGCATACAAACACTCAATATTCAACGGATGCGGCCGCCACCATAATACAATATCATCACGCTTTTTAAATGCTTCCAACACGAATTTTAACTTAGCAAGCTGCTTTTCTATCCCCGCTGTCATGTCGGTAAAGCGGTTATTATATAAAATGACGTTTTTTTTGCTACCATCGGGATTTTCGATTATTCGCCGCCATTCATCGGGCAGGTCAAAGTCTTCCGCTTTTGCGTTGATGACCGCGTCCAGCTTAGGACTGCCCAAATTGATGAACTTGTCCGACGGCCTTGCTATTTTCCCACACAAGGGATGATTTTTTGTTACCCCGCTCTGCCTCGCCCACTCCCCAAACACCCGGACATAGGTTTCCCTGACCTTCTCGGACTGGACAAACACCTTGTCCGCGTATATCGTGCCCGGCAGCACGCAAAAATGCTCCTGCACATCGTCTATCCCCACAAAATACGGCACATAGCACAGCATGTCCGTGTAATTTTGCATCCGTTCAAAATAAAAATTCGGATGCACGCAGGTGACCACATTCTGCTCATCGTATGGGTTATGGGCAAAGATGACATCCGGCCTGCGCTCTTCCAGGTCATAGGTCTGCCAGTCTATCGCCGATAAACGTTCGGGATATAAATGTCCCTCATAATGCAACTGCCCCCGCGTCCGGTCGGGATTCAGGTCATAGTAGGGAATCGGGCACCAGTAGGCGTCACAGTCCGGGTCGTTTTTCGCGGCCACATAGATGGATTCCAGGGAATCCGCCATGCTGGCCATGTAGGGGAAAAACACGACTTCAATCTTGGTCGGCTTCAGTTCGTGGCGGACGCTGTTGTTTATCTTTATCAAGTGCTTATGTATTATTTTTTTGTTTAGTTCCCCATTACTCACCTTGAACAGTAGTTCGCAATACTCCACCAGCAGCGCAACCGTCTGCGTGCCTTCGCCCTTGATGCCGTCGATGAACTCACAAAGCGCCAGCGCCGCGTCCTGGCAGTCCGCGTAACGGCCCAGCGCCTGCGCCTGCTCGATGGAATCGAGTATTTCCAATATTTGCTTTTGTTGCTGCTTTCTCATTAACTATCTCAAACCTTTTTTATTATTTCCAGCATCAGGGTCGTCTCCCGTGCCTGCCCCATGAGCAAGAGTTCCACCACCGCCGTCCGCTTGTTTTTGTTCACCTTCTTTATCCGGCTCTCCAGTCCGACCAGCGGCCCATCGGTGATCCGGACACGGTCGCCCGCGAGGAATCCGGTTGAGGCATCCATGCAAAAATCCGCGTTCATCAGTTGCAGCATGTGGGCCTTTTCATGCCCGCGCATGGCCATGTCCTGTCTGTCCGCACCATATGTCAGGAAATGGTAGGCTTCTTTTATCACTGAGACAACGGGGCATACGTCCCTGATGAGTTCCACGGCATCATTATCTGATTGCACGAAAATATAGCCCGGGAAGCACAGCTTCATTTGCTTTATTACTGTTCCCTTTTCGATGCGGGGATAGGCTTTTTTCGGGACGAAGGGCAGATAAACATCCGTGTCCAGACTCCCCTTCAAGAGCGCCGCCACCCGTTCTTCCGAGCCGCTGCGGACGAATAAGACAAACCAGTTCACCCTTATCTCCTCCTTGAGTATAATGGCATGGCTTCGCCACGGGGCTTCAGCCGCCGTTTCCCGCTGAGCCCTTCTAATGTATGTGTTCGCTCCCCTCGTGGCGGTGGTATGACCAGCTCGCCGGAGGGGAAACTGCTTTTTTTCAAACAAATAGGCCATAAAAAAGACGCTTAGGTAACAACCTTGCCAATCCTACGCGTCTTGCAATATTCAACGTATTTAAACCAAGGAAAACACCCTCGTACGCCAATATCAGCTTGAAAACACCCCGATAAAAGGGTATACTGATAAAGTCGTAGCGGCGGGGCTAACCCGTGTTTGTAGGCAGGTTGGTTAAGTAGGTTCCTACATTCGCCGCGACGGTGCTCTAACACCGTCACGGTCGCTGCGGCCCTTATATGGCCTATTTATAGCACTATAGCATATGTCGGGGCGCTTTGCAAGAAAATTTTCTAGAGAGGATTTGTCTATCCCGACCCCTTATAGTATAATGTAGTCACCACAGCACGGTTCCATCACCCTGAAGGAGGACTCCCGTGGAAGCACTGAAATTAGACCCCACCTACACCATAGACGACATCCTCGCCCTGCCTGACGGTGAGCGGGCGGAACTTATCGACGGACAGATATATTACATGGCCTCGCCAACGAGAACGCATCAAGAAATGCTGATGGATTTATCCGCCACCATCTATAATCACATTAAGGCAACAGGCAAACCCTGCAAGGTCTTCCCCGCCCCGTTCGCCGTCTATCTGAAAAAGGATAATTCCACCTATGTCGAGCCGGACATCAGCGTCATCTGTGACCCGGCCAAACTAGAAAATGACAAGGGCTGTGTCGGCGCACCCGACTGGATTATCGAGATAGTCTCGCCCAGCAGCGCCAGCCATGATTATTTCCGCAAGCTACACCTGTACCAGGCAAACGGCGTCCGGGAGTATTGGATTGTGGACCCGGGGAGCCGTTCCGTGGTTTTGCACTATTTCGCCGAAGGTGATCATCAGTCCGCGGAGTATACTTTCAATGATAAAATCAACGTGAACATATGGGACGACCTGACGCTGGATTTCGGGGAGTTTGATATTGACTGATCTGGTCAAAGACAGGCACTCTTCTCACCACAGCCATTCCTCAGTGCTTTTATAGACGGAACCCCTCAATGGCGATGATGTTCCATTTTTTGCTTTCGTTATCCCAAACGCCGTCCACCACATTTCTTTCAGCGAAAGGGCGCAAAAATTCGCTTAAATGCGAATAAACAATCTCAAAATCAGGCTTCCTCTCAATGCCCCTTAACTTTCCGTATGCGTGTTTTAGTTCGGCTTTTCTTGAATAAAACTCGTCAAACAATCCCATTTTTCCACCTTTTTCTTGGCAAGCGTCGAGAATTTCTGTCATGCTTATGCTTACGCAATGTGAAAGGGCGTAAACATCTACAATATCCTTTGCACGCCTGAATATTGCTTTACTCGAAAGAACTGCTATTTTATCGGATAAAATGTCATTCGGCAACACTCCTTTGATTTTGGCTGCTCCATGATAGTATGTTCTACTACCAAACATGGGTCTTATACCAATGTCCATTGCGAAAACTTGCTTATTTGTTATCCTATCAATAATGCTTATCCCCGCTGTCTGCTTGTCTGAATAACATCGACTGGCTACAGCATATAATTCACCTCCAAATTTCCTCAATGATTGATTTATCGTATCAACTAATTGCTCCATTGTCGGGGGAGCGTCAATCCAATCTCCGTCAATATCCTTTGTCATTCGCTCCAGGTCTTGATAATCGTTTTCTTTTAGCACGAGTTTTGTTATCAAAGCACCCTTGAAAATAATCGGAGCATTAATCTCAAAAAGATTGCCTAATATTTGGTACATAAGCTGTTCTTGCGAATACATTGAAAACACTACATCCCACCCCGTTCGTTATAATAATCTACCGCCCACTCTTGCATATAACCATAATTCTTCATATATTGGGGTTGTATTGACAGTCCTGCAAAGCTTCCGTTGTTTGAGTGATAATAATTGCTCAATGCCTCGGCCAGTGCCTGTTCGTCCGTGTTGTCAAAATCGGCAAGCATATCATTAACGGTTTGGTCAAACGATGTGCATAACACGCCGTCAATGTCGGCAATGCCTATATTATCAAAGTTACTAATAATACGGTAATTTATGTTTTCATATTCGCCTTGCTTTTTTGCGTAAACATCAATGATTTTTTCATTCACATATCCTGAAAAAAGCCCTAAGCACTGCAAGGCAGAAGCATGGCATAAAACTAAATCCTTGCCACCCACTACATCATTAAACCAAGCCCAATTAGTTAAAAATTCGTCGCTCGTTTTAGATATAGCCATTAAAACACTCCCTTCAATGCTCAATTGGCTGTGACTATATTTATTATGTCACAAACGGCATTATCTGTCAAAATCGACACCGGCTACAAATAACGCACACCAATCGCCATATCCGTCGCCGTGAGCGGCAGCACATCATCCGCCATACAGACGACAGCACCCTCGCCCCTCCGCATATCAGGCAGCCTATCCAGTTGCCTGAATGCGCTGATGTCAGCCTTGTCGCAGCTTATGCTTTTCTTTATCTCGATGGGATGCAGGATGTCAGCGCGTTTGATGAGCAGGTCGATTTCGTTGCCGTCTTTATCGCGGAAGAAGTAAAAACTCATACCGGGTGTTACGCCGCTGGTGTTCACCCAAGACTTGAGGACCTCGCCGATGACAAATGTTTCAAACATCGCTCCGGACATCGCCCCATTTTGCAATACTTGCGCGTTATCCCAACCAATCAAATAGCTGGCGAGCCCGGTATCGAGAAAATATGTTTTGGGTGTCTTGATCAATCTTTGCAGGACATTGCTATGATAGGGTTTCAATATGTAGATAATGTTCGAAGCGACCAAAATGGACAGCCATTTCTCCGCAGTAGCCACGCTGATGCCGCTGTCCTTTGCGACATCGGCAATATTCAGCAACTGTCCTGTACGCGCCGCCATCAGGATCATGAACTTCTCGAATTTTAACAGGTCGCCGACACCCCATAATCTCGATACATCGCGGTCCAGATAAGTCCGGACGTAGCTGGAATAAAATCGTGCCCAATCCGTGCCGCTTTCCACGATTTCAGGGAAAAAGCCACGCCATATGTTATCCCATACAGCATTGTAGGTGAGCGGCCTGGGATTGCGTTTTTTCAGATACTCCCGCGTCGGTATGAAAGCCTCGAAAAAAGCATCGCCCAGTATCTCACGGATGGACAGACCATATAGGTCTATCAGATTGATGCGCCCCGCCAAACTCTCCGTCACACCAGCCATCATCTCATATCGCTGCGAACCGGACAGCACGAATGCGCCTTTTGCCCCGCTTTTGTCTATATGGATTTTCATGTATGGAAAGAGCGCGGGCGCATATTGGATTTCATCAATGAACACAGGCGGCTCATATTGGGCGAAGAACTCCTCCGGCTGCTCCAAGGCAAAGCGGAGCAAGCGGCCATCATCCAGCGTCAGCTCCCTATGCTCCGTAAACAGTGTTTTAAGGACCGTCGATTTGCCGACCTGTCTGGCTCCCGTCACACAAAGGGCACCTTTTTCATTTATTGCCACTTTTAGCACTTCTTCGATATGTCGTTTTATATACATGGCCTTCCCTTTCGGCTATTGTGTATGTCCATGTATAGTATAGCCGCTATTGTAGGTAAAAGCAAGCCCGCATAGTGAGACAGCCCTCACACATAAAACTCCTCGCCCGTATCCAAACAGACACAGCCCAGCGCCTCGCCGAACACCGCACCAACATCTATGGCGATATGCCGGTTTTCGCGGTATATCCGCCCGCGCCAGACCTCGTCTATCACATAGGTCGGCAGATGCCCGGTCACGAGGAAGGCATCGGGGAAATACGTTTTCTTGTAGTCTATCTCGGCGGTGACATAGTCCCAGGCATCGTAGCGGCCCAGATTCCCTGGTGTCGCCCCTGCCGGCAGACCCGCGTGGGTCAGGATGTATTTTTGCCCGTTTACGATAAGCGTCTCATACAATGAAAACTCGCCCAGATACTCGACCAGGGCCAGGCGCTCATCCATCGCAAGCTGCCCAAACGAGCGCATCGTCGTATCACCGCCGATGTCCGTCCATTCCTGCACCCTTCGGGCGAAATTCATCAGGTCGCCGCCGAAATGTTTATTGATATTTTCCTCATTGAGTTCATACAATAACTGACCCAGCATTTCATGGGCGATATACTCATGATTCCCCAGCAGGGGAATGACATTGGCCCTCATGCTCATGTCATGTAGCACCTTCATCGGCTCCGCCCCACGGTCCAGCACATCGCCGACGACATATAGCATGTCATTGTCGCAGAAGCCGATCTTTTCGAGCATTTGCATGTATTTATCAAAGCAGCCGTGGATGTCGGCAATGGCGTAGGTCATAATAATACCTCCTTCGAGACATATTTGTCTTGACATCCCCATCATTTATAGCTATAATGATAAGACAAGCAAAACATTTAAGCAATAGCGGAAAGGAACAGCAGATGTCAGAAACAGGCAAAATGAGCAGATCCAATATGGCCATGGTCATAAAAATCCTCGAAAAACACTCCGACGCGGAGCACCCCCTTTCAGTAAACGATGTCGCGGCACTTATCAAGGAAGATTTTCGGCAGACGGTCTCCGCGAAAACTGTATCGCGTATCCTGCGGGATGATTTGGTGGACAATGATGCCTTCCCCCTGCTTGACTACTTCGATGTGCAAAAAGACGAAGATAAACTAAAATACCTGCTCGCGGAAAGGAAAATCAAAACCTCCGAGAGCGACTACATCCTCTATGATGCCAAAATTTGGCATATCAACAGGGAATTTGACGATTCCGAATTGCAACTGTTGATTGACAGTCTGCTATACATGAGCTTGATTCCATTACATCAATGCGAAGACATAATCCTTAAACTGAAAGGCTTATCGAGCAAATATTTTAAGGCCCTGCACGATTTACCCTTCAATGCCCCAAAAAATAATCAGCGCCTGCTGCTGGCGCGGGATACCGTAAAGGAAGCCATAGTGAATAAATGCAAAATATCATTTGGCATGAGGACATACGGCACTGACAAATCGTTGCATCCCGCCCTGCGCGCGGATGGCAGCGTGCAAAAATACGATTCATTCAGCCCCTACGAAATCGTGATAAAAAACGGGCATTATTATATCATCGGTGCCTTCGACAAGGGTGATCTATACCATTTTCGCTGCGACCTCATCGATGATGTGGAAATCATGTCCGGTCGAACGGACGAAGCGGGAAACATAATCGAAGCGGCACAAAAGGCCCGGCCACTGTCGGACATTCCCGGCCATGGCCGCAAACTGGATGTGGCACAGTACCTGCGGGAGCGCCCGCATATGTTCAGCGGCCCAAGCATTAGAGTGGTCTTCCGCGCTTATAATAAAGCCAATAAAAGCATTATACATCATATCCTCGACCATCTGGGCGATAATGTCCGCTTCAGCGACGAAAACGAGGACTCGGTCACGGTGACGGCGCGGGTAAATGAGCAGGCTTTCTTCTACTGGGCCCTGCAATACGGTACTTCGGTGGAAATCCTGGAGCCGCTAAAGCTACGGAACAGGATGCGGGAAAGCTTGAAAGAAATGCTGGGCAAGTATGGGGCGGACAATGAAAACACCGCCCAGTGAGTTTGATGTTTGTGGTGGTGTGTAGTATGGTGGTTGGTGGCGGTGGGTTGGCGCTGTGGTGAAGGAGGGATGTATGACGAAAAAAATGAGTGATTGTAAAGAGCAATATGAGAAATTTATTGATGAAACTCCTAACTGCTGGGCGGTAGATGTTTCCAAAGCATACGAAAAAAAAGAGGTTGAGCGGGATTGGGATTGGGATTCATCACCTATCGCATGGGGGCATTTCGAGAAAATATATACCAGTAAGAACAATAAGGGAGAGGTGCATTGGTCTTTACTGCGGGAACATTTTAATTTAGATGACCTAGTAGTACCAAAAGCGAGATGTTTTTCTTATATTGATAATGAAAAACTCAAAAAATGTAGGCAATTTGAATGTAGGCCGCTTATTTGCTCAAAGGATTGTTATAAACCCGAAACGAAAGAGGGATGTGTATTCCATCTAGGTGGAGACTGCGACTTTAATTTCAACCAAAAGAAAAAGAAACTATTCGAAAAATTTCTCCAAGATGATGAAATCGGTAAGGCTCTCCTTGAATTATGTCTTGAAAGACACCATAGCTTAGCAAATTTTTCAATAATACCCACAACAGGGGGGCTTCAGTGTGTGAAAGGATCTAAAGAATGTGGTTGTGAAGGATTAGACAGATTTGACCGATTCCTGACCATTCTGAATAAATATTATTTAGACAAAGGCAAAGATGCTATTTTAGGCATCGAGGTTATAGGTAGAAAATTAGAAGAAATACCCATATGCATACCCAACGGCGGAGTAAAAGTGGAAAACTTAAACTGTAGAACATGCAATATCCCGTGTTTGGAAGCTTTTCTTGATTCTTTCGATGGCATATACGATTACTGCGAAAAAATCTACTTTATTTCCAACAAAGGCTTGGTCAATTATCTCGTAAAAAGCGGTGCTGAGCCAATAAAAAATAAAGAAGATGTCATTGCCTATATGCATTTAGCCCTACACTACTGGCAAGTACGGGAAACGAAGTTCCAACAACTACACAACCCACCACCCACCCCGGCAAAATAAACACCCTACCAACCATATATACGAACTGCGCACCCGAATGGGTTATCGTTTATAATCCATGCCACCCATAATCATAATTTTTTCATTCCGAGATTTCATCCAGCCTTTTTTCCAGATCTTGGAATTGTTTTATTTCTATGTCCAGCAACGGCCAATCATCACTGTCTGCGTCAAGGATATCCCTTATGATTGACCGAACGTTTTCTTTGCGTTCAATCAACTCACCCAGAATCACGACTAAATCATCAGAAAGCCACCAGGCTTCATCAATTACTTTATATAATTCTTCCGTCGTCAAACATCCATAATGCTCCATTTTATATCCAATGTCATCATCAAGACATAGTAAATCTCTTCTTTTCTTCCCTCCTTGAATATCATACTTAATACGCCACTGCATGGCGTAGTCATGGGCAGGGGAACCCTCGTTGCAAGCGATGATGTAGCGGGTGTTACGGTTAATTGAGTAATCGCATAACTGCGTCACGCTATCCGTGATAATGACCCGGACATCCGGCAGCTCCCACTTCGTGGCTCGATAAGGTTTCTCGCGGTCGAAGGCAAAAGGCCAAATGGTCTCCACGCTGTCGGGTATCCGATACACGTCGTCCTTTTTACCGGTAGGATAAAAGCAAAGGTCCTTCATGTCCTTGCCAAACAGGACGCCGTCGGCACTGGAATAGACGGTGTTGTTTGCGTCCACGTCAATGGCAACAAGCTCAGTCGCGCAGCAAAACGCACATGCACCGATACCCACCACACTGGCGGGAATGTGAATACGCCGTAATCCCTTACAAGCGAAGAAAGCACCATGTGATATTACTTCCACGCCTTCGGGGATGATGAGCTCCTCGGGCATTTCCTCGCCCTCAAAAGCATCATGGCTAATGATTTTCACCGTGTCCGGAATCGTGAAAGACCCGTGTGGCGCATCAGGGAGTAAGTTGGGGTAGCGGTGATAAAGAATTGTCATGTCATCACTATAACGAGCCCCCTCAAAACTGCGGCACTCCTCACCTTTCTCGCGACGTTCCCGGATTTCTTCTTCTGCCCGCAACACCGCGGCGTATCCCACTCCGTCGTATAATTCGGTTTTTTTTGCTCCGCTCATGGTTTGTTCCTCATCCAATTAACCCTGCCAAATTGACTTTTCAATTTTTCATCAGTATTCGACCGTATTGCGTGGTAGTGGCATACCCCATTCCCACCCTCGAAAACAAATCCGGCGCCAGTATTGACAGTAAACTTTAAACTGTAATATGTCAGGCTTGACTTTATTGGCGGTTACATTCTGATGGCTTTCCGCCCTGTCAGCCGAGGCCTTTGCAAGAATTCGCTCCCTTGCTTTTTGGAGCTTGCGCCGCGCTTTTGTTATTCTACCCGAATGCCACTAATCATAATAAATCCGAATTCCAATTACAGCCTTGTATTTTTGTGTCAAGCTCCCTGAACTGGCGCGATAAATCATCCATCGTTTTTTGTAGCTCGGCGATGTCCACGGTGCGGACATACTTGACATTCACGTTGCTCTCGTACCGATCAAAACGACTCGGTTTCTTGGTGGCTGCTTCCTTCAATGAGCGATATGCCGCTATTTTGGCTTTCAGGCAATCCCGCTTTGCGATGGCGGCGGCCACTGAAACATCGCCAAGCATGGTTTCATTGTTGGTTTTGTTTATGCGGATGATAAGTTGTTCCATTTCTTTCATCGAAAAATCATAAAGCGCTTGCAATTCAGTCATGTCTTCATCCGGGGCATCCCCTTCTTGTACCAAAGCGTTTTCGGTCATTCGGCTGATGATCTGTGCAATGCGTGCTTTCAAATCTGCCCGTTTTATCAGTGCTTCTGCTAGTTTCATTTTTGCTCACTCCTTTCAAAATGAGGGAAGGTAATATTCCGTGGACAAGGTTACAATGGTTTCATCCATGATGGTGGCCGTGCTGGATATGTGTATTATAACATGAATATAGGGACAATATTGTCCTGTCTTTTATATTATAATCATTTTTTAGATTTTTGTTTTATTGTGCTGGGGTGGGGGCACAAATTGACAAATATGTGCCTTGTGTGTTATCTTTTGGGTAGAAACTTCTTCGGAATATGGCCGGGGATTATATTGGCAAACGCGATTTCAAGGTAGACAATAATAGATCAATGGGATTACATATGTACTAAAACATGCTTTTCTGATATGGAGTTTGAAGAGTTAAAAGAAGAATCATTAAAGTTGATTAAAAGTCGTGGCGAAAAAATGATAAAGAAACCGATTCAGATTCAACAAGAATTCTAATTCTGAACAACTGTACAATCACAATACATAAACCACATAGCCAAAATAGCACCCTACTCTTTGGAAAGATTCCTAAGGCTTTCCCATGCGTGTTCATGCGTTCGGTATGAGTATTGCAGTCCATAAAAACGTTAAGCGCGCGTTGTACTCGCTTATTTGTAAAAATCCATAAACACCCTATCCTCTGGTGCGGGATGCTTGGTGCGAACGGCGTCAAGTAGAAACGCATCCGCCTTCATGATGATATGCTTGCCGTATTTATCATTTTCCAGTGTGTCCATAAAATCATCCCACCTGCCGATAAATACGTCAAGAAAGTCATCGGTGTTTCCCCTGTCAACAAACCGCTTGCGATACGCCTCTTTTGCCTCTTCGGTGTTTTCGGGATAGCATATCAGATAGGGGATGTCCTCTTCTCTAAGTAAATGAAGAAGCCGCCAATCTGGCGGAACTAGAAGCACTTGATCGCATTCTTCCAGCTTCTTCTTAATCGCTCCTAAATAATTTGCGGGAAAATTCGGGTCTAATACATTGTCAAAGTTCGCTTTGCAGGATTCAGATTCATTTTCATCAAAATCAGACGATAAAATGTATTTATACGGCATACTAACAAAATCGACGAATTTATCGGGGTGCTGTTTCGCGAGGGTTGTCTTGCCTGTCCCCGTGTGGCAGGCGTAAATCCTTACGCGTGTATCCGCTCCGGGGTAATGCTCTTTTCTGCCATACGATATCTTGCGCTGCTTTATTAGTTCATGCAGAACATTGTTGAAAGCGTTTGCAAAAGCTTCGTATATATTTTCGGAAATCGCTGTGAATGAGATTGATTTGCCCATAAACGGATGCATAAGCTCGGAATAATGTATGATGATATGCACCTCTACCTCGCCTGTAAACCGTTCTTTATCTTCCTCGCTCAGTTTGCCGAAATCGGGGCACCTCTGGATTTCCAGAATGGTTTCAATGAAATTTTTCTTCTTCGGTCATGCTGTTGTAGCCAATGGGGACTTTATACATCCGCACACTAATTTGGTTTTTTCTCATATCCATTTTCCTCCATTGCCTTAAGATCAAAGTATAAGCTTATCGGCGTAATCCATGTCTCGCCCCGTTCAAAATTGACAGCGAGCCGAAAAAAATCCCGGTAAAAGCATTGGGCCACAAAAAGACTTCCAAGCCTTTCCTAGCCTGAATCTGCCAGGATAATTTTAGCAGTATCTTGTAAACGCTGAATCACATCCATGATATTTTTCCTGGACGATTTTATTTCACTAAGGCTTATTTCTGGCATTGCCTCAATATCATCTTTCATCATCTCAACGGCCCGGGGCGATATGTTCCTGAATATTCTTTCTTTTGTTTTTTCATCAATATTTTTCATGACCCTTATTAAATCTGTTTTGTCCACTGTCCTCAGTACCTTTTGAAGTGCAAAATCATCAAGCTTTGCCAATATGCTCATCTGGGGTGGTTTCTTCAAAACTATTTTTTGATTTTCATGGATAATCTCCGCATGAACCCAGCAGTCGTCCTTTAGTTCCAGTTCATTGATGTTTTTACAATAGTTCACGGCATTACCGGACGCATCTGATGAATATCGCCATTGATACGGCTCTGAGCGGTCAAATAAACTTATGCAGAAATTATCAATGCTTTCACCCTGGCCATATGTGGTTAGTACAATAATTTTATCCGACATTCATGTCCTCCTTGGATTTATAC
>Ga0099364_10005358_pt1 | contig 19071 bp, 19 predicted proteins | sample TergutTh196P3_FD_73070 | JGI IMG/M metagenome (GOLD analysis project Ga0099364, IMG submission 73070) | Microcerotermes parvus P3 segment gut microbial communities from Pointe-Noire, Republic of the Congo - Th196 P3 | ecosystem: Host-associated > Arthropoda: Insects > Digestive system > Gut ...
GAATTGGGGTGCACTGACGCCATGAGGCCCCAAAGCCGGCCCTACAGGAGGAGCCGGAGTAGCCTTCCCCGCAGGACACTGGAGCTTAATGTAGGCGGCAACTTTTTTCTTTGCCATTGCATTCTCCTTAATTGGTACGCCAGGCTGCCGCCTGACTTAACGGGAACTGGATTTTTCCAACTCCCTCCCACTTTTTAAACTGTTTATATCATAAACAGCCGTTATACCTTTTCTACCTGTAACAGATCTACTTCTACCGGAGTACTCCGGCCAAAAATCTGTACCATTACTTTTAACTTGTTCTTTTCCAGATTAACTTCTTCAATCGTACCGGTAAAAGATTCAAAAGGACCGTCAATTATTTTGACCGGTTCACCGGAATTAAAACTTTGGCGGGTACGAACAGGTTTTTCGCCCTTAATTTCGCCGGATTTTTGTAAAATGCTGCGGGCTTCGTCTCCCGAAAGGGGCTGAGGCCGCTTTCCTGCCGGAGTTCCTACAAAACCGGCAACTCCCTGGATTTTTTTTATTTTTGAACAGGTATCTTTCCAGGAAATCCCATCAGGAAGATCCATTTCTACCAGAACATAACCGGGAAAGAACTTTTTCCTTTGAGTCCGCTTTTTACCGTCTTTTATTTCTTCTATTTTTTCCTGGGGGACTTTTATATCCTTAACAATTTCTTTATCCAAATCACCTGAACCAAGCATGAGTCGTATAATTTTTTCTATTTTATTCTCATATCCTGAATAGGTATGAAGAACAAACCAGCCTGCTGCCATTATAAATCCTATCTAAATATCGAGTTCACTCCAAGGAGCAATAAAGCATCAACTAAGCCCAAAATTGCGCCTACAATCGCTGTGGATATAATTACCACTCCGACGGAACTAATTACATCGTCTCTGCCAGGCCATACCACCTTGCGGAGTTCGGCATAACATTCCTTAAAAAACTGGATAATTCTCTTCATTAGCCTCTGCTTCTCCTTGCTTTTAAGCCTATGGGCCTGCTGGGCCTCTCATTTTGCCAGGCGCAGCAGGCTTCGAACCCGCGACCTGCGGTTTTGGAGACCGCCGCTCTACCAGCTGAGCTATACGCCTAAAAAACCGGTTTTTTGGCCGATTTTTCCTTGTCTTACTTTATCTTGCTCTCCTTATGCAGCACATGTTTTCTGTCAAAAGGGCAATATTTGCTAAATTCCAGCTTTTCCTGTGTATTTCGCCGGTTCTTTTTAGTGGTATAGTTCCTCCGTTTACATTCGGTACATTGTAAGGCTATAAGCTCCACTGCCGTCTTTTTAGTGGCCATACATTCTCCTCTATAACAATTATTGCAGAACAATTATAATGCAGAGCATAATTATCAGCCCCCGATCAGAATCGAACTGATGACCTTATCCTTACCATGGATATGCTCTGCCAACTGAGCTACAAGGGCATAATGCGACATTCTCCGTATTATTCTAAGAAATTATCAATTTTTCAAGATAATGTCAAGATAGGCACCCGAATTTACCGAAAAAGCCTATGTTTTCCGCCATTCTTTTGGAGAAAACCCATCTACTTTTTCATACAGAAAGCACTTCATTGACCTTTTCCAGTAATTTTTCGGTATTAAAGGGTTTTACCAGAAAGCCGGCTGCACCCTTTTTAACAGCCTCCGAGGCTGTTTTTTCGTCTGATTGTGAAGTTATCATAATGATTTTTGCCTCTTTATTAATTTTTAGCATTTCAGCAAGGCAGCTAAGGCCATCCATCCTTGGCATCGCAATATCCAGGGTTACCAGTTCAGGGAGTGTTTCTGTAAAAACCCGAAGTCCTTCCACTCCGTCAGCAACTGAACCAACAAGGGTAAAATTTTTTTCAGCAAGTCCTCGTTCTATTGCTTTACGCATTATCAGGGAATCATCAACTATAAGTAATTTCATTGGAAAAGTTTAGCATATATAGTATGATTGTCAAGATGAAAAAAAAATCCTCCGGATACAAAGGTATAATTAAAAATCATTTCTTTTTAATATTACAGCGTTTGTGGATTAGCTTTGAATTATTTAACAAAAATGGCTTAATGAACCATGCTGCTGCCTGTGCCTATGGATTTTTGCTTTCGGCAGCCCCTGCCCTGCTTTTTATTGCCTTTTTTATTTCACGTGCCCTGGCTGCATCCCCGGAATTAATGGAAAGTCTGCTTGAGCAGATTGGTTTCCTTTTAAGCACATTTCATATCCAGGATCTTATGGACAATTTTCTTCATACCGCCAATTCAGGATTAGCAGGATTGATTTCGATTATAACGATATTTTGGACTTCCCGGCTTTGTGCGCTATCTGCCCAACGCGGTCTTGGGGTTGTCTTTCCCGGTTCCAGATCTGTTTTGAAAAGCAGCCTTGTTACAATTGCTTTTTGCTTTTGTGTTATACTTTTTATTTTTATCATCCTAATGGGATTAAGAATTGCCTTAAATCTTTATAATTCTCCGAATTTTTCGTTCACACGATCTGCAACTTTGATTTTCTTCCATTTTACCCGTATTATTTTCCTGTTTATCTTTGCTTTACTAACTCTGGCAGCATATCGTTTTGTTCCGGCTTATCCACCAAAGATAAAAAACATACTGCCTGGAGTTATAACATGTCTTGTTTTTTTTCTGCTGTTTACTGCACTCTTTTCACAAATAATAAATCCCGAACGTTATAATCTTTTATACGGAACCCTGGGAAGGCTGTTTCTTTTTTTGGTAAATATTTATTTCTTTTTTGTATTTTTCTTTTTCGGAGCACAACTGATCCAGGTTTTGGGCATTTCGGAGGCTCTGCTCTTTGCCCGATTCAGGCAGGTTCATTCCAAGCAAGTACCCCTTGCTTCGTTCACAGCCAGGCTTTTTGCCGACCTTCCCCTGCTGCTGCAAAAATATTTTGAATTTTATAAACAGGGCGATTCTGTATTTACCCAGCACAGCCAGGGAAAAGAAGTTTACTATATACTTTCCGGCAAGGCAGGTGTTTATCTTGATCCGGAATGCCTCAGCAGAATTGCCCTAATAGATGAAGGACATTTTTTTGGAGAAATGGCAGGTTTTGATACAGACGGCAGAGCAGCATCGATTAAGGCAGAAACAGATCTGGAGGTTTTAGTCATGCCCCCCAATCTTTTTGCTACTATTCTTCAAATTGATCCGGATACAGATCAAAATTTGATTATTACCCTTTCTGAACGGTTAAAATTGGTTAATCAGCAGATAACTAAATCCTAATTAAATCACCCTCTATAGGTTAAGTAAAAAATACGCTATTATGATCCTAAGGAGAAAATATGTCTATTCATATTGCTGCCAAATCCGGCGAGATTGCCGAGAACATTCTGCTCCCTGGTGATCCGCTGCGGGCAAAATTCATAGCAGAAACATACCTCAAGAATGCCAAACAGTACAATGATATACGGGGTATGCTTGGTTTTACCGGGACCTACAAGGGTAAACCGGTTTCTGTTCAGGGTACAGGAATGGGCATCCCATCCATATCGATTTATGTGAATGAACTTTTCCGTGAATACGGTGTGAAACGGGCTATACGGGTCGGGACTGCCGGTTCTCTCCAGGAAAAGCTGAAAGTCAGGGATATGGTAATAGCCATGACTGCCTGTACCGATTCCGGAGCCAACCGTATCCGCTTTAAGGACATGGATTTTGCACCCGCTGCTACTTTTTCTCTGGTAAAAAAAGCCTGGGAATGTGCTCAGGCCAGGGGTTGGAATCCGGCAATAGGCCCGGTGATTTCTTCTGATATGTTCTATACCGAAGACCCTGAAGAATGGAGACTTTGGGCAAAATTCGGCGTTTTGGCCGTAGAAATGGAATGTTCGGAACTGTATACACTGGCAGCAAAGTACGGCCGCGAATGTCTTTGCATCCTAACCATATCCGATCAGCTGGTAACAGTAGAACTAACCAGTTCAGAGGAACGGCAGACAACATTTACCCAAATGATAGAAATAGCTCTGGAGACAGCAATTTCGTAACTTGTTTTAGCCGCTATTTTATGGTAAGCTTACTCCAAGCCCAGATGGTGGAATTGGTAGACACGCTAGTTTCAGGTACTAGTGCCTTCAGTGGTATGGAAGTTCGAGTCTTCTTCTGGGCACAACAAGCAAATGCACTGCGTCAAGCAGTGTGGATGAATAAATCTATCACGTTGTAAGCAGGTAAAGGCAACTCAGCTTTCTTTACCCTATTTTTTCAATTCGCACTTTTGCCATAAGTGAGTCTACCAAAACACGGCCTGGAGCATTGGTTCCATCGGTGGTACAGGCGGCAACCGAAGCTGCCATTGCCAGAGCAAAACCTTGTTCATCAGAGAGCTGTTGTTCAAAACCAAAAACAAGTGCGCCTATCATACTGTCTCCGGCTCCTACGCTCGAACGTACATCAACATCAAGCGCCGGACTTCTCCAGGCACCGTTTTTGTTGACAAACATTGCTCCGTCTTTTCCCATAGAAAGGGCAATAAGTTTGATCCCTTTGCAGAGTAAAGATCTGCATAATTCAACGAGTTTTATCTCGCTTATATTTTTATCATCCTCTATTCCAAAATATTCAATTAATTCATGTCTGTTTGGTTTTATGAAATCTGGTACTTCTTCGGGACCAGATTCAAGGGCATATTTAAAGGCTTCGCCGTCTGCATCAAGAAATACTTTAGATTTACTGCGGCGCAATATGGCACAGAGTTTTTGGTAACTGTTTTTGGCAAGCCCGGGAGGAAGACTGCCGGAAAGTATAATGGTATTTCCGGCTTTTCCATAGCCGGAAAGTTTTTGTTCCATTTCCTCCCATTCAGCTATACTTATTTCCGGGCCGCTTTCGTTCAATTCGGTTAATTGCCCTCCCTTATCAAGAACTTTTACATTGGTTCTTGTTATTCCGCCTATACGTACAAAATCCGTTTTTAGCCCCTTTTTTGCAATTAATGCAAGTAATTCTTCCCCTGAGCTGCCACCAGCAAAACCTACGGCAATACTTTCTCCTCCCAGCGAATGAATACTATTGGAAACATTGATCCCCTTCCCTCCTGCATCAATCCGTATATTGTTCAGACGGTTTAGTTCTCCAGGTTTCAATTGATCTTCTACAAAGGCAGTTTTATCGAGAGCAGGGTTTAGGGTGACGGTGATAATCATGGTTTATGTGAGTGTAGTAATATCCTGCTTTAGATGTCAAGGTAAGGATTTTATCATTTAACTTGACAATAACTGTGGTATATATAATGATAGTAAAAGAGTATTTGAGGAAGGAGAATCATTGATGATTACGCGGGACGAAATATATACTAGTGTACTTAAAACCTTTGCTAACGAAGCCAATGCTATAGCGGCTTTGAAAGATACAGTTGACAAAGACCAGATTATTAAGGCTGTGGAATTGATCGCGACAGCAAAAGGCCGAATCATTGTTACCGGATGCGGAACTTCCGGTGTAGCAGCTGTTAAAATAGCTCAGGTATTTAATTGTGTAGACAGAGCTGCACAATACCTTAATCCAGCTGATGCACCGCATGGAGACTACGGTATGATTCGCGAAGGAGATGTCGTTATTATCATAACCAAAAGCGGCAAAACGCGGGAAATGACCGAGCTGCTTCCGGTCGCCAAGCTGCGCAAGGCAAAAATCCTATGCGTGACAGAAAATCCGGATTCATATGTCTACAAAAACAGCGATTATCAATTATTGCTTAATACAGGAGAGGAAGCCTGCCCCTACCAATGTTTATCCACCACCTCTGTAACGGCGGTTTTTGCGCTATTTGATGCTATTTCTATCGGGGTTATGTTGTATAATGGGATAAATACCGATTATTTCCGCATGGTTCATCCAGGCGGCGGTATAGGCGAAATGCTTAAGGAAAAATAGTACAGGAAACAGTATACGGCAAAATGCATAGAAACAAGGTGAATAAGTGAAAGAACTGCGGGAATTGGTTAGTGACTTATCCATGCTTCATGGTATTTCTTCCAGAGAAGATGATGTTGCCGATTACATGAGAAAAGCATTTTCTCCATTTTCGAACGATATTAAAACAGATATTCTAGGCAATGTGATCTGCCATATCTCCTGCGGCAGGGAATCTGCAAAAAAACTTCTTGTATTTGCTCACAGCGATGAATTGGGCATGATCATCCATAAGATAGAAAACAATGGTTTTCTCCGTGCTACCCGTGTTGGCGGGGTTTCAGTCAATGTTCTGCCTGGTACGAAAATGGACATTATCGGCAAAAAAGGTATTAGAAAAGGCATAGTCGGTATAACAAGCCATCATGTTACCCCTCCAGAGGAAAAAGGCAGGCTGCCTGCATTAAACCGCTTATATATAGATGCGGGATTCACTTCAAAAGAACAAGCTGAGCAGGCAGGAATTACTGTTGGCTGTTTTTGTACCTATTCAGCTGAAAAGCCCATTATGCTTGGCGAAGAATTAATTTGCGGCAAAGCCATGGACAACAGGGCCTGCTGTGCAGGGCTTATTGCCTATGCACACGAAGTATGTCAGCTGCAAAAACAAAACTTATTGGAATGGGACATTTATATCGTTGCTTGCGTACAGGAGGAGTTAAATGTACGCGGGATTCTGCCGGTTGTCACGGCAATCCAGCCCGACGCATCTATCGGTCTTGATATTGCTGTAGCTGCTGACACTCCGGATCTAACAGGAAGCAGCGATATTACATTGGGTGGAGGACCGTGCATCACCTATTTTAATTTCCATGGGCGTGGTACACTAGCCGGAGTTTTACCGGATAAAGCTTTGTTGGAATGCTTAGAGAATGTTTGTGAAAAGAACGCCATTCTCTTTCAGCGGGAAGTGATTATTGGAATAATCACAGAAAACGCATTTATTTCCTTCCACAATCAAGGCATACCGGTAGCGAATATTTCCATTGCGTGCAGATACACGCATACACCTGTAGAAACGGTGCACTTGGGCGACCTTTCCGCTATTGTGGGTTTGCTAACCGCATTTACCAAGGAGTTGGTTTTCACACAAGCGTTTGGGAAAAATAATTTCGTTTAAAACGAGAAGGCAGGAGCTTATGAAGACAATTGTTACGGCTTGCGGTGTGGGATTTGCTTCTTCAACGATCATCGCAGAAAGATTAAAAGCTCTTTTAGAGCGGGAAAATATGACAAAGGAGGTAAGAATACTGCAATGTACTTTTAATGAAGTACCTGGACATCTGGATTCCGCAGACTGTATTGTTGTTTCTTCCATGGTTGCAAATGCAAGTGAATACCCTATTCCAGTATTTAACGGCGTTCCGTTTTTAACGGGAATAGAGATGGACAAATTGGAAAACAAAATTCTGGAAGTGTTGCGTAAATAAAATTTTTTAGATCAAGGAGTGTAAAGAATGAATTTCATTGTAAGTGTCTTTGGCTTTATCAGCGGCATGGGATCAACCGTAATGGTTCCATTGTTTATCTTCATTATCGGGCTGGCATTTCGCCTGGGATGGATAAAATCGCTGCGTTCGGCTTTAACTGTTGGAGCCGGTTTTATTGGCATGGGATTAGTCCTAAATATCATTTGGGTTTATATGATTCCCATTTCCGATCAGCTGCGGGATAAATTCGGTTTTGACCGTCTCTATTATGATGCAGGCGGCGGGGCTGCTGGCGTTATTGCCTTTGGCACTACTGTTGGAACCATTATTATCCCCTTCATAATAGTTCTTAATGTTTTACTTATCCTTTTTAGGGTGACAAAAACCATTAATATTGATATTTGGAACTTTTGGCATCTTGCTTTCACCGGATCGGTCATAACCATGGCTACAGCAAGTGCTGGTGCGGGAACCAATGAATCCATTATTTATGGGCTTATTGGAGCGGCAGCCCACGGTACTCTTGCTTTAATGATTGCCGATATGACTGCCAAACGGGTTCAGGAGGAATTTGGGATGCCCGGCGTATCTATTTCTCAGGGATTTGCCACATCAAGTGTTCCGCTGTTCCTCCTTCTCGATAAGATTTATGATTTATTTTCCAAAAAATCCAGCGGAGAGCAAAAGGCATCCAAAGCTCCTGGAAAAATCGCTTCGTTATTTGCAGAACCCATTATCATTGGGTTTATATTAGGTATCCTTTTAGGCCTTGCCGGAACAGATTATTCACTGGGCGCAGAAGCGATTCTTCGGACAATCCTGACATTAGGCATTCAGCTAGGAGCACTTATGCTGCTATTGCCCCGGATTATTAAAATTATTGTTGAAGGTCTTTTGCCAGTATCAGATGCTGTACGAATTTTTGTATCCAGCAAACACAGCGGCAGAGAATTCTACATTGGTCTGGACTCTGCAGTATTGTTGGGACACCCAAACACACTTATCGTCGCAGTATTACTGATTCCAATTGTTATTATTCTTTCAGTTATCATGCCATGGAATACCACTCTGCCTCTGGCAGATCTGGCAGCTACAGCCTTCTTTGTATCAATGGCCACACCAATCCATCGTGCAAGTTTCTGGAGAACACTTGCTTCGGGTACGATCATTTTTGCCATAGTGTTATCACTTGCCAGCTATTTCGGTCCAATGATTACTGAATCGGCAATAGCCACAGGTTTTGACTTCCCTGCAGGCGCACGCGGCGTTACCGCATTGTCAGCCGGCAATATGTTTGCATGGGTTATCCATATGATTATGCAGCTTAAATACATCGGTGCGATTATTTTAGCCGTAATTGTCGTAGGAGCTGGTTATTTCATCAACAAAATAGCATATAAGCTTTACGACTGGGTTCCTGCCCCTGCAAAGAAGGAATAATTCCTCAATTACCCCGGCATGATCCGTTTTATCAATACGGTTTATGCCGGGGCATTATTTTGCCTTACGAATAACATAACCTAAAAACTCCATCAAAACGAAAGGAGCGCTTCATGACCATTAATGAAATTACCATTCCTCCCCTTCCAGGCGAAAGGATCGATGAATCTATCGTGCGCGTTGCCGATGCAGAAAACTACCAAAAACGTATCGCTGCTGCGCTGGAACTGGCTGAATCAAAATACAATACTACCGAGCTTGTTATATACGGTGACAGGGAACACTTTGCCAATATCCATTATTTTACCGGTTACGATCCGCGTTTTGAAGAAGCATTGCTTTTTCTTTCGCGGGGGAAAGAGCCCGTCCTTCTTACGGGAAATGAGGGCTGGCGTTATTCGGAAATCATTCCATATAAGCTAAAGAGGGTATTGTTTCAAAGCCTAAGTCTGGCAGGACAGCCGCGGAAACCAAATCCGGCAGTTTTACAAGAAGCAATCGCAGAGGCCGGCATAGGCAAAAACAGTGTGGTTGGAATTATTGGGATGAAGTATTATGTTGCAGAAGAAGCCGAAGATTTTTTGCATACCATAGACATTCCGCATTATGTGGTTAAGGCGCTGGAAGTACAGGGATCTAAAACCCTTAATGTCACCGATATTATGATACATCCTGCTTATGGCCTTAGAACCACCCTGGATATTGATGAAATGGCAGTGTTGGAACTGGCAGGAACCAAGTCGTCCCGAAGCGTTTACAATGTTTTGACCAATTTAAAACCCGGCATGAGCGAAATTGAAGCCTCGGCTTTTTTGGCTGTTGACGGTGATCCCCTGGTTGCTCATCCTAACCTGAACTTTACCCTGGAAGGAGCACGGCAAATTCTGGCAAGTCCGGGAAGCCACCAGCTTAAGTACGGCAGTATTTTTAATATCAGCTTTGGCTATCGATCTTCCATGGTTGCCCGGAATGCCCTGTATGTGCGGGATGCCGCCGACATACCGGCAGAATGGGACGGCATAATGGAACAAATCTTTCTACCCTATTTCCGTGTTATTGTTCATTGGTACGAAAATATAAAAATTGGTGTTACGGGAAAAGCAATACTTGAGCTTATTCGAAAACAAGTTCCGGAATATGACAGCCTTGGTATAGGCCTTAATCCCGGGCATCTTATCCACAATGATGAATGGACTTCCAGTATTTTTACCGATACCGGAGAATATGAAATAAAGGATCGTATGGCAATACAGTGTGATATTATTGCCTGTCCCGATCATTATCCGGGCATACATATAGAAGATGGATTGATTATGGCCTCTGCAGAAACACGGAAGCAATTTGCAGAAAAGTATCCGGAAAGCTGGAAAAGAATAGAAAAACGGCGGAACTTGATGAAGGAAAAGCTCAATATTCAAATCAGCGATGAAGTACTTCCCCTTTCTGACATTCAGGGCTGTTTTTCTCCGTTTACTTCAAATCCGCACTCAGTCCTTGGAGTTGTATCTTCATAGCCAAAGTTATATTACTGTGATATACTTATATTATGGGCAAGGCTTTTGTTTTTGTAAACCAGAAAGGGGGCGTCGGTAAAACTACCTCGGCTGTTAATCTGGGGGCCTATCTTGCAGATGCAGGAAAAACGGTACTCTTGGTGGATTTTGACTCCCAGGCTAATCTTACCAGCGGTGTGGGTCTTAACAAAACCACAAAACCCGGCGTATACGAACTGATTTCCGGCACGGCGGAACTTGAACAGGTGATCCGTACAACTTCTGTCCCCCGTCTTTCGGTAATTCCGTCCAGCATAGATCTTTCCGGTGCAGCAGTAGAACTGGTAGAACAGGAAAAGCGGGATCTTTTTCTTAGAAATGCCCTTGAACCGATCCGTAATAACTACGAATATATTCTAATAGACTGTCCGCCGTCATTGGGAGTTCTGACTCTAAACGGACTTGCAGCAGCAGATTCTGTATTAATCCCCATGCAATGCGAATACTTTGCCATGGAAGGTCTTTCCCTGCTCTTACAAACCATTAGGCGTATACAAAAAGGGCTAAACACAGAGCTCCAAATCGAAGGAATCTTTTTTACCATGTACGATCAAAGAACCCGGCTGGCCCAGGATGTGGTCAGAGAGGTGAGCGCATATTTTAGGGAAAAGGTTTTTGATACTATAATTCCCCGGAATGTCCGTATTTCCGAGGCACCCTCGCACGGCCTTCCCATTTCCCAGTACGATCCTGCCAGTTCCGGCGGCAAGGCCTACCAAAGCCTGGCCGAAGAGGTTTTGGCCCGTGGCTAAAGCAGCTTTGGGCAAGGGGCTTTTAGCCCTGCTCCCCGATGAAGAAAAAGAACATTCGCAGCTAAAGACCCATACCGAAGAAAAAACAAAAATAAGCAGCGGAGAACTATTTGTAAGGCCCGAAGAATTACAAGCCAACCCGGACCAGCCCCGCAGGCGTTTTGACAAAATAGAGCTGGAAGAGCTGGCTGCATCCATTAAACAGCACGGGATCATCCAGCCCATCATTGCCGATAAGGATCAGGCAGGGAATCTAATTATTGTTACCGGAGAACGGAGAAGCCGGGCGGCGATTATTGCCGGCTTAGATAAAGTGCCGGTTCTTATCCGCTCTTATTCCGACCAAAAACGGCTGGAAGTTGCCTTGATCGAAAATATTCACCGTGCCGACTTAAATCCCATAGAAGAAGCCTCTGCTTACAAACAATTAATGGAATCCTCAGGGCTTTCCCAGGATCAGACAGCGGAACGGGTGGGCAAAAACCGTTCTACCGTGGCCAATGCCCTGCGTCTTCTTAAACTTCCGCCCAAAATAAAAGAAGCTCTGGAAGAAGGAAGCTTAAGCGCAGGTCATGCCAGGGCCATACTTGCTCTATCCGGCGCTATAAATCAAGAAAAGCTATTTATAGAAATAAGGGATAAGGGGTTAAGCGTTCGGGCAGCAGAAAAACGGGCGGCAGAACTGACCACAGACAAAAACGGTGCTGCCAAAGGCGGCAAAACCACAGGAAAAAAACCCAAAAGAGAGCCGGAATTAAAAGCAATTGAAGAAAAACTAATTAGAACCCTGGGAACCAAAGTAAGCATAAACGGCAGCCTAAAAAAGGGCAGAATCGAAATAGAATATTATTCCATGGACGATCTTGACAGGCTTTATGGTCTGCTGGATAAATCCTAATTTGACAATGTAAAAAATTTATTGTAATAAATAAGTAATTGGAATACTAAAATTTAAGGGTGTAAAACAATGGGTACAGAATTTAAAGATGTAAATGGGAACAGGGTTGGATATATCAGTGAAACTGACATTAAAGACACATATGGGAATAGAGTAGGTTATAAAACCGGTACTGACATTAAAGACACCTACGGAAACAGGGTGGGATATGATGGAAGTTCCGATATAAAAGACACATATGGGAACAGGGTTGGGTATATCAATGGCAATGAAATCAGGGATACTAACGGAAACAGGGTAGGTTATGCAGTAGAAAATGCAACAAAAGAAGAAATGGTAGCCGCAGCGCTTCTTCTTTTTAAATTACACACAAAGGTGCAAAAAGAACAGTTACAGGTTGACGTTCCCAAGGCTCCCGATGCCGAAAAAGAATTAAGTAACTATACTTCGAATTACGATAACACTTATGGTTCCACTAATGAAGGAATACATAATTATGGAAATGACCACAGCGAGACGAAAACTTATAATGAAAATATCCCCATAAATATACCAAGCGACACCGAGAGGCTTTTATATGAAGCTGTATTTGCACGGGGTAACGATAATGCCAAAGCAGCCGCTATTTTTGAAAGGCTTGTAGCCCTGAATCATTGCCAGGCAATGGGCGCTCTTGGGGATATGCTTATTAAAGGAGAAGGTGTTCAAAAGGATTATGCAAGGGGAATCCAACTGCTTACCAAGGCAGTTGAACTCGGTGATGAGCTGTCAATAGTTGTTCTTGGTCAATGTTATTATAAAGGTGAAGCTATTGAACGGGATTTAGACAAGGCTAACGAACTATTCAGGAGAGCCGAAAGGAGTTCCTGCGGGATACGATTATTTCTTGCCCACCAATTCCGTAACGGTAACGATGCCCCAAAGGACATTGCTAAAGCAATAGAAATATATATGGATCTTTCTTCATACGCTGATAATGATAGTGTTATGAGAGTAGCAGCAGATTGTATTAAAAAATTAAAATCATTGCCGGAGGCAAAAGAGCCGTTTCGGCAATATGAATATAATAAATTGGTTCAGGAAAAAAAAGCTGCCTCAACAGAAGATGCTTTCCGCAGCCTTGCTGGAAAATTCAGGATGATGAAAGATTTTTGCAAGTCAGCTGAATTGGCAAATGAATGTGAAAAGCAATACGAGGCTCTCAAGGAATTACGGAAACAAAGTCCGGAATATAAGAAAAGTATTGCTTTATCTTTATGCAGCAACAATAGCAATTGTCAATTCTGTATTTTGGGAGATCCTGTCGATGGAAAAGGAAATTTTTGGTGTAATCACTATCAAAAAACTTATTATGTAAAAATGAGCATGGATCAGGATCGCATAAATAAATTCAATGAAGAAAATAAAGAAAAAATAGCAAAACAAATGGCAACCGATCAGAGGATCAAAGAAGAATCTCGCATACGAAAGGAAGAGCGTAAATTATTTTTGGAAAAAATAAATGGATGGCAGCAACAGGGTTTATGTATTTATTGCGGCGGAGAGGTAAATGGTATTTTCAAAAAAAAGTGTAAATCATGCGGAAAAACTTTTAAGTGGAATGTGAAACTGCAAAAACCATAAACAATTGATTTTTTCAAAACACATGGACAAATACTACTATGTGCTGGAAGGCTACTTTTTCAGATTCCCCCAGAGTTTTACCGCAGGCTAGGCAGGGCACACTCCCTTTACATGTGATATGCGGGATATTTGTATTTCGGACTCAGCGACAAATTAGGATTTAGCTATATACATGCATCTTGACACTATTCAATATTATGTCATACAATAATTCATATAACCACATTTAAGCACTAGAGGAAACGGGGGATATATGAACACAGTAATTGACTTATTGCATGACGGCGCCAGAAACCATGGAGATTTGGCTTATTTGGGAGGCAAAATAGGAGATCAATGGAAAACCTATAGCTTTAAGGAAGTAAATTGGCTATCTTCTGCCTTTGCCGCCGCTTTAATCCAACTAGGTTTTAAGAAGAACGAAAATATTTCCATACTGTCCGAAGGAAGGCCCTCATGGGTCATAGGCGAATACGGCATATTAAAAGCCGGCTGTGCATCGGTTCCCCTGTCTACAAAGCTGCTGGAAGACGAGATTGTATTCCGGCTGGATCATTCAGAATCCAAAGCATTCCTTGTATCGGAAAATAATTTTCAAAAAACAGCAGAAGCATTACAATCGCTACGATCCAAACCTGTACTTATTATAATCTCCCCGCGAAATCCCCAGATGGAAGAATTAATAGCAAAGTATGCTCCTAATCTGGGAACAAAAATAGTATATTACGATGATCTAATCAGCGAGGGAGAAAAACTTCTTGCAGACAAAGAAAGCGGGTCTAATGAATACCAGATAAAACTCGAAGAAATCGAAAAAAATCTTTCAACAGACGATACCGTTACCATTAGCTATACATCCGGCACTACGGGAAACCCCAAGGGAATTATGCTGACTCACCGGAACTATATCCATAATGCAAGCAATGCCTTAAAGCTTGTACATACAGAAAAAGGGTGGAAAAGTCTTATCATGCTGCCTTTGGATCATTCTTTTGCCCATACAGTTGGTTTATATGTATTTCTTATTAAGGGTATGACAATGTACTTTGTCGATGCCCAGGGCGGCCCCTTGGCTGCGCTGCGAAATCTGCCTAAAAATCTTGTCGAAGTAAACCCCAACTTTCTATTAACAGTCCCTGCCCTGTCTGGAAACTTTATGAAAAAAATGGTTCAGGGCGTTTCCGAAAAAGGCGGACTTATTAATGGAATTTTCCAGGCAGGATTAAAGGCAGGAATAGCCCGTTCGGGAAACGGCTTTCATAAACCTTGTTTTTTTGTACGGCTAAAAAATTATCTGCCCTGGGCCCTTGCCAATGCCCTGATCTTTCCCAAGCTGCGTGCAATCTTTGGGAAAGACATACGATTCTGCATAGGCGGCGGAGCGTTATTGGAAATAAAACAACAGGAATTTTTTAATGCAATTGGCGTACCTATTTACCAGGGTTACGGCCTTACGGAAAATGCTCCGATTATCTGCAGCAATTCTGCGGCAAAACATAAGTTTGGCACTTCCGGACCTATTCTTCCCAACCTTGATGTCCGTATCATGAAAGACAGGGAAACACAATGTGCGGTAGGCGAAGTAGGCGAAATTGTAACGCGCGGCGGATCGGTTATGAAGGGTTATTATAAAAACCCCCAAGCTACAGCAGAAACCTTAATCGATGGCTGGCTCTGGTCGGGTGACCTGGGTTATATGGATGCCGACGGCTTCCTTGTAGTTACCGGAAGGGAAAAAGCTCTGCTTATCGCACCGGACGGAGAAAAGTACAGTCCGGAAACCATTGAAGAAGCGGTAACAAATACTTCAAAATTTATTAACCAGATTATGGTATATAACGAACAGTGTAAGTTCACAAGCGCGCTTATCACTTTGAATGCCGATATCCTTAAAACGGCGGTAAAAAATCAGGGACTAAAAACAGACAGCGGCGAAGATCTGAACAAAATTATCAACATCATACGGGATGATATATTGGCATTTGTCAAACATCCCGATTATTCAGCAATACCTCCCCAGTGGCGGCCCGCTTCTTTTGCCATTATTCCTGGTGTCTTTGATGAGTCAAACGGTCTTGTCAATTCAACGCTAAAACTTGTCCGCCATAAGGTGCGGGATTTTTACCGGTCAAGAATTGATCAAATGTATGCCAGCGGTTCTGCAGACCCCTGCCTTGCTGGTAACCGGGAAGCACTGAAAAGTATGCTGTAAAGTTCTTTAAAGAAAAAACGTAATATTTATAGGCAGGTCTAAATGTTGCGGTTCTAAACCTTGTAAATTATACCACGAATCCTAGCTTTGTCAAAGTAAATAATCAATTTTTTACCACAAACCACACGAACAGAGAGAAATTACTGGAATTTTTTCGCGCGAAGGCGCAAAGATTTCATAGGAAAAGGTCTCTCACATCGGCACAACGGCACAGAATTCAAGAAAATCAACGAATCACACGAATTTTTATATTCCTTTTAATTCGCGTTAATTTGTTGATCTTCTTCATTCCTATGTGAACTCTATGGTTAAATAATGTCTGAAAAGTGTCACATTTAGACCTGCGTTTAGATATACCGGAGGAGATATTACATGAAAAACCGTAATTACATTTTTTTATTTACGGCGATTTTTTTATTATTATCCGCTTGTTTTGCACCCCTGGGATATAAAAGCGGGGATACTACGCTGAGTGTAGGTTTTGGCGGCGGGAGTGCGGCTATAAGCAGAACTACAGAAAATCCGAGCGGTATGCGCTATGAATTAGTTTATTCCGGTCCCGGTGATCAGACAATTACCGAATATGCTAACTGGGGCGAAACAAAGACTGTCCATGTAAGACCTGGTCATTGGAATATAAATGTAAGGGCTTTTGATCCGGCAGAACCCGCAGCAACCGTGGCTGTTGGTGTAAGCAGTAATATCAATGTAAGAGCAGGACAAAATAATAGTGTTAGCGTACAGATGGCTTTTACTATTATGGAAGCCATAGCGCCTTACCTAGCCTGGGCTTCCGGCGGAACACAAACCAACCCGGTAAGCCTCCATTTAGCCCTGCCGCTGACCGGTACAAACTGGAACAGCATACTTACAGCACTTGAAAACGCAGGGAAATTTGTAAACCTGAACCTGTCGGCCTGCACCACCGGTGATCCTAGCGGCGGCGGCTTGCGCATCGATGGAAGTTTTGACCCGCTTTCAAGTGTTCCGACAGGCAAATCCCGCGTCGTGTCTTTAACCCTGCCAAATACCGCGCTGAGCATTGTGGATGGGACATCAGATATTACAATATTTAGTCATTTTACCAATCTTAATACGTTCCATTCAGGGAACAGCGTTATCTCTATTGGGGATTTTACGTTTATTTTCCTTAACCTGACCAGCGTTACCATAGGCAACAGCGTTACCTTCATCGGGGAAGCTGCGTTTAATTTCAACAACCTGACCAGCGTTACCATAGGCAACAGCGTTACCTTCATTGGGGCAGGTGCGTTTGCTCTCAATAACCTAACAAGCGTTACTATCCCAAACAGTGTTACCTTCATCGGGGAAGGTGCGTTTGCTACCAGTAATCTGTCCGGACACCTTACCATCCCCAACAGTGTTACCTCCATTGAGGATTATACGTTTATTAACAACTACCTGACCAGCGTTACCATCCCCAACAGCGTTGTCTTCATTGGGTCATGGGCGTTTTCTTATAATAACCTGACCAGCGTGACCATCCCCAACAGCGTTACCTTCATCGGGGAAGAAGCGTTTCGTGAAAACAACCTGTCCGGACACCTCACCATCCCCAACAGCGTTACCTTCATCGATATGGGTGCGTTTTCTATCAATAACCTGACCAGCGTTACCATAGGAAACAGTGTTACATCTATTGGGGAATATGTGTTTGTTGTCAATCAACTGACCAGTGTTACTTTTTTGGGAACCGGCGTAACAACATTTGGTATGAATGCTTTCGGCATGACCGGCAACGGCAACTTGCCAACTTTATATAGCGATAATGGCGCGGGAACCTATACTCGGCCTAGCGCCGATGATACTACATGGACCTATATAGGGCCGCCGTAAGGAAGGTGAATGAGGAATTAAGAAGGTCAACAAATTAACACAAATTAATACGAATACATTCATTCGTGGGCATTCGCGTTAATGTCTCCCTTCGGTCGACGAGCCGATAGGAAGGATATAATGTGCGCTAGCGCGCCCGGCGGCTTTCGTTGACTGGTCTCTGCGCCTTTGCGCTTCCGCGCGAGGTCTTCAAAAGCAAATGCCCAGGTTCGTGTAGTTAATAAAAACAGGACAATGCAGTGTGAGGAAAAGTAGGCAAATGGATTTTTTTACTGGAGGTTAAAAAAGTATTTCATGGCTGTTTCGATAGAAATCATGTCAGCATCAAAATTTGGTACGAATCCAGAGAAAGGGAATTTTTCCCTGCTGTTCAACCGGTCCAAGTTCAATATGATCACAGGAAACAATGGTTGCACCAGTACAATGGGCGGTTGCCACAAGAATAGTGTCAGCAAAGGACATTTTACCATGAGCTTTAAGATGTGCAGCTTCACAGACAATGGCGGGTGTAAGAGTTTCTATTATAACAAGTGGAAATGTGTTCTGTATTTCCTTAATAATTTCATCAGCACGGTCAACTCCGATAACTCTGATGCGGTCATAGTAGACTTCAATCAGATTAACAGCGTTAATGCCCAGAGTAATCTCTCCATGCACTGCCCGGTCGAAGAGACCGCTTACAATCTCAGCCCCCTCTTCATCGTTAAGAAAGGCAATCAGAGCACATGCGTCAAAGAGATAATCAGGCACGGTTTTCCCTATCAAGTTCCCGCTCTTTATCTGCGCGGCAGTATGCCAGAAATTCTTCTACAGAAGCCCCCGGCAGCTCCTTGTGAATTCCACGCAGTTTTCGATAAGCATATTTGCCCTCTTGAGCAACTTCCTCGGAATCACGAGAAGCAGAGGTCTTTACATGAATAAGTCCAAGGCTTTCCATGTTCTGCAGCAGATTAAATACTCCCTGATTTATTACTTCTATCGTTACGGTCATGGAATAAATATAATATATGAAAGGAAAATTGACAATAAGGAGGTCTTATGAAAAAATACCTTGCCATACTTTTTTTACTTCTTCCTGCTTTGACCTTTGCACAAACAGCCGCAGAGCTGGATGCATTGCTGGAAACACAAACCGTTACTATAGCAAGGACAGCGCGTTTTGTATTTGAAGCGGCAGAGCTGCTTCCGGCAGGGTTTTCCGGCACAGCGGCGGAAATAGCAGCCTACGAATTAGCCCTGTCCAATGGCTGGCTTACAAAAGCAGCTAACGAAACAGCTACCCTGCAGGATACAGCCTTTCTTATTATGAATGCTTTTGAGTTTGAAGGCGGTATTATGTATTCATTGTTTGGCAGCCCCC
>Ga0099364_10005359_pt1 | contig 19069 bp, 16 predicted proteins | sample TergutTh196P3_FD_73070 | JGI IMG/M metagenome (GOLD analysis project Ga0099364, IMG submission 73070) | Microcerotermes parvus P3 segment gut microbial communities from Pointe-Noire, Republic of the Congo - Th196 P3 | ecosystem: Host-associated > Arthropoda: Insects > Digestive system > Gut ...
TTCGCCCAATTCTTCCACGTCTCCCGTTTCAGCAAAGCCAACCCCAAATCCCTCATCGGCTATTTCCTAATTGTCTTCACCGTCTTCGCCACCGGCACCGCCCAGGGCATCCAGCCCATCTACGTCATCGCCTTCATCTACGCCGCCACTCTCCTGCTCAACATCATCCTCGCCACCTCATGGTATCGTCGCGACAAAGATAACTTCCGCGCCCGTTGCGCTTGTTACGGTTTTCTCCTTTTTCTAGCTTGCGACATATCCGTCGCCCTCCAATATCTCGCCCTCGACCACGTCATCCCCGCCGTTATCCTTCCCGTCGTCTCCTATATCGTCTGGCTTTTTTACTACCCCTCCCAAATCCTCATCAGCAATAGCTCCAATCTTAAGACCAAGAAGTAAGCTCCAAAGCCATCCGTACCTGTTGCGAAAAATCGTTTTGGGGTTTTAAGCATGGTGTGCTATTATACGCATATGAACGGGAAGAACTCTAAACCTTACGCTATTTTGGTATTTGGAGTACCCATGAGCGGCAAAACTCAGTTTGCCACCAGGTTTAGTCGCAAATTCAAAGCCCCGCTCCTCAATTTCGAGGCCATCCCCGGCATCAGCCGCAAAATCTTCTTATCTATCGTCGCCCAAATCGCCCTCAGCCAACAAAATATCGTTATCGACCACGGCATCGACACCTACAAACAGCGTCAAGAACTCCGCCGCCTCCTCCGTAAAGCCGGTTATTGCCCCATTATCGTTTGGATGCAAACAGACATCAACACCATCAAACGTCGCCTCAAAAACCTCCTCAAACCCGTCGAAAGAGCCCGCTCCTACTTCGAAACCCTCCTAGACCAACTTGAAGCCCCCGAGAACTCCGAACACCCCATCGTTATCTCTGGCAAACACACCTTTGAAGGCCAGCTCAAGTCCGTCTTGTCCTCCTTGTCCAAATATGATTCTTGACGACCCCGAATTTGGCGACATCATCGTTCGCAAGAACAGTCTCAGCACCAGCATCAAATTTTCCGTCTCCACCTCTGGGCGCCTCGCTATGTCAGTCCCCAAAAACACCCCCAACTTCCTCATCAAACGCTTTCTCAACTCCAGCAGGGAACAAATTCGTGCCCAACTACCCCTCAAAAATCCCAAAACTCAGCGCGCTCGCGACGCAAAAAAGAAGATTCTCACCAAAAAAGCCAAAGAATACCTCCCTTATCGCCTCGATTTTTATGCCCAAAAATATAATTACAAATACACCAGTTTGCGCCTCTCTCACGCCAATACTCGTTGGGGCAGCCGCAGCAGCAGTGGCACCATTTCCCTCAACATCGGCCTCATGAACCTCCCCGAATCAGTCCGCGATTACGTCATCCTCCACGAACTCGCCCACATCAATCACATGGACCATTCCGCCGCCTTCTGGGCCGAAGTAGCCAAACACGACCCCAATTTCAAACGCCACAGAAAAGCCCTCAAAATGTTCAGCCCAGGCGTATAAAAGCCAAGGAGGCCTTTCTCAGCTTTTATGCTACAATGAGCTTATGGCAAAGGTCGCCGATACTCTGATATCTCTATACAAAATCGCCCTCCCTTTTTGCGAGCGCAAAAAAATCTCCCTCAATCTCGACCTCTCTGACCCCACTATGACCATCGACATGCAACAGCGTCAACTCACCAACAGTCTCAAGTCATATCTCCAAGATTCCATCCTACGCACCCACTCCAGCGGCACCATCACTCTCGGTGCCCGCCCCAACAAAAAAACCATCGAAATCTTCATCAAAGACACCGGTGATGCCATTCCCAAGGCCAAACGGGCCGAAATGGCAGCCGAAAACATCGACATCCACTCTCGCCACGGTTACGGCACCACCATCACACTCGAGTATCCAAAAGCATAAACGATTATTGACTTTTTTGCACATCTGTGATATAATGAACTTATGAGGTATTAATTTACCCCTATTTTTTTAATTGGAGAGTGTGTGAAAACTTATAAAATTACTGGATTTTTGGCAATTTTTGTCACCCTGTTAGTTGGATTTGCGTCAATCGCGGACCAAGCTGGCCAGCTTTTTGCTGCCCAGACCGCCAACACTGGCGAACAAACCACCGCGTCATCTGATGCCGAGATTGATATCAATCTGAGCAAAATTGAACCCATAGAGCAGCAAGAATCCCCCGCTATCACCTCAAATCCCAAAATTACCGCCCCCAAGCCTGCCCCTCAACCAACTGCACCAGCCCGTCCCGCCACCCCTTGTAGGGACTTCTACGGCTACATCACCATCGGTGGCAGAACTATCTGTCTTGCCATCACCAACACTACTGGCGGTAATCTCTCCTATAATCACGCTTACATCTATAACACTCCGCAGAGCCAAGATAAATTCATCTTTGGCCACAACAGTAACGGTATCTTTAACCATCTCAAAAACCTCAGCAACGGCTCCATTTTTTCCGTCACAATCCAAGGCAAAACCACCACTTATCGCGTATCGTTCAAAGAGGTATCCTGCGACTATTCCAACCCAACCTACCCCTGTAGCAACTATCCCAACGACCCCGTTCTCAACATGTACGACGCCATTCTGCCTTCTCGCCGCGGCGCCGACCTAGCCCTCATGACCTGTAGTGGTACCCCTATCGGCAACGGCGATGCCACCCACCGACTTATGGTTTATGCCAACCGCGTCTAGACTCGGCGCAATTTAATCGCAAACCCACCACCCGGCGCCATATAGACCTCCAAACGGTCTTCGCGCCGCACCACTTTCTCCTCAATCACGTGACTCAACTGATGGTCACGATAATGCGCATCATCACCATCGCGGTAAACCTCCGCGATATAATTCGCCCCCTCATCCAAAAACTCAAAATACAGCTCGACTTTTCGCCCCTGTTCATTGGTTGTGCCACCAATAAACCAATCCGCCGACCCTCGTCCTTGCCGCGCCACCACAAAAAACTGACCCATTTCGCCAAGCAGCGGTACTGAGCGTTCCCAGTTCGCCGGCACATCCCGAATGAACTTAAACAGCTTCGGATGCGCCTCTTCATAAAAACGTGGCCTATCCGCCGCCATTTGCATGCCAGAATACAGCGTCACCAGTAGCGCCAGTTGCCGCGTAATAGTCGAGGCCAACCGCTTCGTAAAATTCGTAACATCAAAAATCCCACTCGTATAATCCATCCCGCCGGACAACATCCGTGTAAACGGCAAAATACAGACATGCGAAGGCGCCAACGCACCACCCTCATATTCCTGCCCGCGCGCACCTTCACGCGTCATTAAATTCGGCCAAGTCCGCTCAATCCCAGTCCCCTTAATCGGCTCATGCACATTCAGCATAATCCCATACTCCGCCGCCAACTCCGTCGCCGTCTGATAATGATTCACGCCAACCTGCGAATGATGAAATTCACGCTGGCCATTAACATTCATTTTCGAGCCAGCATACCCCGACTTCAGATAGCGCACGCTGTGCTCCTTCAGATATTTATAGGCATCCTCCAGCTGATTCTCATAATTCGTAATAAAACCCACCGTCTCATGATGTCCCACCAAATCCACACCTTTTTGCTGCGCATAACGCGACACTTCCTTAAAATCAAACCCATCTGCCTCCACCATAAATTTATTGTGCTCACCATTCTCCAACCACTCTCCCTCCCAGCCCTCATTCCAACCCTCAATCAGCAGTCCCGGAATCCCCAACCTCACACAGGCATCAATATATTCTTTCGCATGCTCAGTCGTCGCCCCATGCCGTTCGCCCGGCGCCCAAGTCCACTCGCCCACATACATCGCCCACCAAATCCCCAAAAATTTTGTGGGCTTTACCCAGTTGAAATTCTGTTTCGGCGCATCATTCAAATTCCAAATCATCCGACTCATCGTCAAATCCAACACATCGTGCGCAATCATCACCACCCGCCAAGGCGTTTGAAACGGCAGCTCGACATGCGCCTTAGTCCCATCCGACAGGGGAGTGATATCCGTCTTCAGCGCCTTTCCCGTCCACTTTAAAGTCATCGAACCATAATCATACAAAGCCGCTTCATGCACGGTCGCAAAATGCCCCGTCGTCGTTTGCGTCGTCAGAGGCGTATGCACCTCACCCGACAACTCGCGCAAGGGATGACAACTATAATTATACTCATACCGGTCCGGCTGGTACGCCGGTATCCACCACGCCATATCATTTGCATTCAGCGCAAATTCCGTCAACTCATCACTAATTATCATCTGCTTGCTCTTCACCTGTGCCGGTATTTCATAACGAAATGCTATTCCGTCATTAAATACTCGCAATCGAATTGTCAGTAGTCGCTTTTCCGCGTTTATCTCCGCCAAATAAAACCCTAGCTCATTATAAGAATTTTTTATCAAACGCTCTTGTCCTACAACCGTCTCCCAAGTCTCATCCACTGTTCGCTTATGCACCCGCACCAGTGCAAAATCATGGTCCATCGCCCGTGCATCTTTCAGCGCTAGCCCCAAATTCGATTTGCGCACCACCAGCTTCTCGTCTTTTTTGACAAAATATCCCATTCGGCCATTCTCCAAAAAAAACGTCGCCACGATGCGACCATTTGGCGACGACACGCTATGACTCACATCCAACTTTTTGCCACCACTGAACAATCGTCTCAGAAAACCCATAATCGCTCATGCCCACATAACATATACAAAAAATTATACCACGACCGCCAAGCTGCTCACCACTATTTTACGACCACTTACCGGCCTCAAACTACCACTCACCGAGTAGGCGTAGACATCAAATTCCGAAACTGTTTATAATAAAATCGTGAGAGCTATCACCTACTACCGTGACAATAAGGAGTATTTTCTCGCACCTCAACAAATCCTATTTTTCGAAGCCTCTGGCGACAATACTTACGCCCACACCAAAGAGCGTATCTACCGCGTCAAGCATCGCCTTTACCAACTAGAAGCGTTTCTACCCGGAAATTTCCTCCGCATCAGCAAATCAGGCATCGTCAACATCAGCCACATCCTATCCTTCGCAACCACCATCGGCACCACCGGCACTGTCGAATTTAAAAACACTAACAAAAGACTTCACATCTCGCGCCAATATATTAAAGCCCTAAGAAGCGCGCTTAGGCACAGGAGTTTAAGAACATGACAAAAACACCAAACTGCACTAAAGATTGCGACCAAGATTCTGGTTGTTGCTGCGTCAGCGCCACTAAAAAATGCAAAAAATCCCGCGGACCGCTATCAATCATTTCGCGCACCCTCTGCGGCTTAGTCTTCATTGCTGCTGCCGTACTTGTACTGCTAAATATCTTCGGCGTCATCACCCTCACTATTAACATCGGCATCCTGGTCGCCCTCGCCACTCTAGCTATCATCGCCATTTACTCTGCCTTCCATTTCTTCTGGGCCGGCCTTTTCTTCCTCGCCGCCACCATCATCACCATCATGAACACCAACGACCTCGTCTTTTCGCTCGACGGCCCAGCCATCGGCAATCTCTACATCGCCGCCACCTTGCTAACCATCGCCCTCCACGTCATCTTCCGCAAAAAAATCTTCTGCTCCGGTAAAGACGCCGACGCCACTTTTGGTTCCACCGTCAGATACTTTGAAAATGAACTCGACACCGCCAACCTCGAGTGCAACTTCGGCTCCGTCAAAGCCTATTTCGAAAATGCCAAGCCCAAAAACGGCAAAGCCACCGTACATCTCGACTGCAATTTCGGCGGCGTTGAACTCTACATCCCCAAAACCTGGACCGTCATAGACAAAACCCAAACCGCTTTTGGTGGCACCGAAGAAAAAAACCGCCCCGCCATCACCAAAGATTCGCCCATTCTCACCCTCACTGGCGAAGTCAACTTTGGCGGCCTCACTATTATTTATGTCTGAGCACGCCACTATGAACCCAAATAAATCACACAAACTATTCTGCTTCTCCCCACTAGTTATGCTAGCTACCTTCTTTATCGAGTTCGCCGGCGCCCTCTACATTTTCTTCCGCTATCAACTCACCACCATCACCAAACTAATCATTACTGTGCTGACCTGCCTCGGTATTTTCCAACTTGCCGAATACCTCATCTGCGAAACACCCACACTGCCTGGACTCACCTGGGCCCGCATTGGTTACGTCGCCATCACCCTCCTTCCGCCACTCGGTATCAGCCTCGCCATGGCCATCGCCGGCAAACGTTCTCGACCGGTCCAAATTGCCACCTACACCGCCGCCACCCTCTTCGCTGGTTATTATCTTTTTGTCGACGGCGCCCTCAGCACCGAAACTTGCGCCGGCAACTACATCATCTTCGAATCCATTAACTCTCAATTACTCTACGGCCTCTACTACTACGGCCTACTGCTCGCCACTACTACCTGTTGTTTCTTGTGGGCCAAACAAACCAAGGACAAAAAAACCAGCTCCGCGCTCAGCTGGCTAGCCATCGGCTACCTCGCCTTTATCCTACCCACTACAACCGTAAACCTCATTGACCCCTCCACTATCGCCGCCATCCCATCCATCATGTGCGGATTCGCCGTCTTGCTCGCCCTCGTTCTCATATTTGCCGTCACCCCCAAAGTCGCCACCCTCAAATCCTCTGCTAAATAGGACCTTGACAGATATCAAAAATAAGCATAAGCTAGCAGCAGTTATTCTTATTTACCAAATGGAAAGGACAAAAACAAAAATGGCAAAAAGGAAACAACAAAAAGGCTTATCTCATCGGCAAGTCGGCGGCATAATTGCAGTTTTCGGCGTTTTTCTGCTGGGCGGTATCGTCTGGGCAGCTACTGTCGGTCAATTGCAAATCGCTGGCTCCGTCAACCGTGGAGACGCCGTCGATATCGACATCATCAGCGCATCATGCATTGAGCCTATATCTGGCCTAGGCATCCGTGGCGTCACCGAGACCGGAGCAATCGGGGGCGACTTCTCCTGCGGCATCTCTGTCGGTCACTTTATTGGTCGCTCAAACGGTACAAACGATAAGCTCGAGTTCGGAATATTTCTGCACGAACCCGGCACCACCGAGACCGTCCAGTTCTACATCAAAAACGTCGGCTCAGTCGGCGCAAACCTTAATGCTATCAACACCACTAGCACTACTGGCTTCACTGGCAGCAGCATTGACAACGACATCGTACTCGGAGGCACCTATAGCGACATCATTGTACAATGTATTGCCCCGGGCGCCATCATCGGACCATTCACTATCACCGCCAGCTGGCCCTCCTTCGCGACCGCGTCCACCGGCGGGGCTATCTTCGGCGCTTCTATAGATTACGCCCAAGCAGATTGTTAATTCAAAAAACTAAAAACTAATCAAAGGAAATCAAAATGGCAATAAGAAGAAAAAATGAATCACGCAAAATCGTAGCCCCAGTCGTTGCACTGTCGGTCCTACTACTCTCCGGCATCGTTTATGCCGCTGCTTCCGGCACCTTCACCTTTACCGGTACGGTCGACCGCAATAGCAACTGTAAGTTGAATATCGAGGCAGCCAGCAATGTCAATCCCAATAGCACCACTCTATACCAACCAGACAGCTCAGTCATAGCTACCGTGGACGCTGCCACCCGCAACACGCTTAGTTTCTCTACAAACCTAGATTATGCGGCACCAGCTAAGGAAGTTACCTTCCAAGTCCAGAATGTCGGCAACTGTACTCAGGTTCTCGGGGCACTCTCAATCACCGACACGCCAGGCAACGGTGTCGTAGTTAATTGGCCCGACCTTGATGGTATCGTCCTTGCTCCCGGCCAAAACACTGGCACCAAAACCATCACCATAGAATGGTCCTCCGACGGCGTCGCCACCACCACCGAAACCATGTCGGCCACGATTAACTACGTAGAACAGTAAGTCATAACCAAAGGCCACCCATGTTAGGAAAATCTACGAGCATCACTCACGGATTACACGACATTCGCAAGGCCAAGCAGACGGCAAAGCGCAAAATCATCAGCGCCATTGCCGTCTTTGCTGTTTTGACTTTAGTATCTTTAGCCTACGCCGCCAGCAGCGGCTCATTCCAATTTCAAGGAATTGTTGCGCGCGGTAAAAATATCGACGTGCGCTTCACGAACGCCCAATTCACTGGCCTCCCCCGCATCGGCGAATCTGTGCTTATCTCCACAGGAAGCGACTACAAACAACTCAGTATCTCCGCCCAACTCTTCATGCCGGGCGATTCTCGACCCGTTCAATTCCAAATCCAAAACACTGGCACGGGGGCCGTTCGACTCGTTAACATCTCCACCACTCAAGATGACTCGGCAAACACTGGCCTCGTCATTCAGTGGCCAGACGACATCCCCAGCTCGCCCAACCTCTCCAATTACATTATTATGCCCGGCGCCACATCTGACGCGTTCTCTACCAACATTACTTGGGACCCACATGCTACCGCAGTACCTTCTGGACAATTCCGTCGGTTCAGCCTTATTCTGCATTACCAAGACGCCTCATTACCACTCACGGAAGGCTCTTAAGACATGGCTCGCAAATTAATCTACATCGCAGCCGGCATCTTTATGTTGATGGTTTGTTCGCTCGGCATTACTTTCGCTCTAGGCGCCAACCAAATGGAAATTACCGGCCAAGCCTACTTCGTGTCCCAAACCACCCAAAATCCCGACCGTCTGCCCATCTACCCCAACGATAACGCCGGAGGAGGCTATTTTACTTCTTCCGCCACCGGCCAACAAAACATCCACATCATCCATCAATCTTATGAAAACGGTGACTTTTTTCTAAGCGTATGTACCGCCAATAGCAATAATGGCAACACTATCTGGTATATAACTTTTGACTTTATCAACCCCACTACCTACGTTTGGACAAATGGCACCACTAGTCTAGCTCCCTGGTCTGCCGCCTCTGGAGGACTCGATAATAATCGTTTCACTTTCACCTCAGCCACTCTCACCCCTACCACACTCGACACCAATCAATCTGCCACTGTACGACTAAATATGCAGTCCCAGCTCGGCAAAGACGACACCCAGGGCGCCGCTATTATTTCTGTACGCTATGATTTACCCTACGGCACCTCTACCGCCTCGCGCGACACTCGTATTTTCTTCAAGTACTACGCTCGTAATTCTGCGGAGTGCCCCCTATGAACCGTCGCCTCCCCATCGCCATTATCCTAGTCGCCCTCTGTCTCGTCCACGCCATCCTTCTCATCCTGCCGCCAACTCTCTACGAAACCTATTTCACCATCATCCGTCCGGTCGCCTATATCATCATCCTCATTTTCGCCCAACTTGCTCTCCCCAGAACCCTCAAAGCTTATCCGGGCAGAGCAACGCTCACCATGGTGGCCATCCTAGGTATCGTCATCTATCTAGCTGCCAATTTCATCTTCGGCCTCTTCATGCAATTCGGCCACAACTCTATGAACCTATCCCTGCTCGGTACCCTCAAAAACTGCTGGGCATTCTTCATCCTTATCATTTTCCGCGAAATCATCCGCAACAACATCATGACTCACGTTAGAGAAAAACAGAAATACTTCGTCCTCGCTATTGTCACTATAGTCTTCTCCTTCACGTCACTAGACGGACTTCAAGGCATCATCAATTTTGACCTATTCCAACAAATCGACTGGTTCTTCGTCATATTTCTCCCCGCCATTACCATCAACCTTTGGTTTACTTATGCCGCCATGCATGGCGGCATACGCAGTAATCTCATTTTTGCCCTCAGCTACAACGCCCTGATTTATTTCTCCCCCATCTTGCCCGATATCCCCCAAATCCTCGAAGCCATCATCACCTACTGCGTCGTATTTATCATGTTCATCATCTACGATTCAGTAGAATGGGTCGCCAAGCGCCGCAACGCCATCAAACTGGAATACAAAAACCGCCGCCGCTGGGGTTGGTCCACTATCCCTGCCGTCTTTTTGGTCGTATGTCTACTATTTGGTGTCGGCGCCTTTCCCGTCATGCCCGTGGCTGTCGCCAGCAACTCCATGGCTCAAGAATTCCGACGCGGTGACCTCATCTATATAGAAAAAGCCCCCCCAAGCGACCTAAAAATAAACGACATCGTGCAATACACTACGGGCAACATCAGCGTCGTCCACCGCATCGTCGACATTCGACACGATTCCACTCGTGGTCGCTATTTTATTTTCAAAGGCGACGAAAATCCATTACCCGACATTTTCCCTGTTTATGACGAGCAAATCGTTGGTATCGTAGTATTAAAAACCCCTCTGTTAGGCCTTCCGGCCTTGCTATTTCAGGGCCTAAAAGAGTAAAATAAACGTATGCATAACAAGCCTCTATACACAAGTCTCCTTGTCCTGTCTCTAGCTGTCGCCATCTCCTCTGGTATATTTTTGTACGCAAATACCCTCGGCGCCGCCGCTCCTCCAGAATTTATCACCCTCACCGAAACCAGTCGAGTTTCCTTTAGAGCCTATCTCACAGACAGCAAGCCATTCGGTCGCCTCTATCTAGACAAGACTTCCGACCACATACCAATGAGCATCCTAGACTACATCGACATCACCGCACATTATGACGCCGAGCTATCTAGCCGCTCCCAAATCAACTTCCTCGACTCCGCCACTATCACCGTGACCGCCTCCCAAAACAAGGGCGGCTCCGGCAGCGATAACAGCCCGGTCATCCTCAATCGAACTTTTCCGCTCTGCAACAACAACGAAGATATGAGTAACCCCGAAATTTGCCCCGACGGCTCCGGCAACTCAACTCCAGCCACCACCGACACCACCAGCCACGCCCACGCCTACGCCCATCGTCTCTACCTCCAGCCTTACGTCGATTTCATCGAAAACACCATCGAATCCTACGCCGACTACCCCACAAAAGCCTCCCTCACCATCAATTTCCAAATGTCTGCCAGCAATAACGACCAACTGCGCAGCATGCTCAAACGCTCCATTACCTTCCCCTTGACCGACGATAATTTCCAACTCACCATCACTGGCAACGAAAATCAAACCAAAGACTTTTACGCGCTAGAGCGCTCTCTTGGCGGAGCCGTCACTCTTGCCGTTTTCGGAGCCCTCACCATCACCGGCTTAGGTCTCGCCATGTTCGCCAGCAAAAAATTACTCAACAAAAAATCCCCCTATCGTCTCGAGTTAGATGCTTACCTATCTGACTATGCCGATGCCATCGTCAAAACCCTCACCCCGCCAGAACTAGAAAACCACCCCGAACATATCGCCGTCGAATCCTTCAAAGAGCTTCTCAACCTCGCCGTCAATATCAGCGACCCCATCATGTACTACGAAACTCCCGCGTCCGCCGTTTTTTACATCACACGCGACTCCATCATCTACTACTACATCGTCAATAATCCAGATTTTCATCAAAAACGCCATCGCCGTCGCAGAATTCTCGACATGCCCGCGCAACCCGAAAGTGTAGCTCCTGCACCTCAACCCACCCCCACCCCTCCACAAGAAATCATCAAAGAAATCTACACACCTCAATCAGAAAAACCCGAGCCAGCGCCAGAGCCAAAACCAACTCACGACGACAACATCACCCCCGAAATCTTAGCTGAAATCGTCTCCGAATTGACTCCGCCCGACGACTTCGAGCCTACAGAAACCACAGAATCTCCCACACCGCCGAGCACCCCACCCGAAACTCCCGTCACCAAAATCACAATTTCCGTAGAGGAACCAGCGCCAGAGCCCAAGCCAAAACCCAAACCCAAGAAAAAACCAACCAAAACCAAAAGCCCCAAAACCACTACAAAGAAAAAGTAAAAACACCGAAAAACTCTCTACTGCCCGTTGTTGCTGATTTTAATATTCACACCCGGATTACCCCTAGATTTCTTCAGTTTCCTACCAATCAGCCCACCGAAAACAACAATAGCCAATCCGACAATAATCAATCTCAGGCCAAAATCTTCATCCTTACTATTCAGCTCATCATCACCGTCCCTCTTCGCATCTTCGCCTTCTCCATCATCTATCACAGCAACGCCGCCATCCTCTAAATGAACGCTTCCACCTTCAGCATCGTACGCACCAGGCGCCTCAACTGTATTTCGCCCGCCACCGTTTTGCCCAATATTCTTCTCCACCGTCGACAACGGATTATTCGGCGTATCGTCCGCGATAGGCGGCGTCGACGGTTGTGGCGACAACTCCGGCATCGGTTCTGGAGCGGGCAGGGAACTGCCAAACGGAATCGCCAAACTCCACGTCCCGCCACAGTTTGTCGTCACATAAATCAATTTAGGGTTTTGTGGATTTTCAAAAATATTCGTCGGAGCATAAAAGTTAAAGCCATCCAGCTCCACCCAATCCGCCAAAGTCGTCTTCGTGCCCTGATTGGACGCATAAACCTTGCCCTCCCGCGAAGTCAAATACAAAATATTCGCATCGCGCGAATCCGACGCAATATCAGTCACCCGATACATGTCATTAAAAATCTGCCGCCAAGTCTCGCCGCCATCCGTGCTCACCCAAGCCCCACCCAAACCGATGTCCGCCCGCGTACCGCCAGCTCCAAACGGAATCCTATCCGCGGACAATTCCTGCAACTCGGTCGCCGCATATAGCGCCCCATTACTATCCATCTCCAAACGAACCACCTTAGTGCTATTCGGACCCTTCACGGCCGTCCAAGTGCTAGCCTGTTTTACTATATCCAACCTGTACGCAACGCCGTCATTCACCAGCAGAAGCGTCTTTCCATCATCGCTCAGTCGCATAGCCCCCGCAATTCCTTGATAAGCACCATTTGTCTGCAACGCAACCCCACTATTAATCGGCGCAAACGTCACCCCACCATCAGTCGATTTATAAACACCCGCACCAGACGCCAACACATAAACCACGCCCTTATTCGCCGGGTCAAAAGCAATACTACTGATAATCGAGCGTCGGGGAAGCCCAGAATTATTCGGGTCAGACAACAAAGTACCAGCCGGCTCACCCAAATAACTCCTACTCCAAGTCTCTCCACCATCCGTACTACGCGCAATCCCGCCCGCCCGCGCCGCATCTGGCGCATTAACCGCCGCAATGTCATTCACGCTAGCAGACTGGCGACTAGTATAGGCCGCCAAAATCACCCCTTCGTTATGCGGGTCAAAAGCAATAGCATGGCTATTACCACCATGTCCATTACTCCCATCTCCGCCGTTCGCCGCCGAGCGCCTGTCTACAACCGTTTTGTGCGTCCAAGTCTTGCCACCATCAAAACTCTCAAAAATACTAATATCCGTCCACCCGCTCAACATATGATTTTTATTAAACGGATTCACCGCCAATATATGCTGACCCGCCGGCTCAATACCCGACGTCCTCCAAAAAGCCGTCTCCTCCGCCAACGGAACCGGCGCCCTACCGCCATCAGTACGCTGACTAGCCAAGCTCGTCCAAGTATTGCCGCCGTCCTTCGTCATCCAAGCATCAATCATATTGGTGGTAATTACCTGCCCGGGATTGGCTGGATTCACGGCCAAGCCATGGCTTGCCACCCCCGAGAAAGCCGTATTGCCGTGCCTATCTTCAATCGGCCCCACAACATCAAATTGATTTGCATAGCCGCCAAAACCATTACGCTGGTTTTTATTCGCACCTATCAATACTATTTGCCAAGTTTCGCCCTCATCCTCAGTCATAGCCAAGCCCTGCACGCGCCAATCATTACCCCGATAACTCACATAAATCTTACCGCCACTCGTCACAACATGAGAGAACGTCACATTCGTAATCGCCCAACCATCAAACCAAGTATCAGCAAAATGTTGGCCAATCGTCCTACCCTCCAACGTCCGAGCATCCTCAATAAAATTATCAGTTATCGACTCCCACGTCACACCAAAATCCGTACTCTTATACACCGAGTTGACGTACCGAACCGGCCGACTGCCCTCCCACATCGTCATATAAACTGTCATCTCGCCATCTTCCACCACCATATTCGTCGTCCCGCCAAAACCGGACGTAGCACTCGCCGTGTATCTGCCCACATCAATCCGTCGATTCCAAATAGTCTCACCCGTTTCCGCATTGAGGCGGAACATACCTTGGTGGGTCGCGATACGCAACTCGCCATCAAACAACATCATCTGCGCCGTAGTCCCTTGCAGCTGGTCAACCCAAATCGCAAATTTATTACCGTTGCTGGCCGCGTCAAGCCATGGTGCATCATCAAGCGTTTTAAACACCTGCCAAGTCTTACCCCTATCAGCACTACGATATATTTCCGCGGGGATAGTCGGCCAACCATGTGACCTACCAGAAGACATCGTATACAAAACATTCGCATCATTCGGGTCAGCCAAAAAACTTATCAGCACGTGCGGATTTGCCTGCAAAGTGCCTTCCTTAAAATGTGGCTGCGCGCCTCCCGTGGTAGAAGTGTGTGCCAAACCAACGTAATCATCGCGCGAGGGGAACATGAAATCCCAAGTGCGCCCCTTATCATACGACGCATAAACAATATTGCCCACTGTCGCAAAAACAGTATTGCTATCATGCGGCGTAAACCAATAACGCGGCATACCGCCAAACGATACCGAACGTCCCAGCAGAACACTCTGAAAACTTTTGCCGCCATCATGCGTCACAAAAGACGAGCCCATATCACAAGTAATGAAAAAGTTATTGGCATCCTGTGGGTTAAATGCGGGATGATATAGCGCTCCGCCACCGCCCGGCCCAACACTATTAAATGGCGCATTGCCATGATTATTCACTGGTGCCCCCTCCACTACTCGGAATGTATTTCCATTTGTGTTTGCTTCTTTGTTTCGTCCCCCTAGACCCCCCGACACACTAAAAGCCAGTAAAGCCGCACCCAATATAAGACTTACTAATAAAAAAATATTGACCGTTTTTTTCATCTGATTCACCTCTTGCTCCTATCATACCACATCGTGTCAAAAAAACAATAACTATAACATTACAACAGTTCAGAATTTCACATTGAAACAACTATTAAACCATGTTACAATTCGTTCAGTTGTCTTTTTGGGCTGTTGTTAATCGATTCTGGTGAGGAGGAGGGTTGGCAAAAATACCAGAAACAGCACCTTAAAAAGTTGCTGAAATTGTAAATTTCATTCATTTGATTTAGGAGGGTTTTTTATGGCTAGGTCACGCAACAGACCGTTGAATAAGACGGAGATAGCAATCATCCACGCCCTGTTTAAGCACGTCCATCACAACACTGGAGCAGCCGTTAACTTCGGCATGTTCCAGACCCTGAGCGAAAAAATAAGCGCCACTACCCAGTGGTACGGAGAGTTCGGAATCCAATGCGAAGTCATCATCGGGCCATGGCACGACGATGACGCCGGCGTGATTAAAACCACACGACCAGACGGCACCATAACCTACGATGTCATCAAAATGGAGAGTCATTGTTCGCCTTCCGCAGTTACGCCGTTCGATTCGGCCGCAACCGGAGTTGGCGGAGCCAGCCGCGACGTTGTCGCAATGGGTGGTATCCCGCTGTATGTAACTGATTTTATCGGAACATTACCGCTCGAAGAAGAAATCGTCATTGGACCTTGCGCGCTTGTTGGCGACGGCAGAACCTGCCATTGCGGCAAGTGCCAAACGCAGATGTCTAGCGCTTACCGAGTCCAGCTCATGCAAGAAGGTATGGTCACGATGTGTCACGCTCTCGGACTCCAAGTGCCCGCGGGCGGGTTCTCGACATCATTCAAAAATTGTCTTGTGCCTGCAGTCGTCGTCACAGTAGGCGGCATTCTTATCGCCGAGCAACCTGTAACGAAAGTTGCCAAAAACGTCGGAGACAAAATCATCTTCATTGGCAAAACGGGGCCAGACGGCAATGATACGTCCTACCGAGCTGGATTTGCGGAGGAGGAGGGAATGCTCCCCGCCAAAGCCTTATTCTCCGAAGAACTCGTCTCCATGCAAGGAGCAATCGCAGCGCATCGCACAAACCTCGTGCAAGCCTGTGCCGATTTCGGAGCGGCCGGAGCGGCCGCCGCAGTTTGCGAAAGCGTCCGTAAAGGCGGACTCGGAGCAATAGTAGATTTATCGCTTGTGCGTTTAATGGGCGAGATAAATATTGCGCCTCAATCAATCCTACTCAACGAAACTCAAGCCCGCTATTTATTGCAAGTCCGTCCCGAACACGTCGATATAGTCTTGAGTGCAATTCGTTCACGAGGCGCTTTTGCAGAAGTAGTCGGCGAAATCACAGACGGACAGGAGAGTATCTTCATGTATGGCGACGAAGAAATCGCCGTCATCCCGAATGAGCCCTCCGCCGCCGATATGGAAGAAGTAGCAAAAGCCACAGCAGCTTAAAAAAACATAAGTTCAGCCCCCGCAAATTGATTTGATTTATTTCGAATCAATAAACGGGGGCTTTCTCTTATATTTTCTATAGCTTGGCTGGGGCGGTAGGACTTGAACCCACGATCACGGGACCAGAACCCGTTGCCTTACCACTTGGCCACGCCCCAATCCTCTAGATTATAACCTAATTTTATAGTATAATTCAACCCACCGTATTAGGTGGGCTTCTATTAGAATACGCTCGCCCTTTTAAAATTAAGAAAGAGGTGTTTCTGGCCATGAAAGCAAAGGCATTTCCGCTCGACACCGTCCGCAACATGGATTTTGTCGAACTCGTAGCAAACCTAGAGAGTGGCGAAATGTCACTGCTCAAAACACTCGGCGCCGACCATCTTTTGCAAGAAATGAAACTCGTAGGCATACTCTGCCGCATCGCAATTCGGCTGATATTTCTCCTCCACTGGCTGGTGTTTATCCCTCACTGGATATTCTGCCTACTCCGCACGCGCCAAATACCCAAAAATATCATCATGCGCCGCAAAGTAGCCAAATGGTTTATCCGCCGATTTTTCCCGGACAAATACGTTGGCAAAATCGCCAAAACTCCCGACCCAATCATCGTTGGATTCAGCCACCCTACATTGCACGAAATCCTGTCCTTAATCGCCTGGGCCCTATACCAGTTCCCCGAAAAAGAGAACTGCTTCCCAGTGAATTTACCATGGTACGAATGTCTAGCCCCGCGCACCAATCAATTGCGCCTACTCGGCATCCATATCACTCCGCTCATCACTAGGTCAACGCTCGCAAAAATCCGCCTATCCTGCAATGATGATGAAAAAATCATGGACACCGCCGACCAAGTTCGCCAAACCTTCACCGACCATTACCGCATCATGGCCAGCAAATTCGCCGCCGAGGGCAATAACACTATCTCGGCGCCATCGTCTACCAGGCAAGCTACAATTTTTCCCAGCTACAACACATTCATCAACGACCCCGCAGCCAACCCACTGTTGCCCGCCATGAGATTCTTGGCCGTAAGTATCCGCCATCGAGATAGAAATAGTGCCGCCATCTTCCTACCCGTCACGATTGTCCCACCACCCAACCACGGATCGGGACTCAATCTCTTCAGACGCTACCGCATCATCATCGGCGAACCCATCCCCATGTCTATCGCCTATCAACTATCCACCAGAAAAGCATTTGACCACTACTTTCTTATGCAACTTACCAAGCACGCTCCAAAAGAGCTTTGGTACCCCCAGCCGTGACTTTATTGTCACGGCTCTTTCTTTAGCACTAGCACAATCCAAAAAATCTTGCTAAACTAAGGTATAGCTTTTTAAGAAAAGGAAAATAGGGTGGAGCACAATCAATCAACGAACTTACAACCAGCACATAATCGTCTCGATAGTATCGAAGACGTTGACGAGTTTTACGCTGCCATCAAGCGCGAAACACTCACGCATAAACTTTCACCTGAACGTCCTTATTGCTACTGGACCATGGAAGTGTACGACAAAGAAAATGGCATCCGCGGCGGCGGCGGTCTCGGCGTACTCGCCGCTGATACCCGACGTGTTGCCGAACAACTCCAAGTCCCCTTCGTACTCGTCACCCCATTCTACCCCTGGGAATCACACCAAAAAATGGAAGAGCTCGAACAAACCGATTACCACGTCGAAATCAACTATCGAGATTTCGGTTATGAACTAGTTGACACTATCCGCATCAAAACCGCCACCACCGCCATCGAATTGGCCGTCGTTGAAAAAATCCTCGGCTCCACCCGCTTTCTCTGCATCACCGAGCCCAACTTTGGCGAACTTTATTCCGGCGAATCTGGCGGCGACCATCGCCTCTATCAAGAAGTTGCCCTCGGTTTTGGTGGTTACCAAGCCCTCAAGCTCGTCGGCCTCAAACCCGCCGTCATCCAACTCAACGAAGTCGCCACTTTCTTTGCCGCTCTCGCCCGCCTCGACGAGCTCGTCTCCTCAGGCATGGATTTCTACGAAGCCGTCGTCTACGTCCGCAAACACACCCTCTACACCAACCATACTCTCGTCCAAGCCGCCGAAGCCAACTTCGCCTTCAGCCAATTTGAACAATACGTTTTCCCCAACATCAAATCCAAGGCCGTACGCCGCTGGCTCACCGATAAATTCACCAATGGCCAGCTCCGCCTCAGCACCATAACCGTCGAAATCGCCGAGTTGCGCTCTGGCGTCAGCAAGCTCCACGCCCGCGTCGCCAACTACCACGACATCAACGGCCAAAAAATCAAATTCAAAGCCGTCACCAACGGCATCGACATCTCCACTTGGGTACTACCCGAAATCGTCGATTATTACCGCAGTCGCGACATTCTCGACAAATTCAACCTTCCCACCACCAATTATGTCGAAAATATCGAAAGCGGCATTACCGCCGCTGACATCCATCAGTACAAAAACCTCGGCCGGGCAGAGCTCAATAAAGCCCTCGCCCACCGTACCGACCAATACGGCAAGCCTATCGAAATCCCCACCGACGCCCTACTTTTCGACTTCAAACGCCGTTTCGTCGACTACAAACGCCCCTGGCTAGCCTTCACCGACCCCGCCCGCATCGCCAATATCCTCGAAACTTATAACGCCCATTACATCCTTGCCGGCCGCGTCCACCTCGGTGACAGCGTCATGTTTAGCGAACTAATGAAGCTCCTCAAGCTGATTGATAAAGACCCCATCCTAAAAGCTCGCGTCCACTACCTACCCGACTACGACGAAGA
>Ga0099364_10005360_pt1 | contig 19053 bp, 11 predicted proteins | sample TergutTh196P3_FD_73070 | JGI IMG/M metagenome (GOLD analysis project Ga0099364, IMG submission 73070) | Microcerotermes parvus P3 segment gut microbial communities from Pointe-Noire, Republic of the Congo - Th196 P3 | ecosystem: Host-associated > Arthropoda: Insects > Digestive system > Gut ...
AATTGAAAAGTCCGTAGCAAACAAAAACAACGGATAAGGAGTGGTTTGGCTTTAACTATCGTAAATCAAAAAAAAGGGATACAAAAAATTCTACTCTGAATCGCTGGTTTTAGGTTCGATTTTTTGTAATCTTAGAATTTTCACCTACTTTTGCAGGGCGAATTTAATATGATTACGATGAAAGTTTTTGTATATCCGGGGCAAGGCGCCCAGTTTGTCGGTATGGGGAAGTCGATTTATGACGAATCACCACGCGCAAAGGAATTATTCGAACAGGCTAATGAAATACTTGGCTTCCGTATTACGGACATTATGTTTTCGGGTACGGACGATGAATTGAAACAAACCAAAGTGACGCAGCCGGCTCTATTTTTACATTCCGTCATCCTGTCGAAGATATGGGGCAGGCTGTTTACGCCCGCCATGATGGCCGGCCATTCATTAGGTGAATTTTCAGCGCTCACAGCTTCCAATGCACTTACTTTTGAAGATGGATTGACGCTTGTTTCCAAACGCGCTGACGCTATGCAAAAAGCCTGCGAATCGCAACCTTCTACCATGGCGGTTATTATCGGCCTGCCGGATGAAACGGTCGAAGCGATTTGTGCAACTATTAAGGATGAAATAGTCGTCTGCGCCAACTATAACTGTCCCGGACAAATTGTCATTTCCGGAACGATGAAAGGTATTGATACAGCCTGTGAAATCTTAAACGAAGCAGGCGCAAAACGCGCGCTGAAACTAAGAGTGGGAGGCGCATTCCACTCACCATTAATGGAATCAGCTCATAATGAGCTTGCCGAGGCGATTAACGCAACTACATTCAGTAGACCGGTTTGTCCTATCTATCAGAATTTCACAGCACTACCTTCGAGCGATGCGACTATAATCAAAGAGAACCTCATCTCCCAGCTTACTGCACCGGTCAAGTGGACTCAGACAATCCGGAATATGGTCGCCGACGGCGCCGACCATTTCGTAGAGTTAGGCCCTGGGAAAGTGCTGCAAGGCCTTATCCTGAAAATTGACAACTCCGTAACAGCCGAAAGCTACCAGGACAAAATTACGACGGACTAGAAACAATTATGAATTATGAATTATGAATTCCCCTCGGAGCGTAGTAGAGCGTTAATCTATGATAAAAATACGCTGGAGTTTGTGACTGTCGCACTCGAATTTTGCGCTTTGATAGAAACAGCAGCCAACCATACATTATTTACTTTCTCGGATAAAGCCGTAAAGATACTTTCATTGCTTTACCTGAAGGCTACTTTACTGCCTGCAACTTGTGATTCGGAAGAAGACTATGATTTGGAAGAATTTATTACCGAGCAAACGTATGAAGTTGTCCGTAATCGTCTATCCAATCTGTTAGGTGAATATGACACTTATTTAGAGACTTTTGATCCGGACATGAAATACAGCGATACACCTCTTGTCGCTACCATCTCGGAAAATTTAGCCGATGTGTATCAGGACTTGGGAAATTTTGTGGCGCTTTTTCGTCAGGAAAACGAACAGGTAATGGAGGAGGCTTTGATTGCCTGCGAAGAAACATTTCGCCTCTATTGGGGACAAAACCTGCTTAATGCGCTGAAAGCGCTTCATGAAGTACGTTATGATGAAGATTGGTCAACAGAAGAAGAAAGTGAATGAATTTTTCAAATACCATACCAAAAGAGGTTGTCGCAGCCATGCCGAAAGAAGTATTCCCCGGCCGGATTGTGGTTGTAAACACGAAAGAAGGGTTAGCGAAAGCAATCGACTGTTTATCTACTGTCTCCGAGATAGGATTTGATACCGAGACCCGACCAAGCTTTGTCAAAAATAAACACAATGATATGTCGCTAATGCAACTTTCAATCGAAGATACCTGTTTTTTAATACGGCTGAACAAATTTAAAAAATTTCCGAAAATGCTGGAGACCTTTCTGAAAAACAAAAATGTAAAAAAAATAGGACTCTCGCTACGGGACGATTTTAATGGATTACACTATCTGACGAAAGTATCCCCGGATAATTTTATCGATCTGCAAGACTATGTGTCTCAATTCGGTATCGAAGAATTGAGCCTTCGGAAGATTTATGCTATCCTCTTCGGCAAAAAAATATCCAAAAGCCAACAAAAGAGCAATTGGGAGGCCGAAAATCTTTCACCGTCGCAAATGCGTTATGCCGCACTTGACGCATGGTCTTGTTTGCGTATTTACCAATTTTTGAACTGCTCAAAATGAACTATTCCCAACTTTACCTCAAACCGAAAAAGGAAGAATCGCTTTTACGTTTTCATCCATGGGTTTTCTCCGGCGCTATCGCTCCTACGGAAGACTGGGTACGCGGACGTCCCATCCGCACGGAAGGTGTGCCGACAGAAGGGGAAATAGTTGAAGTGTATAGCGCCGAAAAACGGTTTCTGGGTATTGGTCATTATCAGATCGGCAGCATCGTGGTGCGAATCCTCTCATTCACTCCCGTCGAAATTAACATCTCTTTCTGGAAGGAACGTTTCCGGCAGGCTTACCAACTCCGATGCACCTTCGGTTTAAATGTATCAGCGGATAACGACACTTACAGGTTAGTCAATGGCGAAGGCGATTTTTTACCCGGACTGATCATTGACATTTATGCACATACCGCTGTTATTCAGGCTCATTCGGCAGGGATGCATTATGCCCGTAATGACATCGCAGAAGCATTGCGAGATGTGCTGGGTAGTCAAGTTCATCGCATTTATTACAAATCCGAAGGCACGCTTCCCTACAAAGCCTTCTTAAATGAAGAAAACGAATACCTGTACGGAGAAGAAAACAAAGAGCCGCACATCGCTACCGAAAACGGCCTGAAGTTTCATATCGATTGGCTGAAAGGACAAAAGACCGGATTTTTTATCGACCAACGGGATAATCGCTCCCTGCTTCAACAGTATGCTCACAACCGTACTGTCCTGAATATGTTTTGCTATACCGGTAGCTTTTCGGTTTACGCATTGCAGGGAGGAGCTTCACTTGTTCATTCTGTCGACAGTTCTTCGAAAGCGGTTGCTTTGACCAACGAAAATGTAACGCTAAATTTCCCGCAAGAGACACGTCATCAAGCGTTTGTTGAAGATGCATTTCGTTTTTTGGAAATCAGCACGGAAAAATATGATTTGATCGTACTTGATCCCCCTGCTTTTGCAAAACACAAAGACGTGTTACGAAACGCATTACAGGGCTATCGTAAACTGAATGCCCTCGCTATTAAAAAGATAAAAGCCGGAGGCATACTTTTTACATTCTCCTGCTCGCAGATTGTGAGTAAAAATGATTTCCGGTTAACCGTTTTTAGCGCTGCCGCCCAATCGGGACGCGCAGTACGAATCCTTCATCAACTAACGCAACCTGCTGATCATCCTATCAATATCTACCATCCCGAAGGCGAATACCTGAAAGGAATTGTGCTTCAAGTAGAATAACGGGGAGAAAGGGGCGAACGGGCGAAGGGGCGAAAGGGCGAAAGGGCGAAGGGGAGAAAGGGCGAAGGGGCGAAGGCGCGAAGGGGCGAAGGCACGAAAGCTCGAAGGGGCGAACGGGGCGAACGGGAGATCAGGCGAAAAACTGAAAACTGAAAACTGAAAACTGAAAACTAAATATATGGACTGGTCACAATTGTTATCCGGCAAACGGCTTGGTGTAGAGAATTATCACGAAAGGAAGCATGAACGCACTAATTTTCAGCGCGATTACGACAGGCTTATCTTTTCGTCACCCTTTCGCCGCTTACAGAACAAAACGCAGGTATTTCCGTTACCGGGCAGTATCTTCGTCCATAATCGACTGACACACAGCCTTGAAGTGTCGTGCGTGGGTCGCTCGCTCGGCAAAAATGTTTCTATCCATTTGATACAGAAACACAAGAACCCGGCCGGCATAAATTTTTCAGAAATTGATTCGATTGTATCGGCTGCCTGTCTGGCGCATGATATGGGTAATCCGCCATTCGGTCATTCGGGAGAGCGCGCCTTATCCGCCTATTTTTCCGACGGCAAGGGGAGACAATTCGAACAGCCCATTCGCGATGAGGGCGGACGCTGGGAGGATTTTCTTTATTTCGAAGGCAATGCAAATACCATGCGCCTGCTGACACATCAATTCAAAGGACGTCGCGAAGGAGGTTTTGCGCTTACATACAGCACATTAGCATCAGTAGTAAAATATCCTTACGCCTCTATATACGCATCCTCCCAGTCATCCTCCAATACGTCTGTTTCCTCCATCCACAACCAAGGTATAATCGTTGAACATGACGATTCTTCCCCCCTGTATGGGAAGGAGGTTGGAGGGGAGGTTCCTCCCCTAAAAGGCAAATTCGGCTTTTTTCAGACCGAAGAAGCGACTTATCTCCGCATTGTCAATGAATTGGGTATTCCGAAAACTGACCCTGAAACAGAAATTTACGCCCGTTACCCGCTTGTTTATTTAGTGGAAGCGGCCGACGATATTTGCTATCAGATCATGGATATCGAAGATGCGCATAAACTGCGGCTGCTGTCAAAAGAAGAAGTGTTTGAACTGTTTCTTGCGTTTTTCAAAGGGAGACGATTGGATGAGATCGAAAATACAATGAAAATGGTCAGTGATACAAACGAACAGATTGCGTATCTCCGCTCCTGTATTATCGGATTGTTAGTAGACGAATGTACGCAGACATTCATGGATAACGAGGAATCGTTGCTGAAAGGAACCTATCGCAAATCATTGATAGAAGATATTAGTGATGTGGCTGAAAAAGCATACAAAATATGTTCAGCTGCGGCTTATGAGAAAATTTACGTGTCGCGCGACGTCGTGGATGTGGAATTAGCCGGCTATCATATTTTCGGCTATCTTTTGGAAACCATGATCGACGCCATGATGAACCCTGAACATTCGTATAGTAAGTTGTTACTCAACCGTGTACCCGAACAATACGATGTTCATGCGCCTACTGTCTACGGCAAATTACAGTGCGCCCTCGACTATATATCGGGGATGACCGATGTTTATGCGCTCGACCTTTACCGGAAAATTACAGGCCAAAGCCTGCCGGCAGTTTAATTAGTAATTAGGAATTAGGAATTAAAATCAATTACGAATTTTGTGTTCATTCAAGCCATTAGTGGCTGAAAACTGAAAACTGAAAACTGAAAACTGAAAACTAAAAACTGAAAACTGAAAACTGAAAACTGAAAACTATATTTTATGGAAAAGAAATGGAATCGGATACTTCTGAAGTTAAGCGGTGAATCGTTAATGGGTAAGAAGTCGTATGGCATTGATGAAACGCGATTGGGTGAATATGCCAGCCAGATAAAAGAAATCGCGGAGATGGGCGTTCAAATAGGGATCGTTATCGGCGGAGGTAATATCTTTCGCGGATTAAGCGGGACCTCCAAGGGGTTCGACCGTGTGACAGGCGATCAGATGGGGATGTTGGCAACGGTCATAAACAGCCTAGCCATTAGTTCTGCACTGAAAGCAATAGGCATGAAGGCCTCCGTACTTACAGCTATCCGGATGGAACCAGTCGGCGAATTATATGCCAGGGATCGGGCGATTGAGCTGCTACAACAAGGAACTGTAGTGATCATAGCGGGCGGAACCGGCAATCCGTTTTTTACAACCGATACGGCTTCGGCATTAAGAGGAGTTGAGATCGAAGCGGATGTAATGTTTAAAGGTACGCGCGTAGATGGTATATATACGGCTGACCCGGAAAAAGACCCTACAGCAACAAAATTTGACGAGATAACTTTCGACGAGATTTATAATCGTAAGTTGAAGATAATGGACCTGACAGCAACAACCCTGTGCAAAGAGAACAACCTCCCATTAATCGTCTTCGATATGGATACTGTAGGCAATCTCAAAAAAGTAGTCAGCGGTGAAAATATCGGCACTATCGTTCATCTGTAAAAAATTCCGGGAGTGCTGGCGTCTCGCCCGCACAACGCGAACGGGACGACCGCACATTTCACAATGCGGACGTGACGTCCGCGCACCCAGTCGATCTGATCTGATTCCGAATTTGGAGAAATAAAAAAATCTATGTACATTTGCGATTTCAATCGCCAACTCAAAAAAATATAAAATATGGCAACTGACTTAAATCAAATCATTAAAGCGGCAGAAACAAAGATGGAGACTGCCATTACTTATTTGGACGATGAACTGGCTCGTATCCGCGCCGGTAAAGCGAATCCTAAAATTTTAGACAATGTACGCGTGATGTATTACGGCTCAATGACCCCCCTCTCTAATGTTGCATCCGTCGTTACCCCCGATGCGAAAACAATTTTGATTACGCCATGGGAAAGAAAACTCATCAAGGAAATTGAAAAAGCGATTCTTCATTCCGATGTAGGCATTACACCTGAAAATAATGGAGAGGTGATTCGTCTCGGCATCCCCCCTGTGACGGAAGAACGTCGTCGTCAGTTAGCTAAACAGGCTAAACAGGAAGCAGAAAATGCGAAAATCAGCATTCGTAATACCCGTCGCGAAGTGAATGAAGCATTGAAAAAATCGATCAAAGACGGCGTACCCGAAGACGTAGAGAAAGATGCGGAAGAAAAAATTCATAAAATCCATGAAAAGTTTATCAAACGGGTTGACGAACTCTTTGCTGCAAAAGAAAAAGAAATCATGACAGTCTGAGGCACGACTTCAAAATGACTGCTTGATGCAATATCTGAATGTATTATGTACGGTCTGGTTGTTAAAAACACAGGAAGCTGGTACACCGTTCATACGGACGACCGACGTCCAGTTGAATGTAAAGTGAAAGGCACTTTCCGGCTGAAAGGCATCCGAAGTACGAATCCGGTTGTCATTGGCGACCGTGTCGGGATTGAAGTCAATCCCGAAGGAACAGCCTATATCACGACTATCAGCGAACGTCGCAACTACATGATTCGCCGATCGACAAACCTGTCGAAAGAATCACATATCCTTGCCGCGAATATCGATCTGGCTATCCTTGTCATCACGGTTAACTACCCCCGGACTACCACTGTTTTCATAGACCGTTTTCTGGCGACAGCCGAAGCCTATAGTATTCCCGTACAGTTTGTGTTCAACAAGTTAGACCGTTATAATGCGGATGAATTGGAATACATGGATGCGTTAATTCATTTATACACAAACATCGGTTATCCATGCCTGAAAATTTGCGCCCTAACCGGCGAAGGAATAGAGACTTTGAAACAAATATTAGCAGGCAAAATATCCTTGTTCTCCGGCCATTCGGGTGTAGGCAAATCAACCATTATCAATCAGTTGCTACCTGATGTCAAACTAAAAACAGCCAAAATCTCCGAATATCACAAAAAAGGGATGCATACGACGACCTTCTCTGAAATGATCCCGTTACCGGGAGGCGGTTATGTCATTGATACGCCCGGTATCAAAGGGTTTGGCACCATCGAGATGGAAGGCGCCGAGGTAGCCCATTATTTTTGTGAGATTTTTCAATTCTCAGCCGGCTGCCGTTTTAACAACTGCACACACCGGAACGAACCCGGATGCGCCGTTGTACAAGCAGTCAACGAACACTATATCAGTGAATCACGCTATAAAAGCTACCTCAATATCCTCGAAGACAAAGACGACGGAAGATACCGCGAAGCATACTAAATCACAAGCAATCCAGAAAAGACACTTCCTTGAAAGCATATCGTGAAATGGAGCCATCCACGCGTTTAAGTAGCAAATGACCGGTGGATTCGATGTCATGCAAGACAGCATCAAAAGCGCCTTGATCGTCACGATATGAATGAAATCCGGTTTTTCGATATAGCGCGTTGAGGTAATCATCATGGACACGGGCAAAATTATATGGTTTGCTCAATCGTCCGCATTGTTCCATAAATTTTTGGCGGAAATTATTCATTACTGTCATGCGATCAAACTCAAGACCGGCAACCTGCGCCATTGAAACAGGGTTAGGCGCATCGCTATGAAATAAATGCTGATTTACATTTATCCCGATGCCGATGATAGATTGCGTTATTTTTCCCTGAAAGAGTGTGTTTTCAATTAGAATACCCGTAATTTTTTTGTCTCCGCAATAGACGTCATTCGGCCACTTAACCGTAACATCGTGTATATATTCATCAAGCGTAAATTTAACGCTGAGCGATGCCATCTCGGCAATAACAAACGACCGGTTGGCAGGTATGTCTTCAGGATAAAAAAGAACGCTGAAAGTAAGGTTTTTCCCAGCTTCCGACTCCCATGAACTGCCAGATACTCCACGACCTGCCGTTTGATAATCAGCAAGCACAATGCTACCCGAAACAAGTCGCTCTGTTTCTGTAATCATCCGCAAATACCGATTCGTCGAATCAGTTTCCGCTACATGAACAAGTTGAGGCGCTATTCTATTCATTTATACATCACAGGGGCAAAGAAGGCGTCTTCAATATGCTCGATATCAAAAGATTGTCCTTTTTTAATCAAGCAAAGGAGGTCGAAACGGACAGGGAGATTGATATTGTGTTTGCGGGCATAGGCGTCGGAGGCCGCTACTATCCGGTTAATTTTTTTGCCATCGACGGCTATTTCCGGCGCTATGAGGTAATTATCGGAGCGTGTCTTTACCTCTACAATAACGAGTTCTTCATTATTGCTCGCGATAATATCTAACTCGAAACGATGGAAACGCCAATTCGTTGCAAGCACTGTATAACCTTTTTTTTCAAGATATAAACGCGCTAAGGATTCACCCTGTTTACCGGTTTCGTTTTTCTCTGCCATATTTTCTATTTGATTACTTAAACACCACTTTCATTATATTCGAACCAGACATGACGACATAGACGCCTCGGTCGGGAAGCGCTATTTTAGCTTCCCCGCTTCCGGCTGTGCTGCGGTGAACGAGCATGCCGGAAATACCGTAGATGCTCCAAGTTTGCCCTACTGTTAGACCGCTGACATGTAACATACCGTTTTGCGTCCAAGCTTTCAGCACGTTGGCCTGCAGGTTTTCGTTGCCGGTGACGGTTACTGTGTGGGTGATTTCCAAGGATGTTGCGGGCAGGTTTTCGCCGCTGACAACTAATGTAGCCTTGTAAACGCCAATATCTAAACCGAGGCTCAACCTAAGTACAATGTCCGTTTCGCCGCCGACCGACAGGCTGTTGGCCGTCGATGCAGGGAGCGAGAGCGCATCGGCAGTCACTCCGGTGAGCGCTAAATGCAAGGCTCCTGTCTCGACGTTGCCGGTGTTGAGGATACGCACTGTCAGTTCGTTTAATTGCAGTAGCTCAACGCGTTTCAGGGGCGTTGCCGAGTAAGGCATGGCGACAATTGTGCCTTCCGTATTTGCCGAAGTGAGCGTAGAAGAGCCGATTTGCAGGCTGACGGTGAAGGTGAACGAACCGTTTGTGCCTGAGGTATTTGAGGCGGTTCCCTGCTCTGCCGGCGTCAATGTCGTGATTGTCACATCTCCGATAACAAGCTCTTCCAACGCAATGTTGTAATTCCCGCCGAACATGATGCGAAGTGTATTGACCAGCCAGGTGCGGACGGTAGCCTCCGTATTACCCGTTCCCTGTGCGATGCGGAAGGAACCGCCTTCGATAGCAGCCGCTACCGCTTCGAGGGCTTCTGTCTCCAACAGTTCCTGCGTCTTACTGAATGATGCGCTGAATATCAAATAGTTGGCCGGCATAACGAATGTACGGGTTAAACCGGAGCCGGCGATAGTAACCGAAGGTGTGACTGTCAGGGTTTCTAATTCGTAGCCTTGGTCGGGTACAATCGTCAGTGTCACGGTCTCACCTTCAGCTGCATAATCGTGTGCAACCGTTATTTCGCCATTCGACATCGCATCAAAATAGATGGAATACAAAGGGGCATCAAAGCTGGTAGTAGTGATTACGCCATTTTTGGCTGATGTTGTGACGGTTGTACTACCGCTTTTACTCAGTGATACTGTAAACGTGAAGCTGCCGTTTGTGCCGGTTATGTTGCCTGAGGTACCGGCGATAGCGGCCGTGAAGCTGCTGACAGTGATGTTACTAACTGTTACAACAAAACCATTACCGCTAACGCCCTGCAGTGCGTTTATTTGTTGCGCCAGCCATGCTTTGACGACGGCTTCGGTATTGGCCGTGGACATGCCGACGGTTGGATTGTTCATGTTTTCTATAGCTGTTTTCGCAGCCTCAACAGCTATCTGGTCGGCAGTCTTGCTGAACGTAGCATATACCGTCACATCAAATGCCGGCATTGTGAACTCTCGTGACGAACCGATCACAGCCAGCGGAACGATTGTATCCTGGTCGCCGGTTTTGTACGAGCTTATTATATCTAAATCATAGCCTTGCGCCGGAACTATCGTCAATAAAATGGTGGCGCCGGCTATTGTATTCGTTTGGCTTGGTGTTACTGTTCCGTTGACCGTTGGCTCAATTGTAATGGTATAGTTGATAGTTGGATATTCAATAGCAATTATCACGCCGCTCTTTACGGCAGATTTCTCCGTTGTACTACCGGTCTTTGTAAGCGTTACAAAAAACGTAAAGCTACCATTAACGCCCAAAGGATTGGAGGGGGTTCCGGTTGTCGCAGCATTGAATCCGTTGAGTGAAATATCGTTAGCGTCGACAACAATATCGGTTAAATCCATACCCGGAAGGTTATTGATTTGCAGTGCAAGCCATGATCTGACATTAGTTTCTGTGTTAGCCATTGACTGAAGAACGGACGTATTGCTCATGCCATTAATCAAACCGATGGCAGTTTCGATGTCTAACTGCGCGGCCGTTTTTGCAAAAGATGCTTCTACCGTGACGTCGAATGACGGCATCAGGAAGGAACGCACATCACCTGTTCCGGTAAACAGCACTGTTTCCGTCGGATCAATTGAATTATAGGCTACTATACCATCCAATTCATAACCGGCGGCAGGTGTGGCAGTCAATGTGACCGGTTCGTTTTCTTCCACCGGATTCGTCTGATCGGCCGTTACCGTACCGTGTGTGGTCGGGCTAATATTAAGAATATAGAAGCCAGGAGGCGTATAGGTCGTCGCCGTAATGGTAAGCGTCAATAAAATAGTTGTTTCCATCGTCCCGGCGTCTTTTGTCAACTCGACCGTGAACGTATAGCTGCCATCCGTACCATTAGGCATGCCTGTCGTTCCGGCGATAGCAGCATTAAATGTGTCGTTGATGACATTTATTGTTACGCCTTGTAACGGAAGCGCCGAGACAATAGCCTCGACCACCGTTTTCGCGCCTGCCATGTCAGGCGCATTTATTTGCGTAGTAATATAAGTAGCGCCTTCGATGATGGTCTTTGCCGCCGCAATGTCGTCATTATCTTGTGACGCATCGTAAGGCGTAGCTGTAATGATAAGCGTCAATACAGTAGTAATCACCTCTGTACCGCCTCCTTTGTTTAGTTTGACCGTGAATGTATAACTGCCGTCCGTACCGTTAGGCGTTGTAGTCGTCCCTTCTTGAGCCGCCGTAAACAAACCATCGACGACTACAGCCGTTACATCATTCAAACTCAGGCCGGCGATGATAGCTTCGGCTTTAACTTTCGCATGAACCATCGTCTGAATGTTCACTTGTGAATCCATATAGGTAGCGCCCTCGATGACTGTTTTGGCCGTTGCGATGTCAAGGTTATCCTGCGCGGGGTCGTAGGCAGTAGCAGTAATTACGCCTGATCTTAATGAAGACGTCATCGGCGCGCTGTTACTCATTTTCAGGGTTATAATAAACGTGAAACTGCCGTTTGTACCTGAAAGATTTGTCGGCGTCCCTTCAACAGCCTCTTCGAAACTGTTGATCAAAATGTTGGAGGCCGCGACGGTAATACCAGTGGCGCTCATACCAGGCAAGTCGTTGATTATTTGAGCAAGTTCGGTTTTTACATTCGTTTCTGTATTTGCAACAGCCTGCAAAATGGAAACACCTGTCATGCTATTAATCAATTGCAGCGCATTTTCCACATTTGTCTGGTCAGTCGTCTTTTTGAAAGTAGCCTCTACTGTTACATTTTTCGACGGCATCTGGAAGTTTCTCGTATCCCCTGAACCTGTAAGCGTGACTATATCAGCAATATCGTTTGAATTGTATGCTTTAATCATATTCAATTCACAACCTTCCGCCGGTGTGATGGTCAGTACTACAGTTGCATTTTCGCTCACAGGATTGGGGGGAGTGGCTGTAACTGTTCCGTAAGTGGTTAAGTTTATATGAATTAAATAGGTTGCAGGCGGTGTATAAGGCGTAGGGGTTATGAGCAACGTCAACGGATTGGTTTCATCCTGTGCGCCTTGCCCTTTATTCAGTTCGACCGTGAATGTAAAGTAGCCGTTTGAGCCGTTAGGGGCGCCAACCGTTCCTGCTACTGCGGCTACAAATGCGCCGCTAATTACATTTGTCGTTACTCCATTGAGCGAAAGTGTAGAAATAATCGCCTCAACCGCTTCTTTGGCGCGGGTCACGTCAGGCACGTTCGATTGTATGGCAATGAAACTTGTCGATTCGAGGATTGCTCTCACCTCCATAATGTCATTGTTATCCTGGGAAGGATTGTATGGTGTGGCAAAAATCAGAAGCGTCAACTCATTTGTAAGCACTTCCGTGCCGCCTCCCTTTTTCAGCCATACCGCAAATTTATAGCATCCATCCGAACCGCCGGGTGAATATACCGTACCTTCGATAGCCTCTGTAAATGCGCCATCAACGACAACCGTCGTTACGTCATTCAAAGAAAGGCCGGCGATGATCGCTTCCACCCTGGCCTTCGCTTGCGCCTGCGTCTGAATATACACCTGATAATCAGTGTAAGAAGCGCCTTCGATGGCGTCTTTTGCGGCAGTTATATCGTCGTTATCCTGTGTGGCGTCGTAGGCGGTAGCCGTGATGACTCCTGTTTTAGAAAATGACGTCAGTAGAGCGCTGTTGGCTTTTTTCAACGTCACGGTAAATGTAAAGCTACCGTTTGAACCCGGAATATTTGTCGTCGTTCCTTCTGAGGCCGTTATGAATCCGTTGATTGTAATATCGGCCGCTACTATGGTAATACCTGTGGCGCTCATACCTGTCAAAGCGTTGATACGCTGGGCAAGCTCCGTTTTAGCTAAGTCTTCCGTATTTGCATCTTCTTGTAATATGGTTACAATACCCATATTATTAATCAGTTGGATAGCCTCTTCCAAATCGATTTGGTCAGCCGTCCTGTCGAAAGTAGCCGTTACTGTTACATCAAAAGCAGGTATCTGGAAGGAGTATGAATTGTCCGATCCGAAAACCGGGACTATTACAGTTATATCGTTCGATTTGTGTGCGCTAACATTATCTGTTCTATATCCTTCTGCCGGAATGATAGTCAGTGTGATAATATCATTTTCATCCAACGGATTGTCCGGATAAGCCGTTACCGTCCCGTACATGGTTGGCGAAACAGTGACCAGATAGTTATCAGCAGGCGTATAAGGAGTAGCTATAATGGTAAGCGCCAACAAATTAGTTACCTGATGTGTACCTCCGCCTTTGCTTAGTTCGACCATGAAATTAAAACTGCCGTCTGTACCTTCAGGAAGACCAAGTGTCCCTGTTATAGCCGCATCAAACACGTCGTCGATGACACTTATCGATACCCCGTTGAGCGAAAGTGTGGAAATAATCGCTTCGATGGCCTCCCGAGCCTTTGTTATGTCGGGCGCAACTAATTGTAGGGCAACATAGTTCCCACCTTCAATAATTGCTTTGGCAGCCAAAATATCCGCATCATCCTGCACCGTATTGTAGGGAATAGCCGTAATGTTAAGTACTAATTCAACGGTGAATAATTCCGTGCCGCCTCCCTTGTTTAGTTTGACTAAGAATGAATAACTGCCATCCGTTCCATGAAGTGAACCGATATGCCCTTCCACAGCTGCAGTAAACAGACCATCAACGACTTCAGTTGTTACGCCACTCAGATTAAGGCCGGCAATGAGCGCTTCAACCTTCACTTTCGCCTGACTTTGGTACTGAACATCCGTCTGGGTAGCAGTATAAGCAACACCTTCAACGGCAATTTTCGCTGCTGTTAGATCGTCATTATCCCCTGTGGTATCGTAAGGAGTAGCCATAATTGTCAGCGTTAGTTGCATGGTAGTCTGCGGATCGCCGCCGCCTTTGGTCAGCGCTACTTTGAAGGTATAGCTCCCGTTTGTACCTGAGAAATTGTGAACGGTACCTGCAATGGCCGCCGCATAAGATTCTTCAACGATAGCAGTCGATACGCCATTCAGATTCATACCGTCAATAACCGCCAAAACTTTTATTTTTGCCTGCGTCTGATTCATTATATTCACCTGTTTATCAGTGAATGAAGCGTTCTCGACGGTCTGTTTTGCCGCTGAAATATCTGTGTTATCCTGCGTATTGTCATAAGGAGTAGCTGTTATGACGCCGTTTTTCTGATTTGTTGTTTCCTCCGTTGTATTGCCGCCAATTTTCAACGTGACAGTGAAGGTGAAATCACCGTCGATTCCAGTCATATTATTAACTGTTCCCGAAACAGGAAAAGCAATTCTTTCGATGGTAATGTCGTTTGTAACAACCGTATAGGAGATCCCTTCATCTGTCAGTAGTGCATTGATAACCAAAGCCAAAGTCGCTTTAAGCGTGGCTGCATCGGACACATTTTCCTGCAACAAGGTAAAGGTGGCGGATGTAGCTGCGTTAAGGACGTCTTTTGCATCTAAAACCGTTTGTTGGTCGTCAGAGTAGTCGAAAGTAGCCGAAATCGTAACGCAATAATCCGGCATCGTAAATTTATACACTCCTCCTGTATTATCAAGCGTCACTTCAACTTGCGGATCGTACGTCTTATAAACAATTATCGATTTCAACTCATATCCGAAATCTTCTATAACAGTAATTGTAACTGTCTCACCAACAGGGACTAACGAACCATTCGACGAAGATGGCGAACTAACGCTGACATTGCCGCCGGCAAAATTGGCGATACTTATGCCAAAAGCATCATTTATTCCTGCAACAGTCAGCACAACAGAAGTCGCGCTAAGACTGATACAGCCCGTATTTTGCAAATCATTGATTGTTTCACTAACAAAAACGTCAGGGTCGGGAGTTCCAATAGATGAGTAGGAGACGCCATAAACGATGTAAACGCCTTCCGTTAATGTGGTGAAATCACCCGTAGCGCTCTGCTCGCTAACCGTATTATCCGCCTGATCTACAGCAATGTATGTATATCCCGCCCCATTAGGGATAACAGATTCCACATAGCAATCGCCGTCCCCTGATATATTAATATCTAACGGTGCAGTCGAAATAATATAATACGGTTTATGGGCTTCCAATGTTACATGAAAATTATTGTCACAGTGATATTCATTTTCAGATATCATATAGGCGGAAGAAGTAATAAAACTCTCACAGGAAGGCGTTTCAGCATCATATAAACTGAAAACAGCAGGATTAGTTGTGACAATTTCATACGTTCCCGTCTGTGTCACCTTGATTTGGCTAACCCTCGAATCGGTAGCGTTTCCTAAAAGAAAACAGTCCTGCGAGTTTTCATCCTTCCTGATATAACATTGTGACGATGCGGCCGGTAAATTCACCGATACATCATTACCGTTGTAATCCGTAGTCGGGAAAGCTGGATTCATCATCAGATTAAGCTGATTGTCACCTGCCGGAGCCGTTATATTGCCGGGAAAAACAGGACGGCTATCGTATGAAAAACATGTGGAAACCTGACAGTTAACAATTACTTTATATGATTTGGACACCCTATTATCATGCGATATTGCAGTTAACGTAAAAAGATTTACCCCTTCTCCTAATGGTTCGTTTGTCGGTTCACCCGTAATCGTTGCGCAATCGTAATTAGCTGTTCCAGAAAGGCTTATAGCGCTCACTGTGTTTGCCACTTCAACCATATAGTTCGTTACATCAGCATCAAATGCTGGCGAGAGCGTGCCAGCGTCGGGTGTGATGTCGGTCAAAGAGGTGTTGAGCGCATCCGAATAAAGCGAAGTAAGCCGTTTAGTCCTTTGAAGTGTCATCACATTGTTCGCATCATCACTATCCCCGATTGGCGTTCCACCGATAAGCATATCAGGGTCGGAAAAATAATCAATAGCAGGATGATTTATCCTGTCAAAATTCTCATAAGTCATTATTGTAGAGAATTTTGACCCGTTGATAAAATCGCCTCTCCATCCGTGCGAGTAGGTATATAAACCCGGAACGCCTCCTTGCAACTTATGATGTGCGCACCCCATATTATGTCCTATCTCGTGCACCATAGTCGTTCCGGTAGCCACCTGTTGCACTCTGCATACGGTAAAAGCGTTATCAGGTATTCCATCTTCAGAACCTAACACCCAACCTACACCTCCCGTACCGTCCTCAAAATCAGAGAAAAGCGTCACCAAATCAGCATGATACTGTTTCCGCAAGTCATGAACCTCATCCATGACCCCATCATTCGGGTCCGTAATGCCATATAACGCCGATACTCCATTCGTATCTTCATAATCAATCTCTTGCGAATGAGCCAGATTGATAGTAATATTCGTCCTTGAATCTGCCATGGCTGAATTGGCTTTCTGCATGGCAATGCCAATCACATTCTCTATGCTTGTAAGATTGGCGTTTGCCCATTGCCTCGCTTTTGGCGTGTACAAAATCATAATATCGACTGTCACCTCCGATTCCAATGCCGCTAATCCACAACCCTCTAACACCCCCGGAAGCGTTTCATCCCCCGGCGCTAAGGCTGTTTCTGGATACGCGGACGTCCCGTCCGTTCTCTTCGCTGTAATACCCTGTATTGAGATATTGCCATATATGGCAGGCCTCGGTACCAACCCCTCACGGGGGAACTCTTTCTCTCTCAATGTCGTTGTTTTATAACAGCACAAATAAGCTGTTCCCCCCTTTTTAGTTATCACATACGATTCATTCTTATCGAACACATCAGCCAGGAGAGCAATACCCGCTTCGGAAACCGCTATATGACAATTACTAAACCCCTCACTATCAATTTTAACCGTGATACCAGTCACTCCATTGACATAACGGGTAACATTTTGAATCTTCCCGGTAAACCGTCTGTCATCAAAAAAATCAAGCTCCACAATATCGCCTTCATTCTCCTTAGTAAACGAAATCAATTCCGGATTATGCACAAATTCACGAGTTTTCTCCGATACACCTAAAAAGTTATCCGCGACTTGCACTTGTCCGGATGATTGCAACACCCTTTGAAGAGAATTTTCACTATTAATATTAAATTTTCGCTGAGCGTCAACCCAATTAGACCCTGCCAAAAAGGTCAAAATTAAAATCCACATACTCAACTGTTTAGTAAAGTAATAACGAAACTTCTCAATTTCTTGCGTATTTATTTTCATCACTAAAACATTTATAATAACAATCATTATTTACTAAATATAAAAACGCCTAACATTTAGTACCCAAATAGATAAAAAATTAGACCAAACGTCATTACCTATAATTCTCCCCACAAAAATAACAAAGATAATCATATACCCCAAAAAAAGCATGTTAAAATTCAAATCCACATATAATTTTTTAACCCAAATTGCAGGGTTTCGCTCATATCTATTCCTCAAAGGTGCGATTCAAAGAAACATACAGAAGAGCTATCAGGATTCGAATGTAGTTTCAACTCCTCAATAGGAGCGATTAAACGGTTAGAGCCGTTAGTTTTACGGGTTCTATTAAGGAGGAACGGTGCTATTAAAAGCGATGTAACTGTTGAAGGTAGCGACTTGTTGAAAGTTTCAATTCCGAAACGGTCCGATTAAAAGTCGTTGTCCATTTATCCCAAAACGGTCCGATTAAAAGCGGATTTGCTACGCTCGCTGGGAGCGATCTCACGACGTTTCAATCCCAAAACAGTCCGATTAAAAGTGTAACAAGGAACAAATCAGCTTGCCGGCCAACAATGGTTCAATCCCAAAACGGTCCGATTAAAAGGAAGTGAGTATGTCCGGTTGTAAAGGATTGACGCGTTTCAATCCCAAAATGGTCCGATTAAAAGTTCCGGACGGAAGGGTTGTATTTGTTCCGTACAGTTAGTTTCAATTCCAATAGGTCCGATTAAAAGTTAACCGGATTCGGTGTCTGACATATTCATTTGTCCGAGAGTTTCAATTCCAATAGGTCCGATTAAAAGCACGACGGACGCGCTCTGGTGTATCATTCTCGCTGAGTTTCAATTCCAATAGGTCCGATTAAAAGACAGGCTATTCAAAAGGCGGAACAGACGAACACGCGTTTCAATTCCAATAGGTCCGATTAAAAGTAAGCGACCAGGTAAATTGGCGAATAGAGTAAAAAAGTTTCAATTCTCAATAGGTCCGATTAAAAGGATTACAGAGCGAAAAATAAGGGATATAGAAACAGATTTCAATTCCTCAATAGGTCCGATTAAAAGTAGCGCAGGAAAGACTGAAAGAAACGACAGATAATAATTTCAATTCCTCAATAGGTCCGATTAAAAGGATAGTATCAACTACGATAGTATCAAACTCTGAACTTTCAATTCCTCAATAGGTCCGATTAAAAGCTCATGATAATGTGGGCATCACAAATCCTTGTCGGTATTTCAATTCCTCAATAGGTCCGATTAAAAGGCGCCGACTACCGAACCTGGGGCAGCGAGGACGTTATTTCAATTCCTCAATAGGTCCGATTAAAAGACGCGGAACGCCTATTAAAATTAGGCAATAATGGATTTCAATTCCTCAATAGGTCCGATTAAAAGCAACCATACTTTCTCTGTATTAAGATGCTTAATATCATTTCAATTCCTCAATAGGTCCGATTAAAAGTATCAAATTTGGCACAATGTTTGTAAGTGAATAAGAGTATTTCAATTCCTCAATAGGTCCGATTAAAAGCCCCGCCCGCCCCCCGCGGGCGGGGGGGGAACTCATTTCAATTCCTCAATAAGTCCCATTAAAAATGTAAATATCGTCATTTGGCGTGGCGTGTCTGTCGTATTTTAATTTCTCAAT
>Ga0099364_10005361_pt1 | contig 19050 bp, 11 predicted proteins | sample TergutTh196P3_FD_73070 | JGI IMG/M metagenome (GOLD analysis project Ga0099364, IMG submission 73070) | Microcerotermes parvus P3 segment gut microbial communities from Pointe-Noire, Republic of the Congo - Th196 P3 | ecosystem: Host-associated > Arthropoda: Insects > Digestive system > Gut ...
TCTGTACCCGCCTCTTAAATTTTCGGGGATTGCTTTTGTCCCGTAATCAGAATAATTCTGATTTTTGCTGTCAAACGCATTATTAGACGCCAGATGCCACTTGCCGGCATAAGCCGTATCGTATCCCGCCGAACTAAGATATTTCGCGATTGTTTTCTCGTCCTGTTTTAATGCTCTGCCGTTTGTAAAGCACCCGGTCTGAGTCGCGAATTTTCCGGTCTGGATACACGCCCTTGCAGGGCCGCATACCGGCTGGGGAGTAAATGCGTACTCAAACTTCACGCCTTTTTCTGCGAGTTCGTCAAGATTCGGCGTTATATTTAAATCTTTCGCGTATTTGCCGTACGCGCCTATCGTATCGTGTCTCTGCTGGTCCGAAAAATAAAATATAATATTCGGACGTTTTTTATTTTTTGACATTTTTATTTAACCCCGTTTATAATTTAATTTAATTATATTATTCACATCGCAGAAAACTCTCGCTATTGCCGGGTCGAAATGTTTTCCCGATTCGTCCGCGATAATTTTTACGGATTCTTCATGACTAAAGGCTTTTTTATACGGACGTTCGGAAACGAGAGCGTCGTAAACGTCGATTACCGCCATTATCCGTCCGTGCAGAGGGATTTCAGTTTCTTTCAGTCCGTAGGGATAACCCGTTCCGTTCCAGCGTTCGTGATGATACGCGGCGAATAGCATCGCGTTCTGCAGAAATTCAGAATCTCCCGTTCTCCTGACCGCGTTTTCGATAATGACCTTTCCCTGAACCGCGTGCGTCTTCATTATTTCAAACTCTTCTTTCGTCAAAGGACCGGGCTTATTTAAAATACTGTCTGAAATCGCGATTTTACCGACGTCGTGCAGACGCGCGGACAGGATAACCGCTTCAAGATTCCAGTCTTTCATCTGGTCCGCGTACACTCCCCTATCCAGCATTGCGCCGATTAATATCTTTGCATATTCGGCCGTCCTGTCAACGTGTCCGCCCGTATTTTTATCCCTGCTTTCCACGATATCCGCCATCATATACACTATGCTGTTTTTCAGAAGCTCGAGCTCTTCCGTACGTTCGACGAGCTGAGAAGTTCTTTTCTTTATTAACTCGTCTATATCCAAATGATTTTTTATCCTGTTTATTAATACGGGCTTTGAGAAAGGCTTCGCGATAAAGTCCACGGCCCCGAGTTCGATTCCGGAGGCTTCGCTGGCATTGTCCGAAAGACCCGTCAGAAATATAACGGGTATATTAGAATATAAACCGTCGGCCTTTAATTTTTTCATAGCGTCGAATCCCGTTATTCCGGGCATTTCGATATCCAGCAAAATCAAATCCGGCTTATGCTTTTCCAGAATTTTAAACATTTGGGCCGCGGACGACGCCGCTATGACCCTGTAACGTTCGGACAGGGCGTCTTCGGCGACTGTAAGATTCGTTATATTATCGTCGACTATAAAAACAGTTTTTCTATTTTCCATGAACGATTTTCCCCCGTTAATTTTAATTGACCGAACGTATAATCCGGCGTTTCATAAAATCTTTCAGATGCGCGGCCATTTTCCCCCTGAGTATCTCGTCGTCGACCGGTTTGACTATATAATCGCATACGCCGCGGCTTATGGCCGTAAAAACAGTGTCGTTATCTCTTTCGGACGTTAAAAAGACAATGGGGGTTTCTTCGTGAACCGGTATTTTTCTTATTATATCGATAAGCCCGAAGCCGCTTATTTTCGGCATATGGCAGTCAATCAGGAACAAATCGGGAGTGGTCAGGCGTAAAACGTCTTCCATTTTTTCGGGATAAGGCAGGGTGTACACCCTGTATTTGCCGTTTAACGCATAATTCACGGATTTCAATATGCTCGGGGAATCGTCCACGGCGAGTATTACGGGTCTGTTTTCATGATGTTTTTCGGGTGAGAACTGATAATCGAGGCGTTCGAGAAGCTTCGCTTCCGAAACGGGCTTAAACAGAATATCGACCGCGCCGAGTTCCAGAGCTTTTACGGCGCTTGCCTTGTCCGTTCTTCCGGTCATAAAAATAACGGGTATCTCTTTGAACTTAATATCGTCTTTTAATTGCCTGATAATTTCATAGCCGTCCGCTTCCGGCATACTTATATCGAGCATTATTAAATCCGGCTTTACTCTCGTAAGAATCTCAAACAATATTTCGCCGGACTGCGCGGGATAGACCTCGTAATGTTTTTTCAGCCTGTCTTTTAGAGACAGGAGCATAAAGTGAACGTCGTCGACGCAGATAATCTTTTTCCTTACAGGTTCGTTACTCATTTCCGCCACCTCGCAAATTATATTAATATTATTATATTTTACCGTTTTTCTTTTGCTTACTTTTCTTTTTCCGCAAAAAGAAAAGTAAGTCGTTCGCCGACCCCCGCAAAATTCACCGAATCGACGTTTTCGCGCAGCCAGTCGGCAAGATTATTATCCGTTTCGGACTCGTAGACATACTTCTCTATTTCCGCCATCGCCGCGTCCGCGCCGTCCATATCGTACGTATTGCAGGCTTCAATCAATTTCAAAATCTCCTCTTCGCTTATACCGGATTTCAGTTGCTTTTGATTTTTGCCGGTATTTTTCAGAACGGACAGCATATCTTCTATTTCCGAAATCAGCTTTTTTAAATTAACGATAAAATCTCCGCCGTTTTCCTCTATATAATCCAAACCGCCGGATTTCGCGGATAATTCGAGCGCTTTCGCTGCGTCTGCAATCCCGTTCGCAAAAATATCGTAGCTCGCGCCCTTTATTCCGTGGACGGTTATTTCATAAATTTTCAAATCGCCGGGCTTTTCCAAATCCAGATTATCCAGTTTAGCGAGCATAGACCTGACGCTTGCCGCGTATGAACGCAGAATTTTATAATAAGTTTCCCTGTCTCCTTCATAGCGTTCAAGACCTCTCGCCAAATCTATCCCGTCTATTTCAACCTGATTTTTATACCCGTCCAGAAATTCCGTGATTTTCTCCGCGGTTTCGCCGTATTCCCCATGCATGACAAGCTCGGTTAAAAAATTCAGAACCTCCCGGGTTTCTTTTGAAACGCCTTTCTGTTTTATTTCTTCAAGTATTTCAAGCGCGCCTTTTCTGTTATAATCCCCGCACGTCCGCAATACGTCTGAAAGCCTATCCCGTAAATACGCGGCGTCTTCTTCTCCGGCGTCCGTCTCTTTGTACTGTTTCGACTTTATATCGTCTATTAAATTTGTCAGTCTCACGCAGAAATCCGGGGCGTAATCTTTTATAAACCCGGTATTTTTCTCATGACCCGCCGATTCCAGTTTTTGGGCAAAATCGCAAAGTTCGGTTTCGCCGATGAACGCCAGGGCGCTTTTTATTCCGTGGACGGCGACCGTAAATTCCCGTATTTTTTCATCGCCGCAGCTTTCGAGCGTCTCCCGCATTACCGAAACGGCTTTACCCGCGTCTACTATAAAAGACTCCGTAACAAGCGGCGACTGCGCGCTTTTATCTGTCCCGGCGCCCGCCTGCTTACCGCGGGCCGCTTCGAGGACTTCGGGCGGCTGCTTATCCCGTATCAATTTATTCAGAACGGAGTTAAGCCGCCTTATGTCTATCGGCTTTGAAATAAAATCGTTGAAGCCGCTGCTTAAAAACATATTCGCGGAACCGACCAGGGCGTTCGCCGTCAGCGCGACTACCGGCTCTTTGTATCCCAGATTTCTGATTTGCTTCGCCGCCTCGACCCCGTCCATTACCGGCATCATATGGTCCATAAATATAACGTCGTATATTTTCCCCGACTTAACTCTCTCAATCGCTTCGAGCCCGCTCATCGCAAAATCTATTTTCAAACCGTAAGGCTTCATCAAGCCTTCGGCGACGTACAGATTAGTCTCCACGTCGTCCACGATTAAAACGCTGCCGTAAGGCATATAATCCCGGACGACCTGATTTGAAACCCTGCCGCTGGACGTAAAGTTACGTTTTCTGTACTGCCTGAGGTTTTCGGCGAGTTCAGCCCCCAGTACGGCGCCGTCCTCTATGTCCTGCAGGAGTCTGACCGTGAATACCGAACCCTTTCCCGGTTCGCTGATAACGCTCACGCTGCCGCTCATTAAATTGAGCAGCTGACTCGTAATCGCCATACCCAGACCGGTTCCCTCGATTGTTTTGCCGTCCTCGCGGCTGAAACGCGAATATTCGTCGAAAAGTTTGTCTATCTGTTGTTTCGTCATGCCGATTCCGGTATCCTCGACGCTCAGGATAAGCTCGCCTTTCTTCGCGTTCGATTTGCAGTGCTCGAAAGCTCCCGATAAGACGATTTTCCCCGCGTCGGTATATTTAATCGCGTTCGACATCAGATTATTTAAAATCTGTTTTATTCTCAGTTCGTCGCCGATTAACTCCGCCGGGATTCGCTCGTCGATTTCAACCTCAAACTCCACCGGTTTATCTCCGAGACGCATTATGTTAAGCTGTATCGAATCGTTTATCAAACTCGCGATATTATATTTCGCGGGCATAATATCCAGTTTGCCCGCTTCTATTTTGGAAAAGTCAAGTATATCGTTGATTATTCCGAGAAGGAGACCGCACGAATTATATATTCTCCCCAGCCCGTCCTTTGCCTGTTCGGGAAGGGTATTGTCCTGCATTAAAATCTCGGTTATTCCCCAAATCGCGTTCATCGGAGTTCTTATTTCGTGGCTCATGTTCGCCAAAAACGCCGATTTCGCCTTACTGCTCTCTTCGGCTTCGGCAAGCTGACCCGCCTCTTTTTCGATTTGTTTTTTACGGTCTATGTCCATTATCGCTCCCGCGACCCTGACGGGAACTCCGTCTTTATCCCTGCTTGTCGTTCCCAGCGCGTGAAAATATCTGTATTCCCCGTCTTTTAATCTTAACCTGTACTCGACGTTGAACGGCGTGTTTCCCGTATAATCGTTCATGTGGGCCGCGAACGCTTTAAGCGCCCTTTCTTTGTCGTCGGGATGAAGCCTATCGCTCCAGCTGTGAAGAACGTCCGGAAAATCGTTCTCGTTCGTAAATCCCAGCATATTTCTGAACTCCTGCGACCAAACGAACCTGTTATTCGGGTTTATCGGGTCTTTGCTTACGACGTCCATATCCCAGAGGGCGATATTAAGCGCGTCGTTCGCGAGCTTATATTTCATGACGTCGTATTCGTATGTACGGAACTGTTCTATAAGTTTCACCTGATTTAGAACCCTCAGTTTAACCAGAGCGGGAGAAAAAGGCTTTATTAAATAGTCCGACGCTCCCAGAGTCAGACCCTTTTCCTCGTCTCCCGCGTCGCCGAGACCCGTCGTAAAGATAACGGGTATATTTTTCGTCTTTTCCGATTCTTTAAGCGCGGCGAGGACGCCGTACCCGTCCATATCCGGCATAATAATATCCAGCATAATAATATCGGGAAGATATTTATTCGCGGCGTCGAGCGCGGATTCGCCGTTTTTCGCCGCATAGACTATATAGTCCGAGATTAATATATGGGTCAGGGCCATAATATTGGAATTTTCGTCGTCGACCACGAGTATGCTGTGTTTTTTTGCTTCAATCATGTTTCGCGCCTCCTTTTATAATTTATATAACTATAATTTATATAACGCCCCGGTAGGACACGCCTCCGCGCACTTGCCGCAGGTTTTGCAGGCGAATCCGCTCAAAGCCGCGAAGTCCGGATTTACGACGGTATGGAATCCCCTGTTCGTCAGACCGAGCAGCGTTCCGTCTCCGTCTTTTGATTTTATTAATTTTGATTGGCGCCCCCCGCATATGCGGACGCACAGACCGCACAGAATACATTTGCCCGGGTCGTGAAGAATAGCGTCCTGAATATATTTCTTAATATTTTTATTTAATTCTCCTTTAAAATTATCCGGCCGCGCCTTATATTTATTCGCATAGTCTATTAATTTACATTCGGAACGGTTAAAAGCGCCGCAGCCGCATTCAAGACATCTTGACGCTTCTCTTTTCGCCTCTTCTTCCGTGAAAATTTTATCGATTTCGAGGAAATCCCCGCGGCGTTCGTCCGGTTCGCGGCGATTTGTTTTAACTCTCGGGGATTTTTCTTTTTCCGAGAAATCTTCCGGCGTTTTTTCTGATTTTAATATTATCTCCTTATTTTCCGGAACGTCCGGTAGTTTGCCGTCCGTTAAATACAAATTTATTATCCCGGCGGCTTTTTTTGCCTCGCCGATTGCCGAAACCGCAATGTCCGCGCCGTTATTCGTCGCGTCGCCGATTGCGAAAACTCCGTCTAAATTCGTCGCGAAATTATTTTCGTCCGCGATAATCGTACCCCATTTCGTTCTCTCTATTTCTTCAAAACCTTCGGCGTTCAATTTCTGCCCTATTGCGACGATAACAGTATCGGCTTCGAGTATTTCTTCTTTTCCGGGAATTTCGACCGGTTTTCTCCTTCCGGAAGAATCGGGTTCGCCGAGTTCCATTATTTGCAGTCTTACCGCCTTTATTTTATTTTCTTCGCTTATAATTTCTATTGGATTCGTCAGGTTCTTAAAGATTACGCCTTCTTCCTCGGCTTCTGATATCTCGATTTTTTCGGCGGGCATTTCGTTTTTCGTTCTTCTGTAAATATTATAGACGGAATCCGCGCCAAGGCGCAGCGCGGTTCTGCAGGCGTCCATCGCCGTGTTCCCCCCGCCTACGACGGCTATTTTTTTGCCGGTTAAATCTATATTGCTAAAATTAATATCTCTCAGAAAATCAATGCCGCCGATCACTTCCTCAAGTTCTTCTCCCGGGCAGCCGAGGCCCATGCTCGACCACGCTCCGGCGGCTATTATAACCGCGTCGTAATTACTGCGAAGCTCGCCGAGAGTTATATCGCGGCCTATTTTTATATTGTTATGAAATTTAACTCCTGTATTTTCTATATTATCGATTTCTTTCTGAAGTATTTTTTTAGGCAGCCTGTATTCGGGTATGCCGTAGCGCAGCATACCGCCCATTTGCGGCATAGCGTCGTAGACGCTTACTTCGCGGCCGTAAAGCCTGAGAAAATACGCCGCGCTCAAACCTCCGGGGCCTCCGCCGATTACCGCGACTTTTTTGCCGCTTTCGATAATATCAGGGATAATATTATCATCATAATCGGCGGCGAAGCGTTTTAGCGCGCAGACGGCCAGAGGCTCTTCGACGAGCTCGCGTCTGCAGGCCTCTTCGCAGGGGTGGGGGCAGACTCTGCCGACGGACGCGGGCAGGGGAATTTTATCTTTGATTAATCCGAGAGCTTTTGAGTATTCTCCCCCGGCTATTAATTTTATATAGCCCTGGCAGTCCGTTTCCGCCGGACACTTCAGGGCGCAGGGAGCGCGGCAGTCGCCGTCGTGGTCGCTTAATAAAAGTTCAAGCGTTATTTTCCGGCTTTTTAAAATACGTTCAGTGTTTGTTTTAATAACCATGCCGTCTGAAGCGGGAGAGGCGCAGGCGCGGAAAAGTCTCGGACTTCCCTCAACTTCGACGACGCAGATTCCGCACGAGCCGTATATTTCGACTCTGTCGTCGTGGCACAGGGTCGGGATTTCTATGCCGTTTTCGAGAGCGATATTTAAAATCGTCTGACCTTCGAAGCCGATTACCTCGTTTCCGTTTATGTTCAATTTTATTTGTTTCATAATTTATTAATCCCTAATATTTTTTACTGTTATAACTATTATATCAATATTATAACTGTCATTTATTAAAATTTCAAAAATATTATATTAAAACTATTTACAAAATTTAAATTATATGTTACAATACAGAGATAAAGAAGTATAAAAACACCGCTTATTTTTTATATAATAATTACAGGGAGATTAAAAATTTTATGAAAATCAGTATAACTCTGACAGAAAAACCTAAAGAAAAGCCCGACCAGAATAACCTTGGGTTCGGGCAGTATTTTACGGACCATATGTTTTTGCTTAATTACGCCAAAGACAAAGGCTGGCATGAGCCGAGAATCGAGCCTTATTCGCCGCTCTCTCTCGACCCCGCGTCAATGGTCCTGCATTACGGACAGGAGGTGTTCGAGGGATTAAAGGCTTATAAAAACTCAAACGGAGACATACGGCTCTTCCGTTCGATAGATAATATAAGGCGTTTCAACAGTTCGAACGAGAGACTGTCTATTCCCGCCATTGACGAAGATTTATTTACTGATGCTTTGAATCAACTTGTCTTAACCGATAAAGACTGGATTCCCGAACTGCCCGGCACTTCGCTTTATATACGCCCGTTTTTGATTGCGACCGACCCGTTTCTGGGAGTAAGAGGCTCCGAGAGTTTTTTATTTGTTATTATTTTATCTCCCGTCGGAGCGTATTACGCAAGCGGTATGAGCCCGACGAAAATACTCGCGGAGGACGAGGACGTACGCGCAGTCCGTGGGGGAGTCGGCTATGCGAAAACCGGGGCGAACTACGCCGCGACTATCAGGGCGCAGGAACGCGCGAAAAAGAAAGGCTTCGCGCAGATTTTGTGGATTGACGCGATTGAGCGTAAATATATAGAGGAAGTCGGAACTTCCAACGCCTTTGTCATGATTGACGGCGTTGTTATAACTCCGCCGCTCGGCGGCAGCATACTTCCGGGCATAACCCGCGACAGCTGCATAAAAATATTAAAGTCATGGGATATTCCCGTTGAGGAAAGGCAGATTTCGATAGACGAAATAATCGCCGCGTCTGATAATAACAAGCTTGACGAGATGTTCTCTTCGGGAACCGCCGCCGTAGTATCTCCGGTCGGGGAGCTTACTTACCGCGACAGAACGATAATAATACGGGAAAACACGGTCGGTCCGATTTCTCAAAGGCTTTACGATACCCTGACCGGAATACAGTGGGGAGAAATCCCGGATAGTTTCAACTGGACGACAAAAGTCAATTAATAATTTTAATTTTAAATAAAGAGAGGACGAAGCGTATTTATTTATGAAATTATGGGGAGGACGTTTTTCGGGCCGGACGCAGCTTAACGAAGCCGCCGACAGGTTCAATTCTTCTTTGGTTTTTGACAAAAGATTATATAAACAGGATATAACGGGCAGTATCGCCCACGCGGAAATGCTTAAAAAGCAGAATATTATATCAGATACAGAGGCTGATAAAATTACGGAATCGCTGAAAGAAATTTTAACGGATATCGAAAGCGGCGTTTTGGTAATCGATATTGACAATAACGCCGAGGATATACATTCTTTTGTCGAAGCTGAACTGGTTTCGCGGATAGGAGACGCGGGAAAGCGTCTGCATACCGGCAGAAGCAGAAACGACCAGATAGCTCTCGATATGCGTATGTATGTGAAATCCGATATTGATTATATAAACTCTCTGATTATTGATTTGCTTGAAATATTATTAAGTTCCGCCAAACGTCACACAAAGACGATTATGCCCGGTTTTACGCATTTGCAGAAAGCCCAGCCGGTAACTCTCGCGCATTATATCATGGCGTATGCGGAGATGTTTAAGCGCGATTTAGGCAGACTCCGCGGCTGCCGGAAGCGTACCGACGAGATGCCTCTCGGTTCGGGCGCGCTCGCTTCGACGGTATATCCTCTCGACAGGGATTTTGTAAGGGAAAAGCTCGGGTTCGCGAAAATAACGGCGAACAGTCTCGACGCCGTTTCGGACAGGGATTTCTGCGTTGAATTTTTATCCTGCCTGTCTGTCGTCATGATGCATTTGAGCAGATTCTGCGAAGAGTTGATTTTATGGTCTTCGCAGGAATTTGCGTTTATAGAAATATCGGACGCTTACTCTACGGGCTCTTCGATTATGCCGCAGAAAAAAAATCCGGATATGGCTGAATTAATCAGGGGTAAAACGGGCCGCGTCTACGGAGATTTAACCGGGATTTTAACCGTTATGAAATCGCTGCCGCTTGCATACAACAAAGATATGCAGGAGGATAAAGAGTTTGTTTTTGACGCATCAGATACTGTCAAAGATTGTCTTGTTATATTTGCGGGTATGTTTGAAAGCATAAAATTCAATACCGGTAATTTATATAAAAGCGCTTTGGGAGGATATACGAACGCGACCGACGCGGCCGACTGGCTCGTAAATAAAAAAGGTGTTCCGTTCAGGGAAGCGCACGAGATAACCGGCAGGCTTGTTTTGTACGCCATAGAGAAAAACTCCGCTCTCAACGATTTAACTATCAGCGAATTTAAATCTGTTTCAGATGTTTTTGACGAAACTGTTTTCGGCGCGATTTCCGTTGAAGCCGGAGTCAATTCGAGAGATTTGCCGGGTGGACCGGCCGAGGCCGCCGTACTTTCGGCAATCGAAGAAACAGAGAAGTTTTTAAAAGATTTAAGACAAGACTTTCTCGAGAGCGAACGCTAATTTAAGACATTCGTCCATGTCGCCGTAATCCGCGGCGCAGGACGGCGAGTGAATATACCGGGTTGGCAGGCTTACCGCGAGAACCTCCGCGCCGCCGCCCGATTTCTGGAACGCTCCCGAATCGTTTCCGCCCGTTACCGACTGTTTAATCTGCGTTCTTATATTATTTTTGTCCGCCGTTTCAAGGGCGAGATTCACCAATCTTTTATTATAGACCGCCGAATTGTCCATAATCGAGATAACCGCGCCCTTGCCGAGCGAACAAATTTTATTCTTTTGATTTTTATTATATATATCCCCCGCCGTCGTAGCTTCTAATATTACGGCAATACCGGCGTTTATTATATTCGCCGCCGTTTTCGCTCCTCGCAATCCGATTTCCTCGCATACGGTAAACGCGAAATACGAATCGTAAGATAATTCTGACCTGAGCATTTGTATTAAAACGCAGCACCCGAACCTGTCGTCGAGCGCCTTGCATTTTATTTTATTCTGTCCGAACTCCGAAAAATCAGATTTGAAAACCGCAAATTCCCCTATTTCCACAGCTTTTTCAGCTTTATCAGCTTTTTCTTTTTCCGGAGAATCTTCTCCGGAGTTTTTTATTATCCCAATATCAAGATAAATATCTTCGGCGGGAATTATTTTTCCGCGCTCTTCTTTTTTTATTAAATGCACGGGTTTGCCGCCGAAAACCGCGGGAAGCCGTTTCCCGCCTATAAGCGCGCGCTTACCCAAAATAACCGAGCTTTCGATTCCTCCCAGATTTTTGAATTTAAGATAGCCTCCGTCAAAAACGTCGGTAATCATAAACCCCACTTCGTCCATGTGAGCTGAAAAAAGACGCTTTTTCCCCGGAGTTTCCAGACCTTTTTTAAATGCGATTAAATTGCCGGTTTTGTCCGTATAATAATCGTCCGCGAAATCTTTTATTTCCGAGATTATTATATCTCTTACTTCGTCCTCGTTTCCGGAAGGCCCGAACGCGAGACATAATCTTTTTAATAAATCTTTATTTATTTTCATTTTATTTTAACACCTCTGAATTTTCTATAATCGCTCCGGCAAGTTCGATTGCCTTTTCGATATCGTCAAGCGAACAGACTTCGCTCGGCGTATGCATATTTTTCAACGGTACGCAAACGAAAACGCACGGGATTCCCATGCCCGTTATATTAATTATATCGGCGTTAGCGCTCGTTTTTTCGGGAGCGGCGTTGATTTGCAGGGGAATATTATTATTTTTTGCCAGTTCGATAATTTTTTTAGTTAATTTTATATTCGACGCGGCGGAATAGCATATTCCCGGACCTTTGCCCGTTTCAACGGAGACTTCGGCGTCGACTTTAGGACTTTTGGCAAACTCGACGTCGAGAGCGGCTGCGAAATCCGGCTCAATCTCAAACGCCGCCGTCGCCGCGCCCAGCTCGCCGGTTTCTTCGCCGGCGCTCAAAACTATATGGACTTCGGAATTAAAATTAAAACCGGGCTTGTCTTTGAGCGATTTTACCGCGAGCATTAAAACCGCGGCGCATAATTTATTATCAAGGCCCGGGCACGAAACGAGATTATTTCCGAGACGTAAGAAATCCGGCTTGAAAACTACGGGAGAACCGACCCTGACTGTTTTTTCGAGTTCTTCTTTCGAATCATAGCCCGTATCGATATATATATCTTCGATTCCGGGGAGATTATTTCCGGACGTTTTTTTTAAGTGCGGAGGGATACTCACGGCTACGGCGGGAATTTTTCTCCCGGGTTCGTCCGAGAATATAAACGGCTCGCTTTCTTCATAAGTATAAACGTAAAATTCAGAGGCGGGCAGTATATTCAAATCGAGTCCTCCGAGAGATTTTACCCGGAGGAAACCGCCGTCGAGTATTTCGGTTACGACAAGGCCGATTTGGTCAATATGCGCGTCGAACATGATTTTGCAAGCGGCTTCGCCGTCTGCGAGTTTAACGAGACGGCAGCCGCCGAATTTGTCGAAATAAACCCGGTCGAAAACTCCGTAAAAATAATCCTCGATTATTTTTTTTATGCCGGCTTCGGCGATATATTCATACCCCGACGGCGACGATATACGCGATAATCTTTCAAGTATTTCCTCTATTATTTCTATATTTATATTATTTTTCATAAAAATTTTTAAAATCCCTCCGTAAGTTTTTTAAATCTTTCGCCGCGTTCCTCAAAGTTCTTGAAATCTCCGAAAGACGCGCAGGCGGGCGAAAGCAGAACTATATCGCCGCGATTCGCCAGCTCTTTCGCTTCAATTACCGCCGAATCAAAATTCCCGGCGGTTTTTATTATTAATTCTTCGCAGTTATTATTATTTTTTTTATAATTATCAAGACATTCTTTTATTTTATTTTTAGTTTCGCCGTATAACACCGCGGCTTTGGCTTTTTTATACACGACCGGCGCGAGAGGCTCGAACGATATTTTTTTATCGTATCCGCCGAGTATTACTATTATATTTTTTATCTTTTTATTTATATCGCAGTCAAAATTATTTAAAGCCGCGATTGTTCTCGTGGGGGTTGAATCAATCGTCGAGTTATAGTAATCGACGCCGTTAATTTCCCTGACAAATTCTATCCTGTGAGGTACGCCCCTGAAATTTTTCGCGGCGTTTATAATCGCTTCGTTCCCGGCAATATCATGCGTAACGCCTATTGCCGCCATAAAATTTAATATATTATGCTCGCCTTTTATAAAAATATCGCCTCTGCTCAATATTTTTTTATCTTCTCCGTTTTGTAATTTTATAAAAATATATTTGCCGTCGCAGTAAATATCGCTTTTATTATTATTTGAAAAAAATATTTTTGAAGATTGAGCGGTTATATTTCTTGTTATATTATTCTCAAAGCTCAGGACAAGTCTGCCGGATTCTTTTTGGTTTTTGAATATTATTTTTTTCGCGTTTATATATTCGTCCATGTCTTTGTGCCAGTCGAGATGATTCGGGGTAATATTTGTTATGACCGCGTAATCGGGCGAAAAATTATTATTATCGAGGTCGAAAAGCTGAAACGAGGAGAGTTCAAGAACGGCGTAATCTTCTTTTGTCATGCCTTCAACCTGATTTAACAGGGGCGCGCCGATATTTCCGCCGACGTAAGTTTTTTTCCCCGCCGCTTTTAGAATTTCGCCTATTATAGTCGTCGTCGTCGTTTTGCCTTCGCTGCCCGTCACCGCGATTGTTTTCGCGGGGCAGAGCATAAAAAACAGTTCTATTTCGCTTGTTATAACCGAGCCGTTTTTTACGGCTTCTGTAAACTCGTTTAAATCGCGTCTTATAACCGGGGTTTTAAAAATAACGTCCTCTTTTAAATTATCGAGATAATTTTCGCCCAGTATATAATTTATTTCAAGTAAATCCTCCGGAATTTTCTGAACTTCCGTTTTTTTATCTCTTACCGTTATTTTTTTTACCCCGCATTTTTTCAGAAAATCAATCAGGGAGATATTGCTTACCCCGAGTCCGATAACCGATACGCTTTTATTTTTTATATAATCTTTAAAATCTTTAATCGTCCTTATGTTTCCGTAACCGCAGAACATAATAAAATTCCTCTCTAAAATATATTATTATACACAAGTTACGCGCTTGGCGTATTTACTATCCTTGCCCTCTTTCGTAAAGAGGGTGCCGTCCGCAGACGGCGGGTGTTTTCGTCTCCCCGTATGCAGCATCAAATTTCAAAAACACCCGTCAGCCGCTTACGCGACTGCCACCCTCTTTAAAAAAGAGGGCTTTGGCGCAAGTTAAAACTAACTGCGTAACTCGTATTATAGATATTATAATACATAGAAGAAAAAATTTCAAGATGATTTTTAATAATTGACAAATCGATATTAATAGTTTATAATAAATATAAAATAAAACTGCTGCCAGTACAAACAGTCGCGCCGGAGTAAAAACCGAGTGAGGAAAGTCCGGGCTTCCGGGGCATAGGATAACGGATAACGTCCGCCGGAGGCAACTTTAGGGAAAGCGCAACAGAAAACAACCGCGGACGGGGTGAAACCCCGGTCGTAAGGGTGAAAAGGCGAGGTAAGAGCTCACCGGCGCAGCGGCAACCCTGCGCTAATATCAAAATAGTCTTATATTATTTTGACCAACCGTGCAAGCCCTATCCGAAGCAACGCCTATGTAAGACGAAACGTTTATTTTAAATAATAGACGCGCGGCGCAAGACCGCGGGATTTTTGCCCCGTCCTTTCGCGTGAAGCGGCAGAGAATTTACGGGCGACCGTAAATCAAGACAGATGACTGTTCAAGACAGAACCCGGCTTACGGACTGACAGCAGCTTTTATTTTTATAAAATCTTAATTACGGGGAAAATATTTATGAAAGTTTTTTTTAAAATATTTTTGTTATGTTTATGTTTTCTGATTATGTCGGCGCAGATATTTATACTGATAAACGCCGGAAAAATAAACGAATACGATAGTCTCTCCGACGTTCCCGCCTTACTTGAACTGACTGAAATTCCTACTGAACCTATTATAGAGCCGGCTGAATCGGCTGAGAAGCCGGCCGAACCCGAAGAATATACGGAATCTGTTACTATTACCGTTAGCGTTACCGTTCCTGTTGAAACGACGGAAGAAAAGTTTGACGAAAAAAATATTTCTAAAGATGTTCCCGTGTTTATGTATCACACGTCGTCGGAAAATAATCCGGGAAGTTTGGCTGAACTGTATGTCAAACCTTCAGAATTTGAAAAGCAAATCGTTTATTTAACCGAAAACGGGTTTACTTTCTGTACGTTTGACGATTACGATAATTTAAATAATATAAACAAGCCCGTGTTTATCACGTTCGACGACGGTTATCTTGAGAATTATACCGAAATTTATCCCATAGTTCAAAAATATAACGCAAAAATAACGATATTTTTAATGCTCAATCATGTAAGGGATTCTAATATTACGTGGGATATGGTCGTTGAGATGAGCGATTCGGGGCTCGTGAAATTCGAAAGTCATACGGTTTCTCACCCGAGTCTTTCGTCCGTAAGCTCAGACGACGCCAGATTAACCGAAGAGCTGAAAAATTCCAAGCAGAAAATCGAGGAAATGACCGGTAAACCCGTTATCGCGCTGGCTTATCCTAACGGCGAGTTTAATCAAATAGTCAAAGAGAAAACGAGCGAGTATTATTCTTTCGGACTGCGTAAAGATTTGGGTATGCACAACACGGATTACGACCGGTATGAAGTAAGACGCATAAGATTAAACAGAAGCGCGAATCTTGAAACTTTTATAAAACTTTTGGGGTAAAAATTAAATTAAAATAAATATAAAAAAATTTTTCGGAGGTTTGAATTTATGTTCCAGTATAAAACTTTTTTCCCGGATTATTACAAAAGGCTCGATGTTCTGCATTATAACTGTGAAGAACCGAGAGCGTATTATATCCCGTACGAGTGCGAGTACAGGGCAAAAAAAGCGATTCGGGGTAAATCGCCCTATTTTAAATCTTTATGCGGAGAATGGAATTTTGCCTATTTTGATTCCGCCGCCGATATCGACGACTTCGCCGATATAAATTTCGACGCGTTCGCTTTCGAAACGATACAAGTTCCGATGAATTGGCAGATGAACGGCAACGCCGTTACGGGAAATAACGATTATAATAAAAATTACGACGTTCCCAATTATACGAACGTGAATTATCCCATACCCAATGACCCGCCTTTTGTTCCGGACGAAAACCCGTGCGGAGCGTACTACAGGGATTTTTGGCTCGAAGAAAATTTCGTGAACGGCGGCGATATATTTTTGAATTTTGAAGGCGTCGATTCTTGTTTTTACGTTTGGGTAAACGGGAAATTCGCGGCTTATTCGCAGGTTTCGCACATGACGACGGAGGTTAATATCACGGATTTCGTTAAGGTCGGCAGAAACAGAATCGCAGTTTTAGTTTTAAAATGGTGTGACGGAACATATCTCGAAGACCAGGATATGTGGAGAATGTCGGGGATTTTCAGGGAAGTTTATTTATTGAAGCGTGAAAAAATCAGGATAAAAGATTTTTTTGTCAAGACTTATTTGTCCGATGATTTTAAGACGGGTAAAATTGGATTTGATATTGAAACGACCGGAGATGCGGATATTAAATTTAAATTGACAGACCCCTGCGGAAATATATTGGCTGAAGGCGGGTATAGGCATGATTTGATTATTGAAGTTGGGAACGCAAAACTCTGGAGCGACGAATCGCCTGATTTATACGGCTTATATTTACAGTGCGGCGGAGAAGTCATATATCAGGATATAGGCTTCAGAAAAGTTGAAATCATCGGCAATATCGTTTATATAAACGGACAGAAAATCAAAATAAAAGGCGTGAACAGACACGATTCGCACCCGATTTTAGGACACGCGACCCCGCTTGAACATATGCTCGAGGATTTGTATATTATGAAACGTCATAATATAAACTGCGTCAGAACGTCGCATTATCCGAACGACCCGAGATTTTACGAACTGTGCGACAGGCTTGGGTTTTATGTTATCGACGAGGCGGATTTGGAAGGTCACGGAATGTGGACTGCGACGAAAACTATCCCGTCGCATGACTCGGAATGGGAAGCGTCCTATGTCGACAGGGTTAAGTTAATGCTCGAACGCGACAAAAACAGACCGTGTATTATATCCTGGTCTTTGGGTAACGAAACGCCCTGCGGAGTAAATCACGAAAAAATGACTGAATATATAAAATCGCGCGATATATCAAGATTCGTACATTTTGAGCATGCGTATCTTGACCGCGAGAATAAAAAGCACCGGAGTGAAATCGTCGATATACAGAGCGAGATGTATCCTCACCCGGATTCGATAAAAGCGTATCTGGAAGATAAAGATTATACGCAGCCGTTCTTTTTGTGCGAGTACAGCCACGCGATGGGCAACGGTCCCGGCTGTCTTGAAGATTACTGGGAATTGATTTACGCTTACGATAATTTTTTCGGAGGGTGCGTCTGGGAATGGACGGACCATACGATTGCTTTAAGAGACGATAAAAACAGACCGGTTAAATATACTTACGGCGGAGATTTCGGCGATATGCCGAACGACGGCAATTTCTGCGTCGACGGTCTTGTTTATCCGGACAGAAGACCCCATACGGGATTACTGGAGTTGAAACAGGTTATCAGACCGGTAAGAGCGAAACTGTTAAATAATAATGAAATCGCGCTGAAAAGCTGGCGTTATTTTACAGATACGACGGATATAGATTTATTATACAATGTAGAACGCGACGGGGAAATTATTTACGGCGGCAGAATTACGGGACTTGATATTCAGCCGGGGGAAGAGAAAATATTCGGCTTAAATATTCCGGAAAATATCTGTAATAAACCCGGCGAATATTTTCTTAATATATCTTACAGAGCGAACAAAAACGCGCCGTACTGGACGGCCGGTCACGAAATCGGCATAGAACAGTTTAAGCTTGCTTATATGGAAAGTCCCGCGAATAAATATATACTCGCTGAAATCAAGAAGAATAAACTTCGCGTAGAAACGTCATATGACAGGTATATAATAGCATACGCGGGCGATACCGTCTATACTTTTGATGCGTATTACGGTAAAATTACCGGGATAAACAGTAACGGTAAAGAATTGATAGAAAAGCCGGTAGAGTTTAATTTATGGCGCGCCCCTACTGATAATGACAGAAATATTCAGCATAAATGGCGGCGTTTGGGATTTGACAAAGCCGTGCAGAAGCATTATTCGAGCGAAATAATCTCGCAGGACGATTATAAACTTTCGATAAAATCTTCTGTTTCGCTCGGGGCGTATATAACCGCGCCGATAATTGAACTTGACGTTTTATATAATATTTACGCGAGCGGCGATTTGGTCATAGACGTTAAAGCGAAACTCGGGGATAAAATCGATGCGTTTTTGCCGAGATTCGGGATAATTCTTGAAATGCCGGAGAATACGGAACTAATAAAATATTTCGGTTACGGCCCTATGGAGTCTTATATTGACAAACGCAGAGCGGCAAGAGTGGGGTTATTTGAAAGTACGGTCAGTGAAAATTTCGAGCCTTATGTTTTCCCGCAGGAGAACAGCTCGCATTTCGGAACTCGCTGGGCGACTGCCGCGAATTACGCGGGTCACGGGCTGTTGTTCGCGCTCGAAAGCGAAGCGACTGAAAATACTTTTATGTTCAGCGCGCAGCATTATTCGCCGGAAACGCTTGACGAAACAAAGCATGATTATGAACTGCATCCGTCTAAATCGACGTTTGTCACGATTGATTATAAGCAGAGCGGCATAGGGTCGAACTCATGCGGTCCGGAATTATTCGAGAAGTACAGATTCAGCGAGAGGGAATTTGAGTGCGCGTTCAGAATCAAGCCGGTCGTAACGTTCGAAACAGATGCGTTTGAAGAAAGCAGGATTTTTTTTGAGTAGGTTTTGAGGAGTGACGCAGAAAATTTATATTAGTTGCAGTTAGGGGGATTTTGTACGAGAGTAGCTAAAATATATCTTGAAACGACAATGTTTAATTATTATTTTGATATAGAGAGGGATGCGCACGCCGACACGGTAAAATTATTTAATGAAATACGAACAGGGAAATATGAAGCCTATACTTCGGTTTATGTTATTGATGAATTGGAAGATACTAAAGATGCTAA
>Ga0099364_10005362_pt1 | contig 19048 bp, 16 predicted proteins | sample TergutTh196P3_FD_73070 | JGI IMG/M metagenome (GOLD analysis project Ga0099364, IMG submission 73070) | Microcerotermes parvus P3 segment gut microbial communities from Pointe-Noire, Republic of the Congo - Th196 P3 | ecosystem: Host-associated > Arthropoda: Insects > Digestive system > Gut ...
GGACACATTGTCAAGAAACACATTGATCCCGCGACGAATTCGGTCGCGGAGTTTGACCGACGGGCCGCCGAGTTTTTTTGGGCGATGTAAACCGCCGCCGGATGCTTCAAGGGCGGTTCGGATTGCTTCAAACTCCGCTTCGATCCGTTCCAAGGTGGCCGCATCCCTGTCTGCTTCCGCCTTCTGTCGCTCCGCGCTTAATTCCCGCAGACGTTTTTCATACGCCGCCTTTGCTTCGGCGTCGAGGACTTCGTCCGCACCGCCAAGCAGAGATTCCGGTATATCGGTTCCGCCGTCGGCAAAGGCATGTTCGAAACGTGTTTTTGATGGTGTCTCCATGACCGCTTGCCAAAGTTTCTCCACATGGAACTCGGCACTGGGGTTCCGCAGCAAAAACTGCACGAAGGCGGGACCGGGCCAATCGGCGTCGGCGATGGTTTCCTTTTTATCAAAGCGAAAAACCCACGCCCCACGCTTGGCAAGCATGAATTCCGGTGTTTTCCTCTGGAATCGCGATGGCAAATCCATCTCGACCATCTTGCAGAAGGCGGTCAGGTACTCCTCCCACTCCGATGTCGGTAGAAGTTTGCCGTCCTCTATTTGGATGATCTCATTGAGCGGAACGAGGAGCACCTTGTTTTCACGAGCGAGTTCTTCAAGGTCATTCGTCCAAGCGAGGCGTGTCGGAGTGATGATGATTTCTCCCGGAGCCTTGCGCCGCAAAATCCGTTCGAAGACCTGGCCCCGGAAATCGTTGCCGACACAAAGCATCGTTACTGGAAACGCCGCGCCCTTCTCCGGTTCCCAAGTTCCCCACGGGACGCCGCGAAAGAGATTGTCGATTTCCACGGGCGACGTGATTAAGCCGAACTCCCCACACATCTCACGGCGAAACTGCTTCAAGTCGACTTTGTGCGTGAGAATGTCCGCTTTCGTGAGTTTGAGTCTGTCGGTTACATCCTCGTCATTGATACCGACAATATGCCCGTCCGGGTGAATGACGATACGATAAAAAAACCAGGGGTTCTTCGGGTACGATACCGCCAGTATATCGGTCGGGTAGAAAAAACGCGACAGGAGGTCGTACTCTTCCTCAAGTTTGCTTTTCCAATAGGCCGTCACGTGGCATAATGCCACCGCTTGTAGCAGGGTACAGTAGTTTTTCAAACGCATGATGTTTTCTCCTTCTCTGAAAAGTAAAGGGTTAGACGATGACAAAACGCCGATTCTTCATCCACAATCCGAACAACCGGTCGATCTCCCGACCTCGGTCATAGATTGTTGTTCCCGGCAGACAAATCACCAAGCTCCGCGCACGGACCAAGCCGGTGACCTGAATCAAGAATGTCGCTCGGATAAATTCTGCCGATTGTACGTAGCGTGGCCCGCTCGTCGCCCAGTCGTCGAACAAACAACGGTCCGATTTGAATATCTCGTAGGAATTATTCCCAATACTCCGAACAACTGTCTGGAGTTCCTTGAGTCTGACCCACTCCAGTCCGTCGATGTCGCGGCAAGCCAAGGCATCACGGCCACGGTCCCGAATCGGTTCAAGCGTGAAAAGACATCTGTCGTCTCCCGAAAAAAACAGGTTTTCGTCGTTGAAACAGAATTTTCCGAATAGGCGGCGATAGATGGTACTCTTTCGCTTCGTACTGGAATGAATGTTCAGCAGGCATTCGTTCGGCGTGTAGTCCAGATAATCGTAGCGTTCCGGACGATACACGACGCGTCGCGTCATGCCGTTGTTTTCGAGGGCGGTGTCCCTTTTGAGCAGTTCGCCGTGTCGGAGGTGGAGTAAAATCGTTCCGTTTCGCTGATAGGGCATCACTTGAACTCCACGCCCCTTGTGGAGCGAATCGAACCAGTCGTTCAAGGCATCCTCCAGCGCGATGAGTCGTTCCCGCGACAGATCGGGCCAAACCGGATAAGCGCAGTAGTACTTTTCAAACCGCTTGGGACGCAACGCCGCCAACTCCGGGTGAACCGACTGTAAAATGGTCGGATCGCGGAGCCATGCATAAAGTGCAAGGTCCTCCCGTGCGACGGAGCGGTCTACCGGAATATCCGCTTCGTGCAATTGGTAGAGGAGCAGCTCCGTTCCCTTGGGATTGGAGAGCTCGTCGATAAAGAAAAGGCCGTTCAGGAAAAGCTCCGGCACCTCGCCGTCAGGTTCGGACAGGATATTGGCCAGATCGTGGTAGGGGAATTTCAATAAATTGTCCGTCCACTGAAAACCATGTTGGTCGCACAGATAATCGCGGAACGGCGAAAGAAATTGATAGAACAGGTCGAAATTGAAACGCCGGAGCTGCGCAGCATCCGAAAAACGTCTGAAGTAATTGGCTGACATGAGAACCTCCTCGGTGGGTAATGTGTTGGTGTGTGAAACGTGTCATGTGTGTTGGGCTCCCATCCTGTACAATCTCTCCTCCTTTTTACATCCCGCCGATCCCTGTCAGCGGGACGCTTTCAAAACATTCTTGTCAAGCGCGGGGATAAGTTACCGCGCCTCACATAAAACTTCAAGGTCAAAAAGGAGCCATCCCTCCCCGGTACACAATGGCTCCGTCTGCTCCCGTGATAACAACACGGTTTGAGGGCAAAAGAAAGGAATCGCACACGATCCAGCGAAGCCCCGAAGAGATCAGGACATCAGAAACGGAGCCGGGAAACAGATCATTTCTCTTGCTGATAGCGAAAAATGAATTGAATCTCAAACACTCCTGTCGGGTTCTCTCACATCCCCCGCGAATGGCAGTCCACCGGACTATGATGCTGAAGTTCGGACACGCCGGTCACCCGGCAAGCCGAACATACGAAATTCCGCGACGACACATCGAAATCAATGCTTGCCACGACTTTTGTAAAATTTACAATGTGGCGGAAAAATGTCAAGATACGGACGTAATCTCACGGAAAATTTTCTCTATCTTGCCAAACCGTTATTCCGAAAGAGATTGCGACATCCCGAAACGTCCGGCCCCGTAATTTCAAGGGGCGGAATTTTTTCGCTCCGGGTTTGCCGGGCTCGGGAAGGGTATTTGTCCCGGTTGAACCGAGCCAATAATTGTCATACCGCTTGCAAGCCGTTCAATCGCCACGCTCCGAAAATTGCCTCTTGGTAATCTTGTTTTTTTTCTCTGGTGTGTCACAATCACGTCATGCTCAGGTAACGATTGGCGAGACCCTGTTCCGGACGTCCGAGAAGCCGCCCCAAGCGCCCTAATGACTGAGCCACAACTTTCAACGCCGCCAGAAATGGCCGTGTCCCCACCGATAATGGAGAACGGAACAACCGTTCCCCGTGGCGCTCGGAGTGCAAGGGGACGACACCGGTTTCTGTTTGGAGTTGTGGCGGTTGCCATCGTACTATCCGGTGGCCTCGGCTACTGTTTTGCCTCCGTCTCACTGCCGATTCCGTCGCTGTCGCGGTGGATCGGTCCATTGTTTTGGATCGCAGTGCTTGTCGGTGTTCTGGGATATCGATTCCGTTCCAAACGACAACCACAGTCAGTCAAAGAACCTGTCGAAATATCGAAAAAATCTTTGAGGTTCAACAAGCGGTACGGATTGATTGCCGGTTTATTGGTTGTCTGTATCTTGCCGATTGCAGGTCTCGTTTACATTCTTTTCCAAACAGACATCCAATTATCGGGTGTCTCTCCGTGGACTTGGTCGACATTGTTTGGTGCGGCACTCGTCATCGCGTTGGCGCCATCAATTTATCGGTCATTATCCAAACGTCATCCCTCTGAGTCGACCGAAGTATCGGAAAAGCGACGGCGGATCAGCAAACGACAAGTACTGACTAGCGGTCTCGTGGCCGCTGGTCTCCTGCTGGTCGCAGGTCTCGGCTACACCCTTTCCCAAGCAAACATTCGGTTTTCGAGTATCCCTCCGTGGGTTTGGCCGACTTTATTTGGTATAATGCTTGCCATCGCGTTGGTCCCGTCGATTTATCGGTCTTTGCCCAAGCGACGCCCATCCGAACCATCTGAAATATCGAAAAAAACGTGGCAATTCAACAAACGGCAGGCAATGATTGTCGGCTTGTCATTGGTAGGTATCCTGTTGGTTGGTAGCATCGGTTATATCCTTTCGCAAAGCCATGTGCCTGGTTGCCGGGCTTGATCCTTGCTGGTATCCTGCTTGTTCGGCTTGATCGAAAACGAGCACTGAGATGGTATTGTGAACACGAAACGGCCCAAGAACAACCTGAACAGGAGAATGGTTATGAAAAATAACAACGGTTTTACCATCGTCGAACTGTTGGTGGTGATTGCGATCATCGGTCTGTTGATTTCGTTACTCTTACCTGCGATTCAAGCGTCGCGCGAATACGCAAGGCGTTCACATTGTGCCAACAACATGAAACAAATAGCGTTGGCCATGAATGCTTACCACGATACTCTCAAGAGTTTGCCGCCCGGAAATCTGGTCAAGGTACTGACACCGGAAGACGACAAATTGCCGGAAGGCGCTTGCCACCCTGGCGCCCAGATTTATTGTGGCTCCATCGGATGGCCTGCTTTTATTCTCGCACAATTGGAGCAACCCAATCTTTACGAGAAGGTCGATTTCGATGTGTTGGCGTATACGCCTGTTACCGGTGAAGGTACAAATCACGATGCAGCTTCGCTACATGGAAATTCTCTTAATTCCTTCGTTTCACAAAACATGCCGCCGGTTTTTTCTTGTCCCTCCGCGATTCGACAATCGTCTTGCCACAAAGACTACAGCATCAACGGTCGCGCCGAGTATCCAGAATGCGTCAAAAATGACGCGTTATTCTTTTTCAACAGTGGTACTCGTTTCTCTGATGTTAAAGACGGCCTGAGTAATACCTTTTTAGTCTTAGAGAAGACACACTATACCAAGTGGATCGACGAGGACGATAAAGATGATAAGGAAAGAGTAACGACGTTTGGAGTCAACCCGTTTTTCTGGGTAAACCTGGGTGGTCAAGGATATGCCATTTGTGCAAAAGATGGGCAAAAATTGAGAATGAATACGGTTTATAAGATACGCCCAACGCGAGGTTATGTACGTAGCGATCATCCCAAAGGAGTTAATGCCGCCATGTGTGACGGCAGCGTTCATTTTCTCGATGAAAGAATGGATTACGATCTCTACCGAGCTCTTTTTACCCATGCCGGAAAAGAACCGGTGAACTTTCCATAAGAAACCACCCTCTTCAACACTGTCCTCGATCATGCGACAACATAACAAAGCTTTCTCTATCGTCGAACTGTTGGTGGTGATTGCGATCATCGGCCTGTTGATTTCGCTACTCCTTCCGGCAATCCAAGCGGCGAGGGAATATGCAAGACGTTCGCACTGCGCCAACAACATGCGTCAGCTTTCTTTGGCTGTTTTGAATTATCACGATGCACTCAAGTCATTCCCGCCCGGAAACATTTGTTATCAAGACTTATTTGAGGCCGCTGCCTGCCACAAGGGAATTCTTGGAACGGAAATCATCTATTGCGGCAGCATCGGCTGGCCCGCCTTCATCCTGCCCTATCTGGGACAGAATGATTTGTACGAAAAAATTCATTTCGACAAGCTCGCTTACCTACCGGAGCGGTCCGATGGTTCGGGACACAATCAAGCTCATGGAGATGAGAACAATCGTTACGTTTCCGAGAACATGCCATCTGTCTATACTTGCGTCAGTTCCCTGTTGCATGCCATGCCCAACACGCAAAAAGACTATGCGGTCAACGGATTACGCGGCTATTCAGAGCGGATACCGAAACACGATGCGGTTTTTCATTGTAACAGTGGGACCCGTCTGAGCGACTTAAAACGAGGATCGACCAATACGTTTATGATGCTGGAAGCCGCTCATTACTGGTGGTGGGCGCCGAATCGACAGGACGAAGACGTGATCGTCAAAATGACAACCGGGTCCAACCCGTTTTTTTGGGTCAACCGTGGCTCGCAAGGTTATGTTGGTACCGACACCGTTTTCGGATCGACCCCGTCAAGCAAGCCTGTCAAGCAATGGTATGTTATCAATATGAAGAATAATTTCAAAACAAACGGCGTCGCCCGGAGTTACCATCCCAGAGGGGTCAACGTCGCCTTGTGCGACGCTCGCGTAACGTTCATCTCGGAAAAAATCGACTCCGAGACCTATCGGGGATTATTTCTGAAATCGGGAAACAATCCGGCAAAATTACCGTAAACAACAACCTTTTTTCAACACGACAACCAATCATGCGACAGTGCAACAAAGGTTTCACTATCATCGAACTTCTGGTGGTCATTGCGGTCATCGGATTGTTGATTTCACTGCTTCTCCCGGCCATTCAAGCGGCGCGGGAGTACGCCCGGCGAGTAAGTTGCAGCAACAATATGCGGCAGTTGGCGATGGGTGTCTTGACCTACCACGATATACACAAGTCTTTTTCTCCGGGGAATATCGTGCAGGAATCTCTGCTTGAAACCGCCGACCATCCGCAAAAGGAAGAAAGGAGTAGTGGCAAATCGATGATCTACGATGGTTCGATTGGCTGGCCGGCGTTTCTCCTGCCGTCTCTTGAACACGAGAGCCTTTACGAAAAGATTGATTTTGGGACATTCGCCTATGCTTCGGATGGCGGAGAAGGTTCCTATTTTTACGTAGGTAAACCGCACGGGGATAATAAGAACGAGGCAGCTTCCGAGGCAATGCCGATCATATTTTCCTGCCCGTCCGCACTCCGAAGCGCCGTTTCCCAAAACCACAAAGACTATGGAGCGAACGGTTATGTTGGTGTTCCCGAACGTAACACAGTGTACGAAAAAGCAGTTTTCCACTGTAATAGTGGTCGATCTGAAACGTGGCTCAACGAACATTGCCATGTTCTTGGAACTGGCCCACATCTGGTGGTGGCTGCCCAAAAGTGACGGCGAGATTGTGATGAATAGGTCAGGAACGAATCCATTCTTCTGGGTTAACAAAGGGACGCAGGGGTACGTCTGCCACAACAGCAGGAATATGGTTACTAACGAACTGAACAACCATCTGATCAATTCGAAGGGTAGCTGGATGCCAACCCGCACTGCGCGGAGTTGGCATCCCAAAGGAATCAGTGTCGCTCTTTGCGACGGCAGCGTTTCGTTTGTTTCAGAAAAAATGGCACTTGATGCGTACATTGCTTTGCTTTCCCGAACCGGTAACGCAATTCCTAAACAACCATAAGCAACCACCTTTTTCAACTGTATCGCCTATCATGCGACAATACAAAAAAGGCTTCACCATCATCGAACTCTTGGTAGCCATTGCGATCATTGGACTGTTGGTATCGCTTTTGATGCCTGCAATTCAAGCGGCAAGAGAGTACGCCCGACGTACAAGCTGCGGCAACAACATGTGTCAGCTCTCCCTTGCGGTCCTGAATTATCACGATGCGCTCAAGTCGTTTCCGCCGGGAAACATCTGCTATAAAGACTTGTTCGAAGCGGCTGACTGTCACACGGATAACATCGCCAAATCGGAAACCGTCTATTGTGGCAGTATCGGTTGGCCAGCCTTTATTTTGTCTTATCTGGAACAGAGCGATCTATATGAGAAAATTCATTTCGACAAGCTCGCTTTTCTGCCGGAAGAGTCCGATGGTTCGGGCCACAAACAGCCTTTCGGAGATGAAGAAAATCGTTTCGCAAGTGAAAACATGCCATCGATCTTTACTTGTGTCAGTTCACGGTTGGGGACCATGCCGAACACGCAGAAAGACTATGGCGTCAACGGATTGCAAGGCTTTCCTGACCGGAGACTAAAATTCAATGCGGTCTTTCACTGTAACAGTGGAACCCGTTTAGGTGACTTAAACCGTGGATCGACCAGTACGTTTATGATGTTGGAGAAAGCCCATCATCGGTGGTGGAAACCAAATCAGCAAGAAGAAGCGATCGTCGAAATGAAAACCGGATCAAATCCATTTTTCTGGGTCAGTCGCGGTACGCAAGGTTATGTCACTTCCCACTCGTATTCCGGTTCCGGGGCGGGAGGTCCGACTGAAAAATTGCATGTTATCAACATGAAAGACAATTTCAAATCAAACGGTCCCGCTCGGAGTTATCATCCCAAAGGAATCAACACTACCATGTGTGACGCCCGTGTGATGTTTGTCTCGGAAAAAATCAACTTCGAGGCTTACAGAGGATTATTCCAGAAGACAGGAAACAACCTTGCCAAATTGCCGTAATTCTACTTTCAATCCCCTTACATATTTTCGGAGGCTACCATGAAAAACTTTCTTCGTTCTCGTGCCTTTACCCTCGTTGAGTTGCTCGTGGTCATGGCCATCATCTCTCTCCTGATCTCGCTGTTGCTTCCTGCAATCCAAGCGGCACGCGAAGCGGCACGACGAGTGCAGTGTGCCAACCAAATGCGACAAATCGCTCTGGCAATGCTGAACTACCATGAGGCCCTCAAGTCGTTGCCGCCGGGTAACATCGTCTTCGATGAGTATTTGGACAGCGCCTGTCATGCCATCAAGCCGACGGCGACGACGACTGCGGACGGATCAAACATTTACGCAGCGGGGGAAGATCGTATCTACTGCGGCTCGTTTGGCTGGCCCGTGTTCATTCTCGATTACATGGAGCAAACACAACTTTCCGACCGACTGAACACATCTCTGTTATCGTACACCTTCGACGGCGGAACGGGATCGAACCACGTCGCCTCGACGCACGGCAATATAGCGAACCGACTGGGAGCCGAACAGATGCCCCCTACGTTCAGTTGCCCGTCCGCAACCCGATTGCCCGGCATCGCGGGCAACAAGGACTACGCCGTCAACGGCGGTATCGGCCTCCCGGAACGGCAGGTGCGTAGTACAGCCAGTGCGACCGGCGTCTTTTATTGTAACAGTGGAACGCGACTGGCCGACATCGCCGACGGGACGACGAATACATTCATGCTACTGGAATCCTGCCACTACGGTTGGTGGGATTCCACGGGGGCAGGAGAGACAACGGAGCGGGTCAAGAACGGCTCGAATCCCTTCTACTGGGTCGACGAGGCCGGTCAGGGATACGTTGTTTCGACGAACGATACGACGAAATTACGCATCAACAATCGTTTTGTTGCGTCTCCGACCCGTGTCGCAAGAGGCGACCATCCGAGCGGCATTAACGTCGCTCTTTGCGATGCCACTGTTACGTTTATCTCAAATAAGCTCGCCTTCGAAATCTACGAAGGAATGATGACCCGCGCCGGAGGAGAATCCGTCAAGTTGCCGTAAATTCCCCTGTGAAAACCATTGATGCAAGCACAATCCTGCGTTGCCCACGTTATCCGCTTGTCGTTCTTGTCGTGCAACATTTCGGGATGAACTGACGGTGATGCTGATGGGTTTGCCCGTCTTTACGTTTATCAGTAGTCAGACGGGGCTTTCGATTCATCCGCGTTACGTTATTATTGTCTTGTCGTTCTTGTACATTTTTGCCAGTAGGGTTGCATTGTCTTCTCCGGCCATCTGTTGTCTGCCGTCTTTCTCGCTTGGGTTGTCGGTAGTAGTTTATGGTTCTTTCCGCATTCGATGTTGTACTTCAACGAACTGGCTGGTGGCTCGAGAAATTGGCCGAAATATCTGCTCGGAAGTAATATCTCGTGGGGGCAAGAGGCTTACTTTTTGAAAATGTGGGTGGAAAAGCACCCGGAGGGGAGACCGCTTTACGTTTCGTACTCCTCGCCTATTTCGTTGGAAGAGCTGGGAATCAAGAGCGATGGCGGGGTTCCGACCAAACCGACAGCCGGCTGGATGGTCATCGACGTCAACGAATTATTCGGAAAAAGCGGGAATTACGACTGGCTCAAAGAGGAAAAGGAGGTGGAAATGATCGGTTACTCCCTCTGGATTTTTCACATTGAAGTCGACAAAGCATTGCCAGAAAAAGACTTGTGAAAAATCGAATTTTTTAATTTTTTTGGGGGGGAGGGGCTTTTCACCTCTGGAAAATCGGCTACGACATGTTCCACAATGGCCTATTGTTTGCGAAATAAGCCATGGAGTTCGCTTCTTCACGCCCTTCAAAAGGAGAATCGTTATGAGAAAGTTTCTTTTATGTAGCATCAGCATCGTTTGCTTGTCTCTTTGTGTTGCAGCTGCGCTGGCAGGCGTCATTGTTGGTCCGTTTGACATTCACGAAAAAGCTACGTGTGAGCCTGGACTGCCTATCGAATTCTTAAGTATTACTATGACTCCTGCCCCTCCCCATACAAATGGGGCGACGATTGAGCATGTCGCAACAGAACGCCACAGTTGGCCGGATGACGCATGTAAGCCCTGTGGGTGTGTAGAGGAACAGTGTACACATGAATGTACCCTTGGAAGTGAAATGGGACCTTCCGAATATACACGAACTACAGAGTCAGAGTATAGGTATAATAATGGGGTGTATACTCTAATTAGTGGCCCGACGGTGACAGCAATGAACGTCACGAAAAACTCCAGACGGGTTTGTTGTTAATTGTCCATTCAAGATCAACTTGGAGACAACATGTTTGGAAAGGCACTTACGTTGATCGTGTGGGGAATAGTCGCAGTTCTCCCGCTCGGAAGCGTTTTCGCTTCCGAAATGGCACTGCGCCTTCTCATCCGGGCTTTTGAAAATGGCGGCGACAACCCACAGTTGATTCGTTCGGCTTATGCCGAGTTTCAGGTTGATACAACGACGAATTTGGGCGGAGAGGCCAGCACCTCCCGCAAACAAATTAAGGTGCTGATGAGTGGGAACAACGTGTTGTTTTCGACAGGGGACGTTCAAAAGTGTAAACGCCGACTGGAAGTTACGGAAACTCCTGAGTGGGCAAATGAAGCCACATGGACGACTGTGACGATCTCGATGGGATCACCAAATCAACAAAATTCTTACATCGCTTTTGAATGGAAGCCGGGGCAATTGCTGTTGGAACGGCGGCGTGGACAAAGGGATGCGTTATGGCTACCGGAATTTCAACGTTTTGGCCGCATTTATTGTATCAATGCCCCGGTTTCATTTATTTTGCATGACAGGCTGAATCAAAAAAACTTTACTTTTCCGGAAAGGATATTGGCAGAGTTCGAGGAAGAATTAAAAAAGCAAAATCTCACTTGCGAAATAGTCGGAGAGGTGAACTATGACGGGGATGCCATTGCCAAAGTGATTGAAATCAAACGAAATGGTGTCAGTTGTGAAAGGTATCATATCGATGGTTCTCGTGGATACATTTGTACATACATGTGGAGTGGTAACGAGGAAACCCAACGTTTCACTGAAATCTCCGCGCAAGAGTATCACCAAGAAAAACAGACTTCTCTGTTTTTTCCTAAAGTTTATAAAGTGCGAAATCAATACTTGAACAAGAAGGTCCATTCGGAAGAGTACCGACTGTTGCCGGAAACTTTACGGTTCAATCAGCCCGTCTCGGATCGTGAATTTGCTCTTGACATTCCCGAAAACGCTTCTGTTCACGACTGGACACCCTTGGAGCCGTTGTCATTGGTCAAACCGGAAACTACGATTGTGCGAGAGGTTGTTCCTTATCGCACAGTAAAGAATGGAACTATTTCTCTATCCGATGGTGGCTACGACCTTCCCAACCTCTCATGGCTCGTCCGCGAAGACAAGCTGGCAGATTACGTTCCCCCACGCGGCGGCGCCAGTGGTTGGGTGCGTTGGATGCTGATGGGTATCGGAACTGCCATGATCGTCTTCGCCCTTTATCAAAAATGGAAAAACCGAGTTGCTCAATAGTGCCGGTTCTCCTTCTGTTTCTTCTGACGCTCCTTGCCGTTACGGAAACGAGCTGCTCGAAACGTTCGCTCTCCGATCCGCCACCTTCGCTTTCCGCCTCATCGGAAGTGCTCGACTTCGGCAAGGTCCGACCGACCGATTCGCCGATCAAACTCACTTTCGACATCCGCAATAACAGTAACAAGAGCGTTGCCGTCACGGACTTCTTTTCCGGCTGCGGGTGTACCGTCGTTGATATTCCGAAAGAACCGATACCGGCCAATGGCAAAGTCGCCGTTTCCCTGTCGGTCAATGTTTGGGGCCGCCACGGCGTGTTTGAAAACGATCTTGTTATCAAAACCGCCACGGAACCGGCCTTGCGTATTGCCATTCGCGGCAATATCGAAACGGATATCTGGACGGACGGCCAGTCGTTGCGATGTACCGTTGATCCGACAACCAAGCACGCCTCGACGGCATTGACGGTTTACACCACGAAGTACCCGGACATCATCTTGGCCAGTCATCGGCAAACAGAGGGTATCGCGCTCACGGAAATATCTCGCGTGACCAGGGACGGCGAAACCACCATCCGCTTTTCCGTTGACGTTGATGTCGACGACGATGCCGTTGTTACGCGAAACATCCACATCGTTCCCCTGGATGATTCGATTTCGCCGCTGAAGATTCCTCTTTATTGCTATCGGGACAATACGGAGATGGATTGAAGTCTTGTCCTGGTTGGGCTACAATGAGCGAGTGGTACAGGCAATTCCCTGTTTTAACTGTACTCAGCAACCATGTCGCAATTCACGTTTTTGCACTTGAACGAACACCGGACGATTCCGTTGCGTGACGAAACGGAACGCCGGATGTTCACGAATGCCCACGACCGTTTTGCGACGGCCTGCGGTTTGGCCCTGCAAGGGTTGGGGCTTGTGCCGTTCTGCATCGACATGCTACCGCAGAAAAAACAGGGAGTCTTTGAGCGAATCAAAAACGCTTTTTCTCGAAAACGTCCCGTTGCCGCATGGGGCATAGACATCGGCAACTCCTGTATGAAGGCCGTGAAAGTCGCTTTCGACGCCGATAGCGTGCCGGTCGTCGAGCATTGTTACCTGTGCCATTATCACTTTGAAGCCCTGAAGTCATCGGAGGAGTCGGGGGCTGACATTCGTGAAACGAAAATCATGGAGGCTCTTGCCGAGCCGATGAATCCTTTTCAGCGGGACGAGCCGCCCGTCGGGAAGGAACTGGATGTTCCGACGAAAAGAAAACTCGCCGTCCAAGGATTTCTGCACAAATACGAGTATCAGGGCGAAGTGATTGGCGTCGGTTATCCGTCACAGGATTTGATTTGCGCCAACGTCGCAATCCCGGCGGACACGCCGCAAATTGCGGAAGCGGCGATCCCGTTTGAATTCAAACACCATCTGCCTTACGATGAAGACAAGTTTTTGCCGAACTACATCTTTCTCGGTTCGGCGGAGGGAGACGAAGGTGTCACAAAGCAGTGTTTTCATTTGTTCTCGACAAAAATGTCGACGATGCAGGATACGCTTGATCTGCTCGGTGAACACGGAATCATGCCGGATATGATGACGACGAACCATCTGGCGAATCTGAATTATGCGACGTTCCTGCTGATGAGTCCTCCTGTTGCGCAAACGCCGGAGGAACAGGCCGCAGCGGAAGAAAAGGAATTTGAGCCGCCGGACATCGAGTCGATTCTGATTTGCGATATGGGGGCGTCGGGAATGGACTTGATTTTCTACGGTTTGAAGGAATTATCGCACTTTTATATTCCCATCGGCGGCGACCGGTTTACGCAGGAAATCGCAACGGCTCTTAATATCCCCTTGCCCCGTGCGGAAGGCTACAAGCGCGATCCGCTGGCGTCGGGACACGGGCCGGAGATTGTCGAGTCGCTCAAACCGCTGGTCAAAAAACTGGCGAACGAAATAACGTTACGTTTGGAGCGTTTCCGCAAGGGCGGCGGCAAGTTGGACAAGGTGATCGTGCTTGGCGGCGGTTTCCAACTTCGCGGTTTTGCGGCCTATTTTCGGTCCGTTCTGGAGGTGCTGTGGAAACAGAAAACGTAACGCGAAAACCGCAGGGCGTGCTGAACAGTATGACCGGGCGGAACGCAGTCATTGTGGGGAGGGGGCTGTGGGCAACGTTACCCGTTGCGGAAAATTTGCAAAAAAATAAAAATTCCCCGAAAAGGCTTGACAGCGTGTCCCCACCACCACTACAATAGGGGACCGATTGGTACTCGTGGCGTTTTCGGAGGATTTATGGCCCGCTCCCGCTTGATTTTATTGACGGTGGCGTTGCTGACCGCTTTTGGCTCGGCGGCGCTGACGTTCCATGCGGCAAGAGAACAACACAGTCCAGCCGCGCCTCCGCCGCCGGAAGGATTGATCGCCCTCGAAAATCCACTCCATCTGGGCGACGTGCCGCAAGATACGCTGAACGGGGTCTTCAAATTGGTCAACCGAGCAGAGAATCCGGTGAAAATCGTCCGGATTGCTATGTCATGCCGTTGCACGGAAATTGACGTCCCGGACAAGGAAATCGGCCCCGGCGAAACGGTTTCTCTTTCCTTCAAGTGGGATACAACCGGTGTGCGAGGCGTGAAGGGAAGCAGTTTTACTGTGTTCTACACCGAAGAGGACAAAGAAGGGGTGCGAGTTTTACCCTTTAACGTCATGGGGAATATTCTCCCATTGTTCGATGTGGTTCCAGATTCGTTAGAATTCACCTTTGGGCAACAGGAAACCAAGACGGTAAAAATCGTACCGCGAAAAAGCGGCGAGGCAGTCCTAGCCGAAAGAGTTACCTGTTCTTCCGCTGCGTTTGAGGCGGAGAAAATATCGGACGCAGAATTCGCAATAACGTTTTTGCCGGAAAAATGGATTGACGTCGGATTGTTTCCAACGTTAAACATCCATACTGACTATTCTGGAGAGAGAGCGCTTAGGATTCCCGTCTTAGTTTCTTTTCCAAACAACTAACCGACACAAGTCTAAAATGACGAAAAAAATCAAATGGAAAGGTTCCATCTTTGCGGGAGTTATCCTGGCACAATGTTGCTTTTACCAAGCACTTGTTGCGACAGATTGCCCACACACGATCACTGCCACTGCTCCTTGTCCTGTTCCACACGGCGAGGGTGCGCTCATGCGAGAGGATTGTGGACAGTTTCCCAAAAACACCGATGGGAACACTCCTGATTGTCACATGGGGTTGGTATCCATCAGTATTGTCGAGGGCCCCTACGGCTCTAGGCATGTTCCTGAAAGTAACACCAAAGCCGAGAGATCACATATGCAAAAAGGGCCATGTTACTCGGGCAAACGTTGCTATTGGATAAATGGCGAATGCCGACTAGATGGAACCACGTATAACCAAGTTAATTACATCAGTAGTGATTTTGGATGCTAAGTACCTGCAAATAAATAACATTTACAATTGTACAGTATTTTTGCCAGTTCGACCCGCAAGTTTCGGCGGAGTGCCGCCTACACTTGCGGCTCTTGTAAATGTTATTTTGTTACAGTTCCTAAAGACTCGAATCCTTGTCTTTCTTGCCTAGAGAACAAAAATCGAAAGCGAAAAAATTCAGTTGTGCATTTACCAAAGGTCTCAATCATGCACTTATACTATCGTTTAATTATCTCTTCTTTTTTGTTACATGGTTTGATGCCCGCTTTTTGTTTCGGATACGACAAAAATGACATCGATGCCGTTGAAAAGAAAGCCTTGGAGAACAGGTTAAAAATCAACAGCTGGCATCTTGCGTTTTCGAACCACCAAGAACAAGGAACATCGCGTCCTCCGGTGCCCGGTGCGGTGGAGAAGGTCCCGCCAATTCATAAGGAGTTCTGGTATGACGGAAAAAGAATACGAGAAGACTTTATTTATCTCAAAGACGGACACTCTACCCATGACAAGGAGAATACGTTCAAAAGGATGACCGTCTGGGGAGATGAGTATCGCTATTTCTATTATACAGGGCTTGACACGGACCAAGAGCAGTGGGTTTTAAGCGCTCTTTCAAAAAATCTGGCACTTGCAAGCATGGGGGATGGCGGTTCTCCACCATTGGTTGACATTCGCTTACTTGGAATGGTCCCTTGGGCCACATTTCTTGGCGATTGTAAAATCACCGAAGTCATCGGCAATGCCGAACGAACGGAATTGAAGATGGTCGACGACGACTTGGAGGGAATTGCCTGCAAGAAAATTTCGTTTCTTGATCGGCGTTTAATCCCTACCAGCGTGTGGATTGCCCCTGAACAAGGTTACAGTATTGTTCGCGTCGAAAGGAGTGCAGAGAAGCACGACTTTCACACGACAATGATCGTTCGGGTTGCAAAGTATGAACCTTCCGGCATTTGGTTCCCGACGGAGTGCATCTGTACGGAAATCGATAATGACGGGAAGATGCAACATCGATTGGAAATCAAGGTCGAGACTGCCACGTTCAATTCGCCTATTCCCAATGACATTTTCACTCCAAAAACAATGGATGTTCCCATAGGAACAACAGCAACGAAGACCGAAAAGGTTGGCGATATCAGTGGCAGTTGGATGTGGGATGGCAACAAAATTGTGAGCGAACACGAGATGACCCTGGCCGACATCCCCACTCGTGGCAGCGAGATTCGTTACCTTCTGATGGCAATGGGGTTGGCATTGATCTGCACGGCATGTCTAATGAAATACTTCGAATTGTCAAAGAAGCAAAAGGAAAAGCAACAAGACAAATCCGGTGATTGAATTTGTACGAAAACGAGTCGTTGTCTTTATCGTTACCGGAATCCTTTGCGTTCACATATTGCTTCTTGCCTGGTCGGCAACGGTTCATTCGCCGACGAACGGCGAAGTGCCCGCCTTGGCCGCCGGAATCTATCATTGGCAGGAAGGACGATTCGATCTCTTCCGTGTCAATCCGCCGCTGATTCGGATGGTCGCCGCCGTGCCCGTTCTCTTTTACGCACCAAAAACGGATTGGAGGCTCAATCAGGATCTCCTGGCAAGCCGTGATGAATTTCCCGTCGGTATCGAGTTCATCCGACTCAACGGCGAAAAATCGTTCTTTTATTTCACGTTGGCCAGGCTTGCTTGCATTCCATTCAGTCTCATCGGAGCCGTTGTCTGCTTTTTATGGGCACGAGAATTGTACGGCACGCTTTCCGGATTGGCCGCCCTGATTCTGTGGTGTCTTTCGCCGACAGTCCTTGGTCACGCTTCGACAATCGGTCCCGACGCCCATGCCGCCGCTTGCGGATTGCTTGCGAGTTACCTGTTTTGGCACTGGCTCAAGTCGCCGTGCGCTTCACTGATGCTCTTCACCGGCCTTGCACTGGGATTGGCCGAATTGGCGAAATCGACTTGGATCGTCTTCTTTCCCCTCTGGACACTTCTCTGGATTGCCTGGCGGATCGTTCGGAAAGACCAAAGTGCAAAACCTCCCTTGGCCGGTTTGTGTGCAATATTACTGATTGGAATGTTATGCATCAATATCGGTTACGGCGGCGAACGGATTTTTCAACCGCTCGGACAATTCCGGTTCATCAGCACCGCGCTTGGCGGACCGACGACCGAAACGAACAACAAGATGAAGGGAAAAAACCGTTTCATTGGAACGCCGTTGGAATCGTTGCCGGTTCCCTTGCCGCAGAATTATATTTTGGGAATAGACATTCAGCGTTCGGATTTCGAGTTCCAATCGAAAAACTATCTTTTAGGCCAATGGAAGTTCGGCGGTTGGTGGTACTACTATCTCGCCGCCTTCCTCGTCAAAGAACCGGTTGCGCTAACCATACTGCTTTTGTCGTCGGTGTTTCTTTTTTTTCGCCGACTGAAGTTCGACGAAGTTGTTCTGTCTGTTCCCGCCGTCGTTGTTTTCCTGCTCGTGAGTTCGCAGACAGGCATGAATCAACATTACCGTTACGCATTGGGAGCGTTGCCGTTTTTGTTCGTTTTTGCTTCAAAATTTGTTGCTGCTGAGCGTCGTGTTTTTCGGGTGATGCCGCTGTTACTGCTCGGCTGGTACGGTTTGAGCAGTTTGGCCGTCTTCCCCGGTGGGCTGTCCTATTTCAATGATGTTGTCGGCGGTCCCCAGCAAGGACATCGTTATCTCCTCGGCAGTAATCTCGAATGGGGACAGGATGTCTTATTGCTCAAAAAGTGGGGCGATACGTACTCGGACGCTCGACCGTTGTTTGTCGATCAGGCGTCCTATTTCGATGTCGATATGGCCGACCTTGACTCGGATGGGTTGCCGCCAACCCCATTGGTTCCCGGCTGGTACGCCATCGGTGTCAATCGACTGTATGACCGTGAAAAACAGTACAGGTATTTTTTGAATTACGAGCCGGTTGCAAGGGCGGGATATTCCATTTATATTTACCATGTTCCGTTGGAGGAGGCGAACCGTGTACGAACCGGAATGGAAACAAAAGAGTGAAACGAAAAGCGTGGCCATCCGGCTCTCGTGGACTGAATCGCTATTGATCGTCGGCCTGATTCTCTTGAACATCGGCTGTTTTCTCGGTAAGTCGGACACGGTTGACACTTGGTGCCGGTTCGTTGCTCACAACATCGACATACGCTACTGGACATGGAAAAGCGATGTCGTCGTCCTGCTGTTTTTGATGGGGAGCGTTGGGTGGACGCGGATCAAGCATGGAACATTCAATCGCTGGTTGATTGCCGTTACGATTGTTCTTGGCATTGTGACGGCGTTCCATTTCGGAGTAAACATGGCTCGGAACGGCAAGGGCAAGACGTTCATTATCAGGAAATCCCCGAAAGGTGAAAGGCCGAAGAACGATTACTTGCCGCTGGATTACAAGGTCCACGTGCCACCGGGATATTGGAACGTTGGAGGGCGCCGCCCGTTGATCGTGTTCCTCCACGGAGCCGGAAACGTCAACAAGGATGTGGAAGACATCTCGGAAGACCTCGTAAGTTGCTTGCTGCCGGAGTTGAAAAAAGACTTTCCGTTTGTTGTCATCTCTCCGGCAAGTTGGAAACATGGTTGGAAGACGCCGCAAATCTTACAAATCCTTGACGAAGCGACCGTCCGCTGGAACATCGATCCTCGCCGGATTTATCTGACAGGTTTCAGTATGGGCGGTTTCGGAACGTTCCATGTCGCTTGTGATTCGCCGGACACATTTGCCGCTATCGTTCCCGTTGCCGGAGGCGGCGATCCTGCCAAGGCCGGACGTATAACGGGTGTACCGACGTGGGCGTTCCACGGCGATGTTGATAAAGTCGTCGCTTACGACCTGAGTGTGAAAATGATAGAATCAATGAA
>Ga0099364_10005363_pt1 | contig 19047 bp, 14 predicted proteins | sample TergutTh196P3_FD_73070 | JGI IMG/M metagenome (GOLD analysis project Ga0099364, IMG submission 73070) | Microcerotermes parvus P3 segment gut microbial communities from Pointe-Noire, Republic of the Congo - Th196 P3 | ecosystem: Host-associated > Arthropoda: Insects > Digestive system > Gut ...
TAAATTCCGTCAAATTTGCTGTAAAGACGTATTCGTCTTTGGCGTCCATTCCATAATATGAAATGTTGATTGAATATACCTTTTTGACGTCATAGAGTTTTCCCGACGCCACCTGCTCAACAACTGCCTTGCAAGCATTGAACAACACTTTGCCCAGAAAATCAATCTGGTCAAAATACTGTATCTCGAAGACGGCTATCTCGCCATCGTCAATCTTTGCCTTCAAATCCAAACGATTGACTTTGCCGTCTATCGTTGTAGGGTTGCCCTCGCTTTCTAAAACTTCCTGCACCGTTACCTGCTTTTCGAGCAACTCGGTTAAAAAACCGCTCAAGATGTCGAAATTTGCCTTGTCGCGTAGAATGTCCTTGATAGCGTAATCAAATGAAATAATCGTACGTTCCATTTTTCTGAAATATTTACAACGGCAAAGTTACAATAATTATTTTGATAAACAATAAAAATCATCTCATTTTTCAATTTTTTCCATTATTTTTTTCGCTTCCTCATCGTTTCGCCTCGCACGTTCCAACCTTTCCGCCTGTTCCTCGTATTTCTATACCCGCTTCAGTCACTTCACAGAAGACAAAATAAAAATGGACATTGCAATATTTGCCATTGCATTTAATATTCGGAAAACTACATAATAAAGCCCAAAATACGTCCAAAGAGATATAGCATTTATTTGAAATTTACAAAACTTTTATACAAACTTTGGAATTAATAAAAATATCATCTACTTTTGTGCGCTTGTTGTAGTCGTTAAATAGATGGATAAAACAAAGAAAATCAAATCGGCGTTAGTGTCTGTATATCATAAAGATAATTTAGACGCTATTGTCAGAAAATTAGATCAGTTGCAGGTTAATATCCTGTCTACCGGCGGCACCAAAGAGTTTATTGAAAGTCTTGGTATTTCGGTAACAGCGATAGAATCGCTTACATACTATCCTTCAATTTTTGGAGGCAGGGTAAAAACTTTACATCCCAAAGTTTTCGGGGGTATTCTTTACCGTCGCGATGAAGCCAACGACCGCGAAGAAGCCGCCAAATACGATATTTCGGAGATAGATTTGGTAATTGTTGATTTGTATCCCTTTGAGGAAACCGTAGAGGCGGGCGCAGAGGAAGCCGAAATAATCGAAAAGATAGATATAGGCGGTATTTCGTTGATACGCGCCGCCGCTAAAAACTACGCAGACGTGGTAGTTGTTCCTTCCAAACGCGAATATTTGCCTTTGCTAAAATTATTGGAAGCCAAAAACGGCGAAACAAACATCGAAGAAAGGCGCAAATTCGCTATGGCGGCGTTCTATGTGTCATCGCATTACGATGCAGTCATATTAAATTATTTTGACAAAGAGCAAAATATGACGCTTCGCTACGGAGAAAATCCGCACCAGAAAGGAAGATTTTTAGGCAATTTCGACGCAATGTTCGAGAAACTTCACGGCAAAGAAATTTCATACAATAATTTATTGGATATTGACGCTGCCGTTAATTTGATTGCCGAGTTCGATGAAACAACTTTTGCTATTTTGAAGCATAATAACGCCTGCGGACTTGCTTCTTCAGACAGTTTGCTTGACGCATGGAAAAAGGCGTTAGCGGGGGATCCTGTTTCTGCTTTTGGCGGTATTTTGATTACAAACCGCAAAATAGATATGGAAACAGCCCGCGAAATAGACGCGCTTTTCTACGAAGTGTTGATTGCGCCCGATTTTGACCCTGATGCGCTTGAATTGCTGAAAGTGAAAAAGAACAGAATTTTGCTTCGGCAAAAAGAGTTCTCAACGCCGCAAAAACAGTTTCGTACATTGCTCAATGGAGTAGTGATACAGGACGCAGACATGTCAACCGAAACTGCGCGGGATATGAACTGCGTAACAACTGCGCAGCCAGCCGCCGAACAACTGACCGATTTGACGTTTGCCAACAAAGCGGTGAAGCACAGCAAGTCGAACGCTATTGTGCTGGCAAAAAACGGACAGTTAATAGCGAGCGGCGTAGGGCAAACTTCCCGCGTTGACGCGCTGAAACACGCCATAGAAAAGGCTCGCAGCTTCGGTTTCGACCTCAATGGCGCAGTAATGGCAAGCGACGCGTTCTTCCCGTTTCCCGACTGCGTTGAAATAGCGGTCGAGGCAGGTATTAAGGCAATAGTGCAACCCGGCGGTTCGATGCGCGACAACGAATCAATAGAGTATTGCAACAAACATAATATAACAATGGTATTCACAGGTATAAGACATTTTAAACATTAATATGGGTTTATTTTCGTTCACACAAGAAATAGCGATGGACCTTGGCACAGCCAACACCATCATAATACACGGCGACAAGGTAGTTGTTGACGAGCCGTCAATAGTGGCTATTGATCGCACAACAGGGAAATTGGTTGCCATAGGCGAGAAAGCGCGACTGATGCACGGCAAAACGCACGAAAACATCAGAACTATTCGTCCGTTGCGCAACGGCGTTATAGCCGACTTTAACGCCGCCGAGCAAATGATTAAGGGAATGATAAAGATGATTCCCACACGCGGACGCGTTTTTACGCCGTCAATACGCATGGTGATATGTATTCCGTCGGGTAGCACCGAGGTTGAAGTACGCGCCGTTCGCGATTCAGCCGAACATTCAGGCGGACGCGATGTTTACATGATATACGAGCCTATGGCTGCCGCTATCGGTATAGGTATTGACGTGATTGCGCCCGAAGGAAATATGGTTGTAGATATAGGCGGCGGAACGTCCGAAGTAGCGGTTATTGCGCTTGGCGGTATTGTATGTAACCGATCGGTCACAACAGCCGGCGACGTCTTTACGTCCGATATTCAGGACTATATGCGCCAACAGCACAATATCCGCATCGGCGAGCGCACCGCAGAAGAAATAAAAATTAAGGTAGGCTCTGTTTTGCCCGACCTCGACGATCCGCCCTCCGACTTTACCGTGCGCGGTCCAAACCTGATGACCGCCCTGCCCGTAGAAGTTCCCGTATCGTATCAGGAAATATCGCACTGTTTGGATAAATCTGTTTCGCGGGTTGAAACGGCTATTTTAGACGTATTGGAACAAACGCCGCCAGAATTGTACTCCGACGTCGTTAATCATGGAATCTACCTTGCCGGCGGCGGAGCGCTGTTAAGAGGATTAGCAAAACGACTGACCGACAAAATAAATATTCAGTTTAAGGTTGCCGAAGATCCATTGAGAGCAGTTGCGCGAGGCACAGGAATAGCGTTGAAAAACGTTGATAAATTTTCATTCCTGATGAGGTAAAATTTTGATTGTCTGCTACTCCAACTCTAAAAAAACACGCCTGCCGAAATAGTCAATACTCTGTTTTGGGTTGTGAAACTATCTTTTGTTATTTGCGCTAAACCCCACTTGTAATGAAAAGACAACTGAACTCTGCTCCACACATCGAAACCGGCGCCTACTCCAACTCCAAAATCGAATTTATTAATTTGATCGGGTAGAAAAAAATCACTTGGAAATTCGTCGTCGCCGCCAATGTGATATGCTGCATACGGAACGGCAAAGACAAATGGCGCGATGTCGGCTAAACGTAAACGATACATTACTTTAACGGGAATTTTCACATAGTCAATACTGTGTAGTATTTCTGAACCAACAAATTTGCAACCTTGCTTCGAGTACAAAATTTCGGGTTGAATTCCGAAGCCGCCGGGCCAAAGTATTTGCGCTGCTACGCCGCCCGAAAGTCCGGTTAGATAGTCCATGGCGATATCAAAATCGTTGTAGAGTTTTGAATAATTTTGCCCTACCACAGCTCCGAAACGATATTCAAGGAGGTCGCCTCCCGAAAATTTCATGCGCGTCATAGTACAAGACGTTGAACTATTGCCCCTTTTTATTCTTCTTGGCGGAACGCCGGCATTAGCTTCAAGCAAACTCCCTGCGAGTAAAATTATTATACATATCCAATTTTTCATTATAAGTACAGTTTTATATTACTTTTTTCATATTATACGAAAAAAAAACAAAAAGGTTTCAATCCCATTGTCTTTTTGCGAACCACCTGTCTATTAGCGAAGCATTTAATGAAAGCAATATGTATCTTTCTGTTATTCCGCCTCGCTGTCCAGTTTGCATTTCGCCGGCAATGACGGCTATATTGACGTATGACATTGCTCGAAATTGATTGGTAAACGGAATTCCAATGCCAAAAGAAACTGATAAATCTTCCATCTGATAACCGTTTACTTTCAGATACGAGCGGTTGTAAGAGGCGCCTAATTGAAAGCGCATGATCTGAAAATAATTTTCAGGTCGTCGCGTATTTGGCGTTAATTGTAGTCCTACTCTATATATATGGCTGTCTGAGTAGGACAAATGACTGTCGCGCGAACGTCCGTCAGGGTTGTTAACGATAACATGTTCGCCTGCTCTCGAATCGTTGCCGGGTAAAAAATGAAACGTTGACGTCGAGGCTCTGTTATTCACAAAAGCCCAATTAGAAAATTGATAATCGGCGGCGAGAATCCATTCGGCGTCACTTCTATTATGAATTACAGAGAAACCTGCTCCGTAAGTTTCAGGCAAAAGTGTTTTTAAATCGGGCAAACGCCTGTTTTGTTCTACCACATTATAATTGGTAATAATCTCAGACCGCTGTATGTCAATATTTTTTGTCTCGGGAACATATATTCCGCCAACCGTTACATTGGTATTATCACCAAACGTATGAGAGTACTGTAATCCAAAATCGAAACGTATTTTGCTAATATTATGCGTGGTTGTTCTGGAAATAGCCTCAGATTCTACATCGTATGAAATATTGCCGAATAAGTACGAAGCTGTTATTCCTGCTGAAAAGCCTCGAAATACTTCAAATGCATTAGCCCAATAAAAACTGTTTACGCCTCCGGAACCTTTAAACAGTACGTTTTCGTAGCTGTCGGCAGTGCCTTGCACATATTGTTGAGTTTTTATATTATAACCAACGTTGCTGTATGGTTTTAAACCAACACTGCCTGTCCATATTTTTGACAGTCGGACGCCGGCTGCCAGACTTTTGAAATTGAAGTTATTAGTCTGTACATTGTGTAGGGAGGTTGTAAATTCGGAAAATTTAAGAGCGGCTGATACATCAACAATAAAACGAAGAGAGTCAATTCTTGACAATGCCGCAGGGTTGCGACGGTTCAGAAAATTTTCCGATTGAAAGCCTATTCCTATGTTGCCCATTCCAGCGGTACGACCAAAATCGTATATTTCTATCTCACCAATACCGAACATCGAAAAAGGCGAATAGGTGTTATTTTGCGCTTTGACGTCGGGCAAAAGAATCAATAAAATAGAAACCAAAACCAAATATGTGTATTTTTTATAATCAATCATTGTATGCCGCATAAGTGATTTCTAATGAAATTTGATTGTCTATTCTTAAACTTTGGTCGCCTGTAAAGGGGTAGTTTTGGTCGCCAAAAACAAGGCGTTGAATTGTATTTTCACGCGCTTCATCGGCAATAATAATACTTAACGCCCATTTTTCATGCCCCACCGCTCCTAACTGTCCTGCTATAAAATCTGTTACATCAAATGTGTAATGCGGGATATTGGGGCTTTGAATGTTCCTATAATCCTCAGGAAGATTTCCAAATTGAGTTCCTATGCGGCTTCCCGACATTGAAGGCGGTCCGAGAGCAGTACCCATCGGCGTATTGCTTACAGGGTTGAAATAATAAATGTTAAGTTGCGGAGGCAGCGGAACAACATCAAACGACCTTCGTACAGGACGAACGTGCAAAATGGCTCTTTGTATTACCACCACTTGCCCTAACCATAAAAATTCGTTCAAATGCGGAAACTCCAATCGGGCAAACATCGGCGAACCGCCCGACATAACGAAACCTCTATTGCCTGTTTTAGAAGACGGAACAGAGGCGCTTCTTGAATCAAATAAAAGTTCGTCATTTTTGTCAATTTCCAGATTATAAAAACTGTTGAATTGATTCGCAGCAAGAGTCATCGTTCTTTCATCTCTGAAAGTGGTATTTATGTGGTAATATATGCGTATCATGCAAGTAGTGTCGTTAACAAAGAAGCCGTATATGCAATCTTCGTTGTTCGAGCCGGTTCCTATGGCAAGACCCGGGAAGGAATTTTGAAAACCCGATCCTCTGTATTCTTCATCGTTGCTAACAATTCCAAAAAATAATTCCTGCGCCCAACTATCATCGCGGAGTCGAAACTCAATTTCATTGTTCTGTATGTCTTTAATTCCTATTCTAAACTCTTTATTGGCAAGCATTTCAACATCAGGTCCTTGCGAAGTTGAATAAAAACTGCTGAAATTGTCTCTTTCAATTTGTTCTTTAAGCCTGTATATGTTTACTGATGCAAGTTTTGTTGTATCGCCGTAATAATTGCCATTAGGTCTTAATACTATGGTGACAGAATCAAATATTGCTTCGCGGTTGCTTTCACCTTCGACAGGACGGTTAAATTCTATAAAGGTTTTTGCCTTAGTCAAGCCAATTAGCGGGTCATTGTAGGTTCCCCAATATCCGAAACCCCTGCCGCCTGAAACCACAGAATCGGCTGCTACCATGTTAGAAACATTGATAGTAACAGTATCAACCCTCCCGAATGTGAACGGAGAGTTTACTAAATGTTTGCCCAACTCAAAATCCTCGTTGTTACACGAAAATAACACTAAAACGCCCAAACAGGCTATCCTAACTACAAATTTTAACATCAAACACTAAATATTTCTACTATAATAACGCAAATAAAGATTTAATATTGTTTCTATTGTGAAAAATCGTCACTAAACCCCCGTATAGTTAAACGGTGTTATGTGTTTCAGTTCTTCCTTTATTTCGGGCGACACATCTAAATTGTCAATAAAATCGTTCAATTTATATTTGTTTATGCTGTCTTCTTCGGCTGTTCGCGTAAGTTCTTTCAACGCCTCGTATGGCTTTGGAAATCCTTCGCGGCGCAATACCGTCTGTATTCCTTCGGCTACGACAATCCAGTTGCGTATCAGGTCGGCGTCCATGTTTGCATAATTGGCGATAAGTTTGTCCAACCCTTTGAGCAACGATTGAAAAGCAATAACAGTGTGTGCAACAGGAATACCGATATTTCGCAGTACCGTTGAATCGGTAAGGTCGCGTTGCAGGCGCGAAACAGGCAATTTTGACGACATGTACCCAAACAGCGCATTGGCAATGCCAAGATTTCCCTCGGCGTTTTCAAAATCAATAGGATTGACCTTGTGCGGCATCGTTGACGAGCCTACCTCTGCCTTGTCTATTTTCTGTTTAAAATATTCCTGCGAAATGTATGTCCAGATGTCGCGGCACATATCAATCAGAATGTTGTTGATGCGCTTCATTGCATCGTACTGCGCTGCAATGTTGTCGTAATGCTCTATTTGCGTTGTTGTTTTACTTCTGGACAGTCCTAATACGCCTTCTACAAATTTGTCGGCAAATTTTTTCCAGTCCACTTGTGGATAGGCAACGTGGTGCGCGTTGAAATTTCCCGTTGAGCCGCCAAATTTTGCCGAACAGGGAATTGCCTGTAATTGTTTGAACTGCACTTCAAGTCTTTCGGCAAACACCGCAAACTCTTTGCCCAGACGCGTTGGCGATGCGGGCTGTCCATGGGTGCGCGCAAGCATCGGCACTTTTGCCCATGCCTTCGCAAAACCGCGTATTCGTAGCAACACCTCGTCGAAATAAGGCGTATATATTTGCTCGATAGCCTCCTTGTTAGAAAGCGGAATTGCTGTGTTATTGATGTCTTGCGAAGTCAATCCGAAATGAATGAACTCGCCGAACTCACTCAAACCAAGTTCGTCAAACTTGTCTTTCAGGAAATATTCCACAGCCTTAACATCGTGGTTTATTTCCTCTTCAAGCGATTTTACGTGTTCTGCCGAATCTATACTGTAGTTTCGGTACAGGTCGCGCAGTGTTTCATACTGCGATTTGTCGAACGATTGCAGTTGAGGCAAAGGTATTTCGCACAATGCAATAAAATATTCCACCTCCACCTTGATACGGTATCTTATCAGGGCGTATTCCGAAAAGTAATCAGCCAAAGGCTCTGTCTTACTTCGGTATCGTCCATCAACCGGCGATATTGAATAAAGGGTGTTCTGGTCCATATTATTATTGCGTTATTCGGTTGGAAATTCGGGTTCAAACGGAAACGACGTTGGGAACGACGGCATAGACATAGGATCGGCTGCATTATCAATTTGCGACGAATCCAAAATAGATCTTTGTGCCACATCGCTGCCCGGAATAACAAACGCCGCCAATATGCACAAAAACACTAACGTGCCGGCAAGCGTCCACGTCGCTTTTTCGAGAAAATCAGCAGTTTTTCGCACCCCCATGATCTGGTTGGACGATGAAAAATTTGCCGCCAAGCCGCCGCCCTTGGAATTTTGAACCAAGACGATGAGCGTCAAAAACAAGCAAACTGCAACTAACAATACTGTTATTAATGTAAACATGACTTTTAATTATTATTATTATTACTTAAATCTTCTTTTAATCTTTTTATTTGAGCTGCAAAGTAAATATTTTTTTCCGGAATTTTCAAAATTAATTGTTCATAAATTTCGATTGCCTTGTCTTTATCACCTTGCGTGGCATATATATCTGCCAATGTTTCAGTGCCTATATCGGTAACCTTTTTCAGGCTTTCAGATAAATTAGCCTCAAATTTTGTGTCGCTGGGTACAATTTTGGGGTTCGATTTCAGAAAAGCGTCAATCAGTTTGTCGGCTGATTTATTCACTGTTTTTTGTTTAACCTCAACTTTTTCTGTTTTCTTTTCAACTTTCTTAACCTCAACCTTTTCTGTTTTTACCGGCGGCGCTTCAATAATCTCTTTCTTTTCCGTTTTTTCTGCTACTACTTTTTCACAAGGTTTTTCTTTGTTTGCCTCAAAAATTGAAATTTGAGTTTCGGATTTGGGCGCAATGTACAAATTTTTCTGAAATCGCATTTGAAATACGTCAGAATCATTAAGATAATCATACAACAAACTGCGATTACGCACGCTAAGCGCCGTATTCGTTAGCCGAAGCTCCATTTCCCAACAGTTTGTTTGTTGCAGCCCCTTGATAAATAATTGATGAACAGTATGAAAGTACGGATATTTTTTAACCATAAGTTTCAAATCATCAACATTATCTCCGGTTTTATCGGGATTATAAAGCAAATCAATTATGTCTTCCTTTGTCATTAAATCCAAATTTTCTGCAAAGGAAAACATTTTTTGCGAAAAATAAAATTTTTTTTAGATTTTATTCGCCAATTATTTTCAATAACACACGTTTACGGCGTTTTCCGTCAAATTCGCCGTAAAAAATCTGTTCCCATGGTCCCAAATCCAAATCGCCGTTGGTAACGGCAACAACTACCTCGCGCCCCATCACCGAACGTTTCAGGTGGGCGTCGGCATTGTCTTCGTATCCGTTATGACGATACTGACTGTGCGGTTTTTCGGGAGCAAGTTTTTCGAGCCAAACTTCCATATCGTGATGCAACCCGCTCTCATCATCGTTGATAAAAACGCTGGCGGTTATGTGCATAGCATTAACTAACACCAAGCCTTCCCTTATGCCGCTTTCGGAAAGACATAGCCTTACCTCCGGCGTTATATTCAAAAACTCGCGCCGAGACGACGTGTTAAACCACATCTCCTTTCTGTAACTCTTCATATTATTATACGTAAAAAAATTAAAAATGTTTCAAAAAATCAAATTTCTTAACTCTAACTCCTTAACTCCTCTAACTCCTTAACTCCTAATAACTCCTCTAACTCCTAATAACTCCTTAACTCCTCTAACTCCTTAACTCCTAATAACTCCTCTAACTCCTTAACTCCTAATAACCGTCCCTACTTTTTCACCTCTTAAAACACGGCACAGTTCGCCTTCCCTGTTCATGTCGAAAACCACTATCGGCATATTGTTTTCCTTGCACATTGCAAATGACGTTAAATCCATCACTTTTAGGCTTTTACTGAATGCTTCGTCGAACGTCAGCGCGTCGAATTTCACGGCATTTGGGTCTTTTTCGGGGTCTGCGGTATAAACTCCGTCTACGCGGGTGCCTTTGAGAAGTACTTCGGCTTCCATTTCAACGGCGCGCAACGCCGAGGCGGTGTCGGTGGTAAAGTACGGATTTCCCGTACCGCCGGCAAATATCACAACCTCGCCGCTATCCAATGCCTCCATCACACGCGGCTTGCTGTATCCCTCGCCAACAGGTTCCATGCGAATGGCGGTAAACAGCCTCGCCTTTACTCCCAAACTTTCCAACGCCGACTGTATTGCCAATCCGTTGATTACCGTTGCCAACATTCCCATATAATCGCCCTTAACGCGGTCGAAACCCTTGTCAACGCCTTTCAGCCCGCGAAAAATATTGCCGCCGCCAAATACGATCCCGATACGAACGCCCATTTCGGCTGCCGCTTTGATGCGTTGAGCATACTCCATAAGCCGATTGGCGTCAATTCCTGCGGGAAGGTCTGCTTTCAGTGCCTCGCCGCTCAATTTCAATAATACGCTTTTATATTTTATCATTTTTTAAAACTGTTATCATTGTGATTCATGCCATTGTGTTATGTTATCTATTTGGCGTATATACCTCACCCCCAACCCCTCTCCATAGGAGAGGGGAGAAGTAGAGAAAAACGCTGAAAAATTGTCAGCAATTTCGAGCGCTAATACCCCTCTCCTATGGAGAGGGGCAGGGGAGAGGTAAAAATGCGATATTGATCGTAATTGCGTCATAATAAGATTTACTTAACAATATTTATTTTCCCGGGCGGCTACGCCAAAAAAAGTTATGAAAATGCTTGTCGTGTTTTGAAGGCGGGAATATTCCCGATTTCACCAATCGCACGTCTTCTATGACGTAAAATATGAGCGGATCAAAATCGGCGAGCATCTTTTTAGCTTGGTCGGCAGTTTTGCGACTAATTACCAAATATAATATTTTTACTTTTCCCGCCGAGCCGTCGCCGTCCACTATTGTGGTACCGAAACCCGCCTCGTTAAGAGTTTTTTGCAGAGCGCTAACGTCTTTCGACGAAAAAACTTTTATAAGTTGCGAGCCGATAGCAAGCCGTTCTTCGATGTTCATTCCTATGAAATTTCCTGCGGCATATCCGCCCGCGTAGGCAAAATAACAGATAAGGCTACTGCTGTCTGCGTTTTTAAAAATCTCGTTAATAACGGCAATCCAAATAAACAATTCAAAAAAGCCAAGAAACGGCGCTATATTTTTTTTGCCTCTCGACACGAACAATATACGCATTGTGCCGAGACTTACATCGCATATACGGGCAAAAAATATTATTAACGGCAATACAAAATATTGATAAATTTGTGGATCAATCATAAAATTTAGGATTCAAGTAATATTTTTTTCAATTTTTCCATTCCTGCTGTTGCTTTTTCGCGAATTATCGTTATTTTTCGTCCCATATTTGACGTTACTTCGTTAGGATCAATAAGATAAATTGACGCATTACGGTCGGCGTAACCAACCAATCCTGCCGCAGGATAAACATTTAGCGAAGTGCCTATAATCAGCAATATGTCAGCCGTTGAAACTGCTTTTGCAGCGGTTGCTATTAGCGGCACCGCCTCGCCAAACCATACTATATGCGGCCTCAACTGCGTACCGTCGGGCGCTTTTTCGCCCCATTCTATCGGGCTGCTCCCTACGTCTATTATCATGTTCGGGTCTGATGAACTGCGCGCTTTGGTAAGTTCGCCGTGCAGGTGGATAACGTTAGTACTTCCGCCGCGTTCATGAAGATTATCCACATTTTGCGTTACTATTGTCACGTCAAAATCAGTTTCCAATTCGGCTAAAATACGGTGTGCGGCGTTTGGCTCAACCTCGTCTAACTGTTTACGGCGGTCGTTATAAAAGCGCAGCATCAGTTGCGGATTTTTGTGCCAGCCGTCAATGCTGGCAACTTCCATCACATCGTACTGTTCCCACATGCCACCCGAATCGCGAAAGGTCGTGATGCCGCTCTCGGCGCTAATACCCGCGCCCGTCAAGGCAACTATCTTTTTTATGTCTTTCATACGTTTTTTGTTTTACAAATTCGGCGGCAAAGGTAACAGCAAGTTTTTTAAAATGAAATTTTTTTCAAAAAAAGTTTGCATGTTAAAAAAAAACAGTATCTTTGCAGTGTATTTACCAAAATGACAGCGATAATGAATCAGGTTATTTTCAATGAAATACAAACTTTAAAGCGGCAGTTGTTGCCTAACGAAAAGGTGATTCTTTTCGGTTCGCAGGCGCGTGGCGACGCGCGTGAGGACTCGGATTGGGATTTGTTGGTGGTTCTTAACAAAAAGGGCAAACAGACCAATGACGACTTTGATAAATATGCCTTCCCTTTTTCAGAATTAGGCTGGGATTATGGGGTGGCAATCAACACGATAATGTACACAAAAGAACAGTGGGAACAAGGAAAAATTTTTCCATTGTATCGAAATATAATGCGAGAAGGTATAGAAATTGACTAACTTAAACAAAAAATTAATAATCATGGGCTTAAAAGATTCAGAAAGAAGAGATTTGGTAAAATATAGATTGGAAAAATCATACAGCACTTTTGCGGAAGTCCAAGTCCAGTTAGATAATAAATTTTACAGAACAGCCGCTAACAGACTTTATTACGCCTGTTTTTATGCTGCCGCCGCCTTACTTATTGGCAACGGATACGAAACTCATTCTCATAATGCTGTGAAAAGATTATTAGGATTGTATTTCATAAAGGAAAACAAATTGGACAAATCATACGGGAAAACTTATGAACTATTGCTAAATATGCGCCAAAAGGGTGATTACGAAGACTGGATAGACATTAAAGAAGAAGACATCGCGCCACTCATCGAACCCGCTCAAAAATTCATAAAGGAAATTGAAAAATTAATAAATATAAACCCCTAAAACCCAAAACAATATGGAGAAATAAAAGAAAAAACATAAAAACTTGAGCTTGTATCTCTTATTCTCATCTTGTCGAAATTCTACCAAAAATTTCTACCGAGAATAAGGTGCGAAAGTTCGTGCTAACGCGTGAATTGTTCGTGCTTATTTGGTAGAAAAGGTTTTGGTAGAGCCAGACAAGATAAATAGGCAATCACAATCCAAAAAATTTAAGAACAGTTTCACGTTTTTTTGTTGTGGTTGCAAGTAAACAGAAAAATTTTAAAAATAATTGAATATAAATAAGTTAATAAATTTTAAAAACATGACGAAATCAGACTTTTTAACCGCTTTTAGCGGAATTTATGACGCCGTAAAAGGCGTATTGCACGGTAGAGACGGGGCGCGCCCCGTCTCTACGACCACGACCTTGTCTCCCTCTCTTATGGAGAGGGCTGGGGTGAGGTTAGCCCTTTTGCTTTGCGCATTTCTTTGCGCAGCAAGTGTGAACGCACAAACGTGGCAAATTGGCTCGCCTAACGCTGCAGATGTGACTGCTACATTGAGCGGTACAGGAAACAATCGAACGCTTACCATCAGCGGAACTGGAGCGATGAGAAATTTCGGTTTTTCATCACAGGGAGGTCCACAACTTACTCATGCTCCCTGGCGTAATTACTATTATTCTATCGAAACAGTGATAATAGATAACGGCGTTACGAACATAGGAGACGATGCTTTTGTGGGCTGCTCCGGTCTCACCTCCATTACCATTGGCGAGGGCGTTACATCAATAGGCACTTACGCGTTTTTTGAATGCACAGGTCTTACCTCCGTAACTATCCCTAATAGCGTTACATCAATAGACTATCTGGCGTTTTACCGTTGCACCGGTCTTACCTCCGTAACCATCGGCGAGGGCGTTACGACTATAGGAAACACTGCTTTTTTGGGCTGTTCCCGTCTAACATCCATAGATGTAGCGAGTAACAACGCTAATTTCAGTTCTTATGAAGGCGTATTGTTTAATAAAGCCCAAACAGCCCTGATAGTTTATCCCGGCAGCAAACTGGGCGCTTATATCATCCCAAATAGCGTTACATCAATTGGCAGTTATGCGTTTTCCGGTTGTACCGGTCTTACCTCTGTAACCATTCCAAATAGCGTTACATCAATTGGCAGTTTTGCATTTAGTGGATGCACCGGTCTTAAATCCGTAACCATCGGCGAGAGCGTTAGTAGTATAGGCGATTATGCGTTTTCTGGTTGCACAGGTCTCACCACCTTTAGTAATCGGCGCTCTACCCCACAATCCATAAATAATGCCAACGTATTTGAAAATTATGGCGTAGTATATGGACAAGTTCCGCTAGGCAACGTTGATTTATACGTTCCTCAATCATCTATTCCACTCTATCAAACTGCTGCCGTTTGGCAAAACTTCAAACAAATACTCACTGGGTTCTTCACTATTACTTTTGTGCCGCGCAATGGCAACGATGCTTTTACTGTGAACGCTGCTTATTTGGAAACTATTGAAGCGCCCGAAGCGCCTGAACATCCCGATGCGTTATTTTTTGGCGGCTGGCATACCGACGATGTAACGTGGAACAACACGACATTATGGGATTTTGAAGTCGACCGCGTAAGGAACAATATGACGCTTTATGCCCGCTGGGGAACAGCCGACGAGGTTCGCACAGTAACGTTCAATAGCGTTGGCGGAACTCCGGCAGTAGAGCTGGAAAATGTGCTTGTTAACGCCAGAGTTGCTCCAATAACACCCACAAGAGCGGGCTATCACTTTGAAGGCTGGTTTCTCAACGACGTCAAATATAATTTCAGAACGCCCGTTACCGAGAACATCACGCTTATTGCGCGATGGAGCGTTGTAAACACACTGCCTGCAAGCAGCGTAACTGTGAATACTGCCGCTTTGGGCGGCGATGTTCACGGAGCGGTCTCTATTGCGCGCGGCGTTGCGCTTTCCATCGAAACTGCACTTCCCTCGTTAGAAACCGAAAATACCATCATCATTGATGTTCCGTCGCCCGCAGCCGGCATTTTCACAGTTAATGCAACCGGCTTGAGCGCAAATACTTCCTATTTCTTCAGGGCGTATGCTATCGTAGAAGACAGCGACGGCAAGGAAACAGTACATTACGGTCAAACGCGCCTCTTCACCACCCGCAGCACAAGCAACTGGTATCGCATGGAGCGCGTCGCTTTTGAGCAGCGTCTTCCTTCGACGGTTGAGATGACTGTTCGCGTACTCGACCAGAGCGGCAGAGGCGTCAACAGTCTCGAAAACCACGATTTTCAGATATGGGAAAACGACGTGTTTACGGCTTCGGTCGAAACCTACGGCTACACTTGGCGATTGGAACATCTTGTTGAAGATATCGGAGATATAGACGTAGATATTGATGTAGACGCGATTGACGCTAATGTTAAAATGGTTCTTGCATTAGATATAACCTCCAGCCTTGGTCGCCTGAATATAGAAAAAGTTGTTGCGGCTGCAATAGATTTGGTGGAAAAGAAAGACCCCAACCATCAATACGCTATCATCATATTTCGTGATGACGTCCCTGAACTTATACAGGGTCTTACCAAAGATGCAGACGTGTTAATCGCTGCGCTTGAAAGCATTGACTCGTATGACCTGCTCAACACCACAAATCTGTATGACGCTTACATGATGGGTATGAATCTTTTGTCGGATAATGTTGCTACTATTGATTTGATAGAGCAGAATTTTATGATTTTGTTTACCGACGGTCAAGACGAGTCCAGTTTTGCAACGCTTGCGCAATGTGTCGCCGCCCGCAACAATCGCGAGGTTTATGTAATCGGCGTCGGCGATGTAGATGCAAACGTTTTGCGACAGCTTGCAAGCCGAAACGAAAATTATATTCTTATTGATAACGTTGATGAATTGGAAATTGCATTTGCACAGGCGCAGGAAGATATTCGCGAAGGATTGCGCATAATGCTTGATGAGTTGCGCGAGGCATTGCTTCAAGATTTGCGCGACAGAATGCGCTCTGCAAACAGCCTCTATCGTTTGAACTATCTGTCGCCCAAGCGTGGCGACACGCACGACCTTAAACTTCGTATTGCCGGCAATACCAACACTGCTGCAAATTCATACGGACAGGCAACTTTCGATGCTTCCGATTTCGTGTCGGTTCACCACGGTTTATTTGTCAATCCTTACGCAACGTTTGGCGGCAGGACAACCGGCGCCTACGGACTAACCGAAGGCGTAGCCTACGCAATCGCAGACGGCGACGAATTGGAATTGGTCAGCTACTGGTCGGCTACCGTGCCGAGATATGTATGGACGTCGTCGGGTCAGGGCGTTGTAACTTTGGAATCTACCGATTTCGGCAAATACGAAATAAAATTTACCGGAACCGGCGGACAGGAAATAATAACGCTAACGGACGTGGGCAACTACAATTTGGTAAGCAACGGTTTAAGCCCCACCATCAAGAATTTTCAAGCCTCTGCATTTCAACAGTCTTTTCTTGTCAGTTCCAGCGGCTCCATATCCGTTTATGCCGGCGAAGTTCACACAGTCAGTTTCAATTCCGACGGCGGTATGCCTGTTCCCAATCCGCAACTCTACCGCGCAACTGTTTCCGTTGCCGGTCTCAACATCCGCGCCCTCAAGGCGCAGCCTCCGGCGGTAGCCCCCGAGAAAGCGGGTTACATTTTTGAGGGTTGGTACAGCGGCGGCGAAAAATGGGATTTCGATACTCCCGTAACGGGCGATGTTGATCTTCGCGCAAGCTGGAAACCTCTACCACAGTTGCAGATAACCACAGTAGCCGCTTCCGAAATAACCCAAAACAGCGCTGTTCTTGGCGGCATAATTGCAGAAGAAGGCGACGGTTATTTAGAACTCGGTATATGTTACGGTACGGCTCTAAATCCCACGCCGCGCGGCATGAAAATGGTTATTACCGACGCCCAAACTGATTTTTCTGCGCAAATATCCGGCTTAACAGCCAATGCCGCGTATTATTTCCGCGCTTATGCCACTACCGCGCAAGACACGGTTTATGGCGCCAATGCAGTATTCCACACCCGAAGTACAAGTCCGTTTTATCGCCTTACGGGGCATCCTCCCGCCGTTACTTACCGTCCTTCTTTTGTTGACGCGCTTGTATCCATAAGGGATAATGCCGGCAAGGGAGTAGATTATTTGGACAACGACGAGTTTAATCTTTTCGAAAATAGTGAATCGGTGCTCAACCGACCCGAAACACATTACTACATTCGCAAGATGGACGCCATACCATTTGCTATCAAAACGGTATTGATGCTCGACGTGAGTTCTTCGATGACTTATGACGGCATTGAAGAGATGAAACAGGCAGCGGTTGAATTGGTGAAGATAAAATATGAAAGGCAGGAATACGCTGTTTACGCATTTTCTGATGCAGCGGTATTGATTCAAGATTTTACCGCCGACGCTGATTTGCTTGTTCAGCGTATCAGCGAAATAGAAATGGGCGCGTCAAGCACCGACCTGTATGATTCTTATATGGAGGGAATGAACAAACTTCCCGAAGAATTTTCGTCGCGCGACGGTATTCAGAAATGTTTCTTTGTGATGATTTCCGATGGCGACGAAACCCGCCAAAGGTTCACTTCGGCGCTTGAAAACAGCGCTGTTTCGGCGCGCGGTTCCAAAACGGCTTATATGATAGGTCTTGGTCACGATTTGAATACTGCGCGCCTGACGCAATTGGCAAGCAGCGCCGCTCACTACCACAGCGCAACAAATATAGAAGGCGTCAAAAACGTATTCCTTCAGATTCAGAACGACATCATGCGAGAGGCAAACAGTTTCTACAATCTGACGTATCTTTCGTCAAAACGTGGAACGGCGGCTGTTACATTGCGTCTGGAGGTTAGCGGCAATACAAACACTGCCAATGACAGATATTATCAGACCTCTTTTGTTCCTGACGCCGATTTTGGACCAACATGGGCAGGGGTTTATCTTAATCCATTTCAGAATGTTCCCAATATTATCGAACCCACGAGCAGATTGGGTATCGGCTTGGCAGCAAATGCCACGTCAACGCAACGACGCGAAATCACACCGGGCGTATTTACATTACCCGACGGTTTTGCGCTGCAAGCAGTAACTTACTGGGCAAACCAAACTCCCCGATACGAATGGACTTCTTCCAACCCCGAAATTGTTACTGTCGAAGGCGTTGATTGGGATAAGGGCGTCCTGAAATTTCACAGCGAAGAAGAGCAGGAAGCAATAATAACAGTTATTGATGTAGCCAATTATGATTTTATAGCTTCTTTGGATGATGAATTTAAAGGTTTGGATGCAACCTTTGCCGACTTCTTTATAAGGATGATACGTGTACGCGGCATGAAAGCGCCTCCCGTACCGCCTTCAATAACCACAACCACCCTTTCCGGCGGCACCGTTGACGTGTCATACAGCCAAGCCCTTGCAGCCGACGGCGACCAGCCTGTAACGTGGACAATCACCGTGGGCAATTTGCCCGAAGGACTGACGTTTTTCAGTAACGGCGCTATTTCGGGTACGCCAACGCAGGCAGGTACATTCACCTTTACGGTAAGAGCCGACAACGACGCTGGACATGATACAAAGGAGTTCACTATTGTCATAGCCAAATCCGCCGGTGCAGCCGTATCCGCTCCCACGCTCGCCGGCTTGGGCGCAACGAGCGTCACCATAAACGCCGTAGCCGCTCCCGCCACAGGACAGGAGATAGAATATGCCCGCAATACAGTGAATACCGTTCCAACCGGCGGCTGGCAAACCGCCCTTACATTCACAGGCTTGACCGCCAATACCACGTATTATATCTTTGCGCGCGCCGGCGAGAACGATAATTATCACACCGGCGCCGCCTCCGCGCCGCTTACGGTAACCACCGCCTCCACAGTTTCGGCTCCGGTCATTACCACAACCGCACTTGCTTCGGGCGCAACAGGCGCGCCATACAATGCAGCCCTTGTCGCTTCCGGCGATGCGCCCGTCTGGTCGCACACGGCAGGAAACTTGACCAACGGATTA
>Ga0099364_10005364_pt1 | contig 19045 bp, 16 predicted proteins | sample TergutTh196P3_FD_73070 | JGI IMG/M metagenome (GOLD analysis project Ga0099364, IMG submission 73070) | Microcerotermes parvus P3 segment gut microbial communities from Pointe-Noire, Republic of the Congo - Th196 P3 | ecosystem: Host-associated > Arthropoda: Insects > Digestive system > Gut ...
GTCTCACATGAGCTCGCTCCGCATCCTTGCTCCGCTGACAATGAACACTTAAAACAGCCATTCCTCACCGATTCTGAGTAGTTACAATCTTACGGAGGATACGATTTGGAGCAGCTACTTCAGCCGGAAAAAGCGGTGATAGCAGGTCTCGCCGCAGACAGCATGAAACCAAAGGACCGCTCCACGGAAGAAAGCCTTGACGAGCTTGAGGCATTGCTCGAAACCGCCGGCGGAGTTTGTCTCGGAAGGGCGTTGCAGAACAGGAATGCGCCGGAACCGAGGACATTCATCGGAGAAGGCAAAGTAAATGAACTCAAACTGCTGGCGGATGCGCATGAGTGTACGCTGGCGGTTTTCGACAATGAACTGTCGCCTTCACAGATGAGGGCGCTCACAGAGACATTGGGGCTGCGTGTGATTGACCGTTCATCACTGATACTGGATATTTTCGCCGGGCGCGCCCGTACGCGGGAGGGTCGCCTGCAGGTTGAACTGGCGCAGTACAAATATCTGTTACCCAGGCTGACGGGAATGTGGAAGCATTTGGTCAGCCAAACCGGCACCAGCGCGCCGATCGGTACTCGAGGCCCCGGAGAAACGCAGCTGGAAACAGACCGCCGCCATATACGGCGTAAAATAGAGAAGCTGGAAGAAGAGCTGGGCGAAGTCATGCGTACGCGGGACACCCAGCGGAAGCTAAGGCAAAAGAACAGTGTTCCAGTCGTAGCGCTGGTCGGGTATACCAACGCGGGCAAGTCGACGCTTCTGAACACATTGACAGGCGCGGGCATTCAGGCAAAAAACAGGCTGTTTGACACGCTGGACACAACAACGCGCCGTCTCAGGGTCAGCGACACACAGGAAGCGCTGATCTCAGACACGGTGGGATTTATCAGGAAACTGCCGCACCATTTGGTAGAGGCTTTTAAAGCGACTCTTGAAGAGTTATTATACGCAGATCTGCTTTTACATGTGATCGACGCATCCAGCCCCGAATGGCAGGAGCAAGTGCGGGTCGTGGACGATTTGATTATCGAGCTCGGCGCTTCCGATAAGCCCAGACTGGAAGTATTTAACAAATGCGACATTTACTTGCAGGATGTCCGGCCGCGCGGCGAAGGTATTGTCGAGATATCGGCAAAAACGGGGCAGGGGATAGACGCGCTTTTAGAAAAGATCGAAAAACAGATATCCGCCGCAAAAAAGAGGGTTACGCTCCGCTTGCCGTATGATAAGGCCGGTATGTTGGAAACGATACACAGAGAGGGGGCCGTTACGGAAACGCGATATCTCGAAAGCTGTATCGAGATCGACGCGATGATAGGTGCGGAACTTTACGGGCGGCTTAGGGGGTACGTCTTTAATGCATAATGCAGAATGCAGAATACAGAATGCGGAGTGCGGAATTGACTCAATTCACAATATCTTTATGTTAAATGTAATAATTATTAGTATATTTAACGAAACGCGGGTAATAAAAAAATGTTGTGCTTAGCGGAAAGCGCGTGATATAATAAACGACATAAAATTTGAGGGGGAGAAATTTATGGATTTTATACTAAACGCGAACGATTGGCTTAACGGCATCGTTTGGGGGCCGTATATGCTTGTACTTTTGGTCGGGACAGGCATATTCTACACGATCTGGTCTAAGGCTTATCAAGTAACCAGAATAGGTGTTTGGTGGAAGGGAACCTTCGGGCAGCTTTTCAAGAAAACGCCGAAAGGGGATAAGAGCGAGGCTAATATCACGCCTTTTCAGGCTGTTACGACGGCTATGGCCTCCACGGTCGGCACCGGTAACGTTGTTGGCGTGGCAACTGCGATAGTCCTCGGGGGACCGGGCGCTGTTTTATGGATGTGGGTGTCGGCATTTTTCGGTATGATGACGAAGTACGCCGAAGTCGTCCTCGCTGTCAAATACCGCGAGGTAGACGAAAACGGCACACATCACGGCGGACCGATGTATTACATCGAAAAAGGCCTGAAGCAAAAATGGCTTGCCGTCATATTTGCTATCTTCGGTACGCTGGCGACTTTCGGCATCGGCAACATGACGCAGGTAAACGCCATAGGGCAGTCGCTTGAAACCACATTTGGTATAAATACCTGGATCACCGGCATAGTGATCGCTTTGATTTGCGCTCTCGTTATAATTGGTGGCATCAAACGTATAGCGACCGTGACTGAAAAGCTCGTGCCTTTCATGGCCGTATTTTATTTCATCGGCGGCATCATTATTATTGCCATCAACATAGGAAAAATCCCCGCAGCGTTTTCGGCCATATTCTCGAACGCTTTCTCTTTCCAATCTGTCGGCGGCGGGCTACTGGGCTACACGATCATGCGCGCAATGCGGTACGGCGTCGCCCGGGGCGTGTTCTCCAATGAAGCAGGCCTTGGTTCCGCGCCGATAGCCCATGCCGCATCAAGGGAACAAGACCCGGTAAAACAGGGGCTTTGGGGTATCTTTGAAGTCTTTGTTGACACGTTTATTATCTGTACGATATCTGCGCTCGTTATATTGACCGCAGGACTGTTTGAAGGCGGGAACCGCGGTGCGGCGCTTGTTATAGAGTCTTTCTCGGCGACTTTCGGCACCTTTGGCGGCGCGTTTGTTTCGATCGCGATACTATGTTTTGCCGGATCAACGATTCTGGGGTGGTCGTATTACGGTATGCAGTGCCTGGGATATCTGACAAAAAACAACAAGGCCATAGATATGGCCTACAAAGTGGTTTTCACCATTTTGATCGTTGTCGGCGCGAGGGGCGGACTGGAGTTCGTTTGGGACGTCGCCGACACGCTCAACGGCCTAATGGCGATCCCGAACCTTATAGCGCTGCTGCTGCTCAGTAAGGTGGTAATGAGCCTTACCAAGGAATACTTGCAGCGCAACAAATAGCGGAGAGCGAACTTACAAAGCAAGCCGGGCGGCACTGATGCCGCCCGGCTTTAAAAGTGACGGCTGTCTTGACGAGCCGATGGTAATGGTGTAAAATGCCTTATAAATCAATGTATCAGATTGGAATGAGATTATGAAAATATCCTCCGCCATGATGCCTCTTTTTGCGCTATTAGCCGGTGTTGCCGGCTTCTACATCAGGCTGCAGGAGCTCTGGAGCGTGATCGACGCGCGCACCGGGCTTCCGCAGAGAGGAGCTGCCTTGACATTAACGCTGATCGCGCTTACAGTCGCGTTCATACTCTTGCTACTCATCTTTTCGATCTGCGTGTCAAAGAGGTATAAATCACCGGAGGGTTTTGAATACGCGTTTGGAACTGAGATGCTGAGTTATCCGGTTATGTTTGCCATTATCGGAATAATATGGATCGGAGCGAGCGTAAAATACTATATTGATCTCAGCGCAGCGGGAAATGCAACGATCATCGAAATATATTTCTCAGCCTTTTCGGTGCTGGCTGCGATATCCACAGCCCTATGCGCTCTTGTCGTTTATCAAGGTTCGGTTGGAAAAACAAAACATGCGCTGTGTGTCATACCGGTGTTGTTTATGTGTTTCTGGCTCGTGCTCATGTACAGGGAAAACGCCACGAATCCCGTTTTACTCAGTTATGCATACTTTTGCCTTGCTATCATGTTCGCTACTCTCGGGTTCTACTTCACCGCCGGTTTTCTTTTCAATAAACCTGCTTCGGGTAAAACCGTTTTCTGCTCTCTTACAGCAGTTTATTTTTGCTTGATAACCCTGGCGGACAAACATGTATTCAGCATAAAACTTATATTCTTCGCGCTAATAGCGATAAACATGATCCACTCATCCATGCTTATCAAAAACCTAGAAAAGAAAAATTAAAAGCCGCAATGCAGAATGAATTCGGAATTCGGAATTCGGAATAACGAAACTAACAGACTACCCCCTACCCCCTAATCCCTGATCCCTTGCGGTCGATAGACCGCGAAAAAGCTTTTCCGTCGCCCTTTTTAGTGTTTTTACGAAGTGTTCCGCCTCATCGAGTGTGTTGTAGCGGGAAAAACTCACGCGGAGCGCACCGTCGATTACTTCGTTTTTCAAGCGCATGGCTTCCAGTACGCGGCTGCGCGAACCTTTCTTGCATGCGGCGCTCTTCGAAACGCATATCCCTTCGCCATCGAGATAATTCATCAGGACTTCGCTTTTATAGCCGGGCAAAGATAAGCTGAGCAGGAACGGGGAATCGCCCGTGCCGATGATCACAGCTTGGGGGAGGGCCTCAGCCAGACGCCCGATAATATGATCCCGCAGTTTTCTGACTGACTCAGACGTTTCGCCCATCTCCAGCTTACCGAGACGTGCCGCTTCGCCGAATCCGGATATAGAGGGCAGCGCTTCCGTTCCGGAGCGTTTCCCGCTTTCATGTCCGCCTCCCAGCAGCATTGCCGGCAGATTTACTCCGGCCTTGATATATAGAGCGCCCGCGCCTTTCGGCCCGTGGATCTTATGGGCGCTTATCGTTATCAGATCCGCACCCAGAGTCCTTGCCGAGAATGGTATTTTGCAAAAGCCCTGTACGGAGTCCGTATGGAGTATAGTTCCCAGTTTGCGGCGCTTTATCTCTTTTGAGTAATCACTGACAGGGTTTATGATGCCCGTCTCGTTGTTCACATGCATGATCGAGGCAAACACCGTGTCTTCCCGCAAGGCGGAGGCGAAGCTCTCCGCAGCTATTCGCCCGGTGCTGTCCGGCATAAGATATGTTACTTCCCAATCCATGCTTTCAAGTTTTTTTGCAGACATGAAAAGTGCGTCGTGTTCAATGGCCGAGGTTATTATATGTTTGCCGCGGCGCGACAGGGCCTCCGCCGATCCAATCACAGCCCAGTTTGCGGACTCGGTTCCGCCGGAAGTAAAGAATACTTCCTCCGGCCGGGCGCCGAGAGCGTCGGCCACTTTTTTGCGTGCGGCGTCAAGCTCGTGTGCTGCGCGCCGGCCCATATGATGCGTGGAAGACGGATTGCCGAAACTGTCACGCATAACGCTGAGCGCAGCGTCAATCGCTTCATCACGCACTTTGGTAGAGGCTGCGTTGTCAAAATATACTTCCATTTCTCCCGCCTTCTGAGTTAATTATTTTTTATAACTATTCACTATTCACTATTCACTATTCACTGCGGCTTGTCCGCATTTGGGGGCCTTTAAGTGAAGTTCTGTTACGTTACGCTTGGGTGCAAGGTCAATCAATATGAAACACATGCTATGATAAGCATTCTGATATCGCGCGGACATATTCGGGCAGAAGCCGGTCAGGGATGTGATGTGTGCATCATAAATACATGTGCTGTTACTGCGGAGAGTGTCAGGAAGTCGCGCCAGTCGGTGAGGCGCATGAAAAAACTTGAACCTGACGCGCTGATTGCCATATGCGGTTGTTTTTCACAGCTTGAGCCGGATATTGCCGCGTCTTTGGGCGCTGATATGGTCGGAGGGAGCGGAAACAGGAAAGGCTTCACCGATGAGCTCGAACGTATGGCGGAAAGTAGAAAGAACGCAAGCCCGGTAATCGCCGTCGACCGGCTTGACGAAAAAATTTTCGAGGAACTGCTTCCGGGCTTGACCGGCGGAAGAACCAGGGCAAATCTCAAAATTCAGGATGGCTGCGACTGTTTTTGCTCATATTGTGTGGTCCCGTATGCGCGGGGACGTTCAAGGTCATTGCCTCTTGAGAGGGCGGTTGAACAGGCACGATATTTTGCCGGGGCAGGGTATCGTGAAATCGTAATAACAGGTATTGAGATTTCATCATATGGAAAAGACTTGGCAGACAGGCCGTCATTGATCGATGTATTAAAAGCTGTCAGATCTGCTGCGCCAAAAACGCGTTTGCGGCTCGGATCACTGGATCCCGGCTCGGTTAACAAGGAGTTTCGTCATGGGTTGAGCAGCATTTCAAACCTGTGTGATCACTTTCATCTGTCATTGCAGAGCGGCTGCGATGATACTCTCGGCAGGATGGGCAGAAAGTACAGAACTGACGACGTTTCAGAGGCGATACTGGAACTGCGGCGTTTGTTTCCTGATTGTGGAGTGACGGCGGATCTCATTGCAGGCTTTCCCGGAGAGACAGATACGGAATTTAAAAAGACTATGGAATACATAAAAAGCGCGGCATTTTCAGATATGCATGTTTTTCCTTTTTCACCCCGGCCGGGAACTCCTGCGTCACTTATGCCGGATCAAATCGAAAAGAGCGTGCGGCGCCGGCGGGCGCGAACCGCCGCAAATCTGGCGGAGGAAATGTTTTGCGACTTTAGGATCGGGCAGATCGGAAAAATTGTCGAAGTCCTTTTTGAGCAAAAGCGAAGGGACCTATGGGTAGGACATTCAGGCAACTATATGGAAATCGCAGCGAAAGGCGGCGCGGTCAATAGCATATATCCGGTAAGAATAACGGCAGTTGAGGACAAGCGGGTTTTTGGAGAAATACAGGAATTTTAGCATATGAATTTCAGCAAAATTGTTGAAATAATTGCTGAGATGTGATAAAATGATAGTGTAACAAACTAAACTGTTATTCATTCCGGTTTAGCCGGACAAAGGAGGTAATTATGAGCGAAGAAGCTTTGATAAAAGATAAAGGCGATGTGATCAAAGATTTAATTGATCAGTTGTGCCAGGGTGGTTTAGGCGGCAATAATCTAAGGGAACTCATTGACGGGTTAGGCATGAGGCTGCCCGGAAACGACACTATCAAAAAGCTCAGCGAGACGCTGGATGTGGAGTTGGAACTGGAACGCGATGAAAGCGAGTTTCCCTGGATAATCTTCTCTCTGAGCGATACTGCGTATGCCATCAACAGCAGGTTCGTGCTCTCGATCGAGATTTTGGGTAAAATCACACCGGTTGTAGACACGGCTCATTACAGCCCCGGTATAACGCAATCAAGGGGAGAAATGATTGAGCTTATTGACATGCTGGCCCTGTTTGGGTCGGGCGATTATATATCCGCCGGAGCTGATAAATCTAACGCGGTCAGCATGATGATAGTAACCGATATTAACGGTGTTAAACGCGGCATGATCGTCGACGAGATACTTGCGGTCGAACATATCAGCAGGTTTGACGAGAATATCATGGGAGACAGGGAAGGCGCTCTGACGTCACAGTATGTCCGCCAGATAGCCAAACGCGACAAAACAGACGACCCCGTACTAATTTTGAACACTGATAACTTAGCTTTAGCTTAGTGGGCAACTCAAGTTTCGCAGTTATGGCATTAAGGGACTAGGGATTAGGGATTAGGGATTAGTAGAAAGAGTAAAAACCCTGTTTTGTGGTGAGTTCACTATAATCCTTTAATTTAACTTTTAAATTGAAGACTAATCCCTGTTCCCTAACACCTGATCCCTATCAATTCTCGCTACTGCGAAACTAGAGTTAACAATTAGAAGGATGTTTGCCGGTGTGGCGGAACAGGTAGACGCCCGGGACTTAAAATCCCGTGAGATTTTATCTCGTACCGGTTCGATTCCGGTCACCGGCACCAAAAAGCTCTGCAATCACAATGACTGTAGGGTTTTTTGTTTTGATTACACGTGATTACACATCATTTTACGACCGGATGCGGGAAAAGTCAAGAAGTGTGGAAATACGTTGCAACGAGTGTGGAGTGGTTATTAGGCAAAACGGTGTTACGCAAGAACCTAACTTTGCAACTCTGCAAACTGCATCGTGAGAAGTGATTGCAGATAGAGGTGCTTATGCCAGATTATTGGGGCTGTCACAACTCTTTTAGTGTGACAGCCCCTTTGAGAATGCCGCTATCAGCTATTCACTATTCACTGCGGCTTGTTCGCATTTGGGAGCAGGGCGAGGATATCTTCGGGATTCATAACGCTGTGAAATATTAGCGGGAGGGCATCGTCCTCCGGCCCCATAGGCGGCGTCAGCGCGCTTATTCGGGCTTTTTTGTCTGAGTTTTTTTGCTTATTTCCAAAATAAATGTTTCCCCTTGGGGCCTCGATCATGTCAAAAGTGATCTCAGTTATATCAGCCAGTGTTTTCTCCTTAAGCGTGTTTGAGATACCGCTGAGCAGTAAAAGTGCTCGTTTATTCGTGATGTAATAGCTGCATTTCCTTTTGAGCTTTGACAAGTCCATCAAAGGCCACAGAGCCAGAATGACGGCTACCGCAAGCCAGACAATCGTTATCAGGTTTGTATTTACGTTGAGGTTTTCGGCGGTGCGGGCGAATATAAAACCGTACCATAGTCCGGAGGCGGCAAGTATAAGGCATATGATCCACCGGATAATGACGGGAGTCCCGTACGGCGTATCCAGCAGCTTCAAATCTTCCGGTTTTCCGGCCCACAACACAACCTCGCCATCGCTAAGGTTTTCTGAAATCAGCGCTTTCAGCGCGTCATTATTCTGCATATATACTCTCCTTATTTGAAAATATCATAGGCTTTGAGAAACTTTTCAGCGTTTTCCGCGTCACCTATCGCGGCATAAACGCGGGATAATGACATGTATAAGCTTGCATCATGAGGATTATCGGCCAATGCCGCGCTGAGGAGCCTTTTTGCCCTTACCGGATCGTCATCCAGCAGCGCCTGATCGGCTTCCGCTTTTATATCACCCCTTCCTTCCCCGCCGCAGGAAATGTTCAAATCCTGTAGTACCGTCCGAAGGCGTTCGGCGGTAAAAGGCTTTTGAAGATACGAAACTACGCCCAGTCTCGTGCAATCCACGGCGTTTTTTATTGTGGGATACGCGGTAATAACTATGACAGGCGTCTGTATGCCGGCTTCGCGCATTCGCCTAAGAACCTCGGTACCGCTTATTTCAGGCAGTTTGATGTCGAGAAGTATAAGATCAAACCGCTCATTGAGAATCAGTTCCAGCCCTTCTTTCCCGTTTAGGGAGGAAGACGTCTCCCATCCCTCCAACTCCAGGCATTTTGCCAGCAGAAGGCGGATATTTTTAGTATCGTCTATTATCAAAGCTCTTTTTCTCATTTTAGCAACAGCTCCTTAAGTCAGGAAACGGACTGTAGCGTAAAGGAAAACCTGCTTCCCTCGGATTGCCGGCTTTCACACCATATCCGCCCTCCGTGAGCGTTTACGATCTCCTTTGAAACCGCCAGTCCTACCCCGCTCCCGCGGACCTCTATGTCATATTCTTTTATCGGGATAAACCTCTCAAAAATATTGTCTACAAACTCTTCAGGCACTCCTATCCCTGTATCTTCAACTGTAACCACAATTGTTTGATGTTCTATGAATGCTTCTACCGTGACGGAATCTCCTGATTTTGTATATTTCATTGCGTTTGAAAGGAGATTATTGAGCACCCATGTTATTTTTGAAAAGTCGGCTATTACGGGGGGCATATAATCCCCGCACCGGGAAACCAGAGTTACCCCGTTTCTCTCCGCCTGAAGCAGGAACTGTTTGACGGAAACCGCAATAATCTGGCCGATGTCACAGTTTCTGAAATCATATATAGCCTTTAAGGACTCGATTTTTGAAAGCTCCAGTACCTCCCCGACCAGTACGCCAAGCCTTTGCCCGTCTTCTCTGATCGTATCGATTATTTCCCTCTGCTCCTCGTTTAGAGGACCCACGAGATCGTTCGCCATTAAATCGGCGCCTATCGTTATCCCGGTAAGCGGTGTTTTAAACTCGTGTGATATTGTGGCAATGAAGTCACTCCGCGCTTTTTCCAGAAGCTTCATCTCGGTTATATTGTGAAGCATAACAATGAGCCCTATGGATTCGTCGTTCCTGCCAAGCATTGGAGTCGTCGTTATATGGTAAAAAAGTTCCTCTTCACCTGCGATAATCATAATGGTCTCATCTTCTGAAACAAGTCCCGGCTCGGAAGCTTTAGCCCGCTCTATGCAGCTAAGCAGTTCCTCATGCCGCACTGTTTCGGCAAGCGGGGTTCCGATGCTGCCGGTATTAATATCAAACAACGCCCGGAAAGCCTCGTTGATTTCAACGATCATCAGTTCCTTATTCATAACCAAAAGCGGTTCGCTGATGCTTTTGACCAAAGAGTCTGTCTTGCCGCGCTCATTGATCAAAGAGCCGATTGCGCTGTCTTCAAACTTACGCAGACGCCTTGTCATATCATTAAACTCGCTTGCCAGCATACCGAACTCATCTTCTGTGCGTACATTCGACACGCTGTCCAAATGCCCCTCCCTTAAATGCTTTATGCTTTGCGTGATGTCATACAGCGGGGCAAAAAACCGCTTTGTATATAGCTTTGCCAGCCAGTATCCGCCCAGAGCCGCTGCCGGGAAAACCGTACCAAGAAGGAGTATCGAGTTTCTTGCGCTGTCTGCCGCCGCATCTTTTCTCGCAAATAGGGCCTCTTCGTTCGACCTGTATAGATTCGCTATTTCCGTTTCCGCCATGATACGACGGCTTATGAGTTCATTTTCATACATAAGCTTTGCCTGCTCTAGTTGCTGCGGGTCGCTCAAATCGAAGCCCGAGATAAAACGGCAAATTGCGGCAAACTCCGTGTAATGCAGGCCGATCCCGTCAATGAAGCGCCTTTCCTCCGGAATCACAATAGTAATCAGTTCGTTCTCATAGTTGACCACAAATTTTTCGCTCAGTTCCGTTATTCTGTTACTGTAGCCACTTGCGCCACCGAAAATATATGAGTATGCGGCGTTGTCCATTTCCCTCAAAGTTTCTTTCATGCTGCTTAGCCGGATAATACTGTTGTAATTGGTCATAATGAGGCCGTCTATGGTTTCATGTATCCTTATCATGTTCCACAGAGAAATTACGCCAAGCAGCACGATCACTGCAACCAGCCCTATGTATATTAGCGCAACCTTGCTTTTCACGGATTTGAACATAAGCCATCACCCAGTTTAAGTATAATCCCTAATCATAAAGCGCGCAAATTAATCTACCAACTGTGTGACCGACTATTCGAGAGATATGGCGACCATCAGTGCATCAAGCTTGAGTAAACCCTCTGTATACACCTGATATTTGCGATTAACCTATGGTTAAGATATTCTGTTATAAAAAAAATCGTACCTACTCAGAACCTTGCGTTCGAAACGGCTGTTTAAAGCACAAGGTTCTGAGTAGTTACAAAAAAATCTGCCTACTGCCGAATTATCGCATAATTCTAAGAAAAACGGAGCTATCGTGAGATATTTTGCGATAAATGTAAACAAATTGGTCAGGAAAGGTCAAAATGAGATTTGCAGAATGTTCGGCGGAGTAGTAGGATATTAAAAGTCAAAGATAGTCAAAGTCAAACGCATAGGAAAAGAGGCAAATATGGGAATCAGCGACTCAATTGCGGGATTCATAGGGGAAATGCTTGATGAGTTGGGCGGGTCTGCCGAGTTGCAGCGTGCGGATCTTGCTAACAAGTTCAAATGTGTTCCGAGTCAGATCAATTATGTTATTTCAACGAGGTTTTCGCCGGAACATGGCTACATCGTTGAAAGCAGGCGCGGTGGCGGCGGATATATCAGAATCACCCGAGTGGAAATGAAACCTGAGATGCTGATCATGCACACAGTAAACGCAGTAGGTGAAAGGGTAGACCTCAGTACCGCAACAGCGCTTGCCGCAAACCTGCACAGAAGCGGCGCGATAAGCGACGCAGAAACCCGGCTAATCTTGTCGGCGATAGGGAACAATGCGCTTCGCCCTGTCCGACCCGATCAACGCGATTTACTAAGAGCGAGTATTTTTAAACAAATGTTGATTAATGTTTAGGAGGTTATGATCATGAAATGCCAAAAATGCGGAAGGAACGGAGTTAATTTTCACTATTCATCAAATATTAACGGATGTATAACAGAGACCAATCTGTGCGCTGAGTGTGCGGAAAATTCCGGATATGATTTAGGAAGTATGTTTAATACCGGAAGTTTATTCAGCGGTTTCTTTCCGGAGCTTACCGGGCAGGGTGGGTTTATGCCGCAGATGATTTCCATGCCGATGTTGGGTTTTATGCCGATGCTTTCCGCCGTAGCGATGCCGCAAATGGACGTGACCGAAAGAGAATGCTCATGCGGCGGCGCCTGCAGGACTTCGGAAGCGGAGAATCCTGCGACAGAGGTTGACAATGATATGCTAAAACGACGTGAGATAGGCGTCATTCGAGAGCAAATGCTTATCGCAGCCGAAAATGAAGACTTCGAAAAAGCGGCGCAACTGCGCGATAAGATAAAACAGCTTGAAGATGGAATGGAGAACGGGAAGTGAGAAATGAGATTTGAAGACAGATTTACAGAACGCGCGAAAAACGCATTTGAACTTGCAAAAGCGGCGGCGGTCGAGCTTGGTCATGTGTATTTGGGAAGCGAGCACATGCTCTTGGGGCTTTCGCGCGAGGAAGGCGGCGTTGCCGCAAAAGTTCTGCGCGCGGCGGGGTTTGACAGCAGACTTATTTTTGACCTGATAGTAAAAAATGTAGGGCGCGGGGGCAGCGGGCAGTTGCCGGCTCAGGGATTAACACCGCGAGTGAAGCGTATTTTCGATATTGCGCTCATGGAGGCAAACAGACTGGGTCATGGATATGTCGGCACAGAGCATCTTCTTATGGGTCTTTTGCGAGAGTATGACTGCGTTGCTTCCAAGCTCATCCGTTTGACAGGCGCCGACCTTAACAAGCTTTATACGGATATTATCAATGAGTTCAGAAGCGCGGAATATCAAGTCACGAAATCACGGACTGCAGCGGGCAGATTCGACAAAAAAAAGGATGAGACCAAGACGCTGGATCAGTTCAGCAGAGACTTGACCGAGGCTGCTGCCGGAGGTGCGCTTGACCCTGTTATTGGAAGAGAGAATGAGATACAGCGGGTGATACAGATACTCTCAAGGCGTACAAAGAATAATCCCGTACTCATTGGCGAGCCGGGAGTAGGGAAAACAGCGATTTCAGAAGGATTGGCGCAGCGCGTTATCTCCGGTGACGTACCGGAGACGCTTCTGGGAAAGCGCGTTGTTACGCTGGACCTTAGCGGTATGGTCGCGGGAACCAAGTATCGCGGTGATTTTGAAGAGCGCATCAAGGCGGCAATTGAGGAAGTGCAGAATGCGGGAAATGTTATTCTGTTTATTGACGAACTGCACACGATAATCGGCGCAGGGGCGGCTGAAGGAGCGATAGATGCTGCGAATATAATCAAACCGGCTCTCGGGCGGGGCGAGATGCAGATCATCGGAGCAACGACGCTCAACGAATACAGGAAGCATATTGAAAAAGACGCTGCATTGGAAAGGCGATTCCAGCCTGTTATGGTCAATGAACCCACACAGGAAGAATCTGTTTGCATACTTGCGGGTCTGCGCGACAAGTACGAAGCGCATCACAGGCTGAAAATCTCCGATGAAGCTATTGAAGCAGCCGTCAAAATGTCAAGCAGATACATAGGCGACAGGTTCTTGCCCGACAAGGCGATCGACCTTATTGACGAGGCTGCGTCACGTGTGAGGATGAACAACTTGAGACTTCCGCCCGACTTGAAGGAAATGGAAGTAAAGAAAGAAACCCTTGCCAGAGAGAAAGAGGCAGCCGTGCAGAGTCAAGACTTTGAGCGTGCCGCAGGACTGCGCGACAAGGAAAGGGAACTGGGTGAGATCATAAACAGCGCCCGAAAAAACTGGGAAGAGATCAAGAGCGGAGCCACCGGAAGTGTGGACGTCGAGGACATAGCGGAAGTCGTTTCCGGATGGACGGGCATTCCCGTTACAAGTATCACACAGGATGAGAGCGAGCGGCTAATGAAAATGGAAGAGGTTCTGCATAAACGCGTCGTTGGGCAGGATGAGGCGGTCAGCGCTGTTGCAAAGGCGATTCGGCGAGGCAGAGTAGGTCTTAAAGACCCGAAACGTCCGATTGGTTCATTTTTATTCCTCGGACCGACGGGAGTCGGTAAAACGGAGCTGTGTAAGGCGCTGGCTGAGGCGATGTTTGGTGATGAGAGCGCCATGCTGCGAATAGACATGTCCGAATACATGGAGAAGCACACAACGTCGAAGCTTATCGGATCGCCTCCGGGATACATAGGCTATGATGACGGCGGGCATCTGAGCGAAAAAGTTCGCCGCAGACCATATTCGGTATTACTGTTCGATGAGATCGAGAAAGCGCATGAGGATGTTTACAATATATTACTCCAGATCATGGAAGACGGTATATTGACAGACTCACAGGGAAGACGTGTTGACTTTAAAAACACTATCATTGTCATGACCTCAAACGCGGGAGCCAGGAACATCACTGAAAAAAGGGCAAAACTCGGGTTCGACGCAGGAGGAGACAACGATGGCAGAGCCGAGTTCGAGCAGATACGCGAGGCTGTGATGGAAGAGGTCAAGCGCATATTCAAACCGGAGTTTATAAACCGAATAGACGAAACAATCGTGTTCCATAAGCTAAGCAGAGAAAATATCAAGTTTATATGTGTAAAAATGTTGGATATCGTAAAGGAGCGTATGATCGCGATAGGTGTCAATATGACAGTAGATGATTCAGCGATCGAGCTGCTCGCAGAGCAGGGGTATGACCCGATCTATGGTGCGCGACCGCTGCGGAGGTCGATACAGAGTGCGGTCGAAGACATTGCGGCTGAGAAGATGCTGGATGGCAACTTAAAAAACGGCGACACAGTAACCGTAACAGCGGAGGATGATAAGATCCTGCTGAAAACTTAAATAAGCAAGAACCGGAAAAGAAGACACGGACAGCCTTTAGGCGTCCGTGTCTTCTTTTTTCGATTCTTCCGCTTGTTTTCGTACCTGATCGTATAACTCAAGCGTTTTGTTCCTTCGCTCAACGTGTATTGCCGCGTTTTCCTGCTCCCTTGTCAATCTGCGCTTCAGATCTTCGTGCTGTTTTAACGACGCTAAATAATCAAGCTTGATTTTTTTTGCGGATTTCTGTTTCTTTTTATTCCGAGAAAATATGAGGAAAAGGTTTCCGATAATTATAACGGCTATAACCAGTAAAAGTAATTCCATATTCACACCGGCTTCCAAAATATCTGTTTTTCACAGCACTGCTTAGTATTATCGTAATATTACGCGATTAAGTGTAGCAATTTTGAAATATCTTTATGCTATACGGCAAAAATGTGTTACAATGAGTAAAACGATTAAGGCGGATCAGATAATTATGATTACAGTCAATAACCTTAGTTTGCAGTTCGGGGGCGTCCCTTTGTTTTCACGCGTCGACCTGCAATTCACATCCGGTAACTGTTACGGGGTCATAGGCGCGAACGGATCGGGCAAATCTACTTTTCTGAAAATCCTTGCAGGAGAGCTCGATTATACGAGCGGCAGCGTTGAGTTAAAGCCTAAAGTCCGGTTGTCATCACTAAAGCAGGACCAGAACATGTATGATGAGTATTCTGTTTTGGAAACTGTGATCATGGGAAACCCACGCCTGTTCGAGTGCGGGAGAGAAAAGGACTTGCTGTATCTCAAGGAGGACTTCAACGACTCGGACGGTATCCGTGCCGCCGAACTTGAAGAGGAATATGCCGAGCTTGGAGGATGGGAGTCTGAGTCGGACGCTTCACAACTGCTGCAGGGGCTTGGGATACCGACATCATCTCACAACATGGGTATTGCCGAAATGGAGCCCCGGCACAAGGTTAAGGTTCTTCTTGCGCAGGCGTTGTTCGGCGCACCTGATATAATCCTGCTTGATGAGCCTACGAACAACCTTGACGTCGGCTCCGTAGTATGGCTTGAAAATTTCTTGATGGACTATGAAGGAACGGTAATAGTCGTCTCCCATGACCGCTATTTTCTCAATACCGTTTGTACGCACATAGTGGATATTGATTACGGTAAGATAAAAATGTATGTCGGTAACTATGACTTTTGGTACGATTCCAGCCAGCTTTTTCAGAAGCTGCTAAAGGATAAAAACAAGAAGAATGAGGAAAAGATACGCGAGTTGGAGGAGTTTATTCGCCGTTTTTCCGCAAACAAATCAAAATCGCGGCAAGCGACCTCACGGCGTAAGCTTATCGAGAAAATTGCTATTGAAGACATGCCCGCTTCTTCGCGCAGATATCCCTGGGTCGGATTTAAGATGGAGCGGGAACCGGGCAAGGACAGACTGTTTGTCACTGAAGTCTCAAAAACTGTTGACGGGGTGAAAGTTCTCGATAAAATAAGCTTTATAATGGGGCGTAACGACAAGATAGCGTTTATCGGTTTAAACGAAATCGCCATTACGACAATGTTCAAGATACTTTCCGGTGAAACAGAACCCGATGAAGGCGAGATAAAATGGGGCGTCTCAACGACACAGGCGTATTTTCCAAAAGATAATTCCGAGTTCTTTGACGGCGTTGACTTAAACTTGATGGACTGGATGAGACAGTTTTCGGAAGACAAACGAGAGAGTTATCTGCGTACATTTCTGGGCCGTATGATTTTTACAGGAGACGATGTCTATAAGCCGGTCAAGGTTCTTTCGGGCGGAGAAAAGGTGCGGTGCATGCTGTCAAAGCTTATGCTTTCGGGTGCGAGCGTCCTGCTTCTCGACCAACCGACAAACCATTTGGACCTGGAGAGCGTCGCCGCTTTGAATAACGGCATGATAGATTTCGGCGGTAATATCATTTTCACCACGCACGACCACCAGCTCATACAAACCACCGCGAACCGCATCATTGAGTTCAAAGACGGCGGCATCATAGACAGAGCAATGACCTACGATGAATACGTAGAAGCAATGATTAATGAATAAGGGGGAGGAGAGTTGACCACTTTAGACTAACCCCTAATCCCTAAATCTCACTTAAACCTCAGGCTGATATCCAGCGCTTTTACGGAATGGGTAAGCGCGCCTATTGAGATGAAATCCACGCCGGTTTCGGCAATCGCTTTTATATCGCGCTTATCCATATTGCCGGAGGCTTCGGTAAGTGCGCGCCCGCCTATAATCTTGACGGCTTCCGTCATGGTCTCGGGCGGCATGTTGTCGAGCATTATGATATCGGCCCCTGCGGAGAGCGCTTCCTCTACTTGAGGGAGCGTTTCGGTTTCCACCTCAATTTTCAGCGTTAGCGGGCAATTATCGCGGGCCATCATGACGGCTGCTGTTATTCCTCCGGCCGCTTTTATGTGATTATCCTTAATAAGCACTCCGTCGGACAGATTCAGCCTGTGGTTCGATCCACCCCCGCACCTGACGGCGTATTTAGCCGGCACGCGCATTCCCAGCGCGGTCTTGCGCGTATCAACGATCCTGGCCTTGGTACCTGACACTGTCTCCACTGCCAGAGCCGTCCTTGTCGCGATGCCTGACAGATGCTGGAGCAGATTCAAAGCCGTCCGCTCAGCAGTGAGAATAGCGCATGACGGTCCGGATATTTCGCCGATTTCATCACCGGCATTGACAAAATCACCGTCTGAAACACGGAAATTTAGTTTTATGCTTTCATCAAGCAGATGAAACACACGTGATACTATGCCAAGCCCGCAAATAACGCCCGGCTCTTTGGCGATAAAAACGCCCGTAGAAGCGGCAGTTTCCGGTACGCAGAAAGCCGTGGTCACATCTCCTGTGCCGATATCCTCGCGCAGCGCCGCGAATAAAAACTCATCCAGAGCAAAATGATCTAAGTTCATGTTTTTGTCCTTTCTACGGTTCTAATTCTTCTTCTACATAATGCGATCCGACACTATCAGGGCGTCTGATCGCGGCTTTTAATATTGCTTCGGCTACGGTTGCGATGTTTAATGTTTCGATATATTCGTTGGAGTCGTCATAAACTGACTCCAGTTCGGCGCGAATGTCGGAGATCCGTTTAAGTGCGAATTTTAGTTCCCGCATTTTTCTGACGACGCCGCAGCAGTCATTCATCAACTGCTGTATTGCCTTACTTAGATATGCGTAATCAAGCTGAGCGCGCGGTCTTGCGGGTAAACACAGGGAAGCAACGCAGGCAGCTTGATCATAGTTATGAGCAACCCGCTGTCCGGCATTAATATGCATGGCGGCGCGACGCCCGAAGACAAGGCATTCAAGCATGGAGTTCGATGCGAGCCTGTTTGCGCCGTGAACTCCGGTGTTTGCCGCCTCGCCGCAAGCGTACAGCCCTTTTATATTGGTGCAGCCGTCAAGGTCTGTTTCGATACCACCCATCAAATAGTGCTGGACAGGCCGGACAGGGATCCTGTCATAAGCTATATTGATCCCGTGAATCAGGCATTCGTTGTAGATGGTGGGGAAGCGCCGCTTGAGAAAGTCCTCGGATTTTGATGTTATGTCGATATAGACGCAATCAAAGCCGCTTCGCTTCAGTTCCATGAAGATACCCCGCGCGACGATATCACGGGGAGCAAGCTCGGAAAGTTTGTGAACGCCCTGCATAAAGCGCTCACCCTCACTGTTGACAAGAATTCCGCCCTCGCCGCGTACAGCCTCAGAGATAAGGAATTGCCGGCCTTCCTTATCCGAGTTCCATAGGCCGGTCGGGTGGAACTGTATAAATTCTATATCCGTAACCTTGGCGCCGCAACGCATCGCAGCGGCAAGCCCGTCGCCGGTGGCGACAGAAGGATTGGTGCTGAACTTATAAACCTGACCGATACCGCCGGTCGCAATAACGATGACGCTTGTCTGTATAAGACAGAATCCGCTGTCATCAACCCTTATCACGGCGCCTATAACTCCGTCCGGTCCTGTTAAAACGTCAAACAGACAGGATTGTCCGCTGAAGGTAATGTTTTTTCGTTGCGAGACGACATGTGAAAGAGTTTTGACAGTTTCGCGTCCGGTGGCGTCGCCGCCGGCGTGAACGACGCGGCTTTTGTTATGGCCGCCTTCTCGAGTAAACTGCAGATCTCCGTATTCGTCTAAATCAAACGGAACATTGAGAGACACAAGGGTTTCGATATCAGACGGCCCCTCGCTGACCAAAACGGTCACTGCGTCCGTGTCGCATAAGCCGGCGCCGGCTATAACAGTATCGTCCCTGTGAAACACAGGGTCGTCATCACCGCCGATAGCTGCGGCTATCCCGCCTTGAGCCAGCCATGAGTTAGAGATGCTTATGCTCTCTTTGGCTAAAATAAAACAACT
>Ga0099364_10005365_pt1 | contig 19041 bp, 20 predicted proteins | sample TergutTh196P3_FD_73070 | JGI IMG/M metagenome (GOLD analysis project Ga0099364, IMG submission 73070) | Microcerotermes parvus P3 segment gut microbial communities from Pointe-Noire, Republic of the Congo - Th196 P3 | ecosystem: Host-associated > Arthropoda: Insects > Digestive system > Gut ...
TCGCAACGCCTGTGATTTCAAATTTTTTGCCACTTTGCGATACGCCCAGAACCAACCAACCACCCGAAGTATTTGCAAAAGCACTCACGGTATCCCAACAACTTCTCGGCAAGTCATTTTCGGCTTTCTTTACCTCAAAATTGTCCCACTCAATATCTTGCAAATGCTGTAATAATTCGTCTTTTGTCATAATTGTTTATCTACAATTTTTGCATTGTCTTTTTTCTTATCAAATCTCATTTTGCAAAATTACAAAAAAATCTGATAAGAAAAACAATCTTTGAAAAATATTTTTCTTTAAGTCGCTGATATTCGGTAATCAAATAGAGTTTAAACACAGGACTGAGCCACGAGCCAAATTCAAAAGCAATATACCCTTTAAAATTATGACCTATTTTATTACACTTGCTTTAATCCAATACCAACAATTATAGAAAATAATATCGTTGTCATCACATACAATATCATAAATTTTTTTATAATAAGAAGGAGCATTTAAAAGTAAGTTTTTTAATAGTTGAGCTTTAGTTGAATCCATATTATTATAACGCTCAATCCATTGGTTTAACGATTCTTTCACTCTAAAAGATATTACTGATTCTATATGAAAATTATTATTTAGCAATAATTCCATTACAAATTGAAACGTTAAATAATTTTTCCGAAGAGGTTGACGAACATTAATTATTTTTTTCCAATAATCATAATCTTGATTCCCATAAGGCATTAGTTGTCCAATTATGACGGAGCCGTTATTATCCAAAATTCTGTATATTTCAGAAAACACCTGAGCAATATTTTCCATATAATGCAAACTTTGTTTGGCAATTGCAAGATTAAAGATATTGTCGTTATAAGGGATATAATGGGCATCAGCACATTGTTTAATAATTTTATCATTCTTTATATTTTCCAGCATTTTATCTGAAATATCTAAAGCCACTGCTAAATTCACATCATTGTAATGATTTACTATATCTATCAAAGTAATTCCCGTTCCAGCACCAATATCAATTATATTTCTTTTGTCTAAATGTTCTATCATTTTCAACAAATTGTTCTTAATTAATTCAGAACTAACCCATAAAGGAGTGTTGTTATATTTTTCAGATCTTTCATTAAAATGATAAATTATATTTTCCATATTATTAAATAGAATAATGTTTTACAAGTAATGAATATAATTGCCAAAATCCTCTCAAAGAAGCACCTAATGGATTTTTAAAAAACCAACCTAAATGAGATTGAAGTCCAACATTTCCTCGTTCTTTTTCAAAAGCCATAAATTTAATTAAATCATATATCATTGGCATTGCCAACAATGAATCTCTACCTTGCCAATTTATTTTAATTGACATTGGAAGATTAAAAAGTCCTGAAAAATCAATATTATCCCACGACTCTTTATTATCCCCTCTCGGTTTATAGTATTTTATGTCAACAATATGATCAAAATCGGAGTAGCCTAAGATTGGCTCTAAAACACACATCTTATCATTAAGTTTTGTTTCAACAAAATCAGGATCGGATAAAACTTTGCCGTCATTGTTACCAATTATATTGGTACTATACCAACCCTCCAAATTAAAATTTCGTATTTTTAACATTTCTGCTATTAAACTTTTCATCAATGTTTGACCGGTACTACCGTCTCTACCTGCAATAGGAACACTGTATTTCATAGCCGCTTCCTGAACTCCTTTCAAGTTTAATGTTTGATTGGGCGTAAAATCAATAAAAGCACATTTTTCTTGAATGGCTGCCAATGCGTATATAATAGAAGGGGGTATTAAATCTTGCCTATTGCTATTAATCAATTTAATAATACCTTCATGGGATTCATGATCAACATTTTCATTCAATGTTCGCAGGGGTGATCCCATATAAATTACAATACAATTATTTAGTTCGTTGTCTTTTTTAAAGCAAAAAATATCATTTGCTATTTTATCTAAAGCATCTTTTAAATTCTTATAATGATAGATGTTAGAATGCTTTGTTAAACTTGAATGATCAAAATAAGGATTCATAATTGCAGAATAAGGTTGTTTATTAATTAACTTTTCTTTGATCAATTCTACAATCCGAATTGGGACAATATTTTCATTACAAACTGAATCGTACATGTTTGATGCTACAGGGTCCCAACCTCCAAATACAATGTCTTCAGATGTAACTAAGTTTAGATGTTTAAATTCATCATTACATGAAACACATCCTTCATCTTTAATTAAACCTTTAGCCATTGCCGTTATAGCACTACAAAATGTGGTTGAATTAACCCCTAAATAACCGATAAATAAAACTCCTGTTTTCATTGTTATTAATTTAAATATTTCACTAAATCATTTATTTTTATATTCAAAATATCTTTTTTATTACAAATTACTCCTTTTTTATATAATAAATCTGCCATTATATCCAAGAAGTAGTTCAACGATGTAAGTAAACTTTTTGCAATATAGAACTTTTGTTCCTTTAACTCAAACATTAAAGGAATTGACTGAAGGTATTTTTTCACAACAGCATCATTTAAAATATTTTCATCCAAAATATTATCTACTTTTTTTACAGAATCTTCAAGGGTGAGTATGTTAATATTGGTATTAATAATGATAGGCACTGATGCTGGAAATGAAACCCATTTTTCTAATGAATGAAAAACCCCTTTAGAATATGCTATTAGTGCAAAAGAAGATGTCCTCAAATTACGTAAAGACTGTAATGCCATTGCTTCCGATATTCCTTTCTTTATTAAATAATCTACATATCTTTTGAAAAGTAATTCATAAGACGAAAGCGTTAATGGCAAATATGAGTAAAATTTTATCAAATTATTTTTCAATTCTGTCAAATAGCAAAAACAAATCTTTTTTTCTTTTGCATACTTAACTAATATGTTTTGTGTCTCTTGGTATATTTGATCAAATACTTGTATTTGCTTTCTAGAAATATCAAAAAACCACTCTAAATCATTTTCAATACTTAAAACTACGTCATAGGGAGTAACTTCATTATGAAGCCAAAATCTTTTATCTTCATCTCTAAGCACACTGCATTTATTTCTATTAAACAAAACATTAGGAGACATTGAAAAACCTGTTGATAAAATATCATAATCTAAATCATTGTAGGCATAATTGGGACGATAACAAGTCCATTTTTTCCCGTCAATAATTTTTGTAATTGAATTGGTCTTTTCTCTCATTGATGCTTTAGATAGTTGTTCTTTATATAAAGCATAAATCTCCTCTGAAAAAAAATTGCCTTTAATTACTCCTTCATATGCGTTCACATACAACCTATTACCAATTATCAATTCGAGGTTTTTATGGCCAGTTGAAACTATTGCCTCAACTTTATGATTGCAAATTCTATTGTGTTCCTCTAAGAGGTTAGCTGCATGGCATGACAATGAACCTTCTGAAGCAATTAAAGCATTAATGTTCTCATGTTTTAATAATAACTCAATTGATTGTGGAGTAAAATCGTCAATAAATAAAATTATAGAATCATGAACATTTAAGTCGCTATCTAAACTTAAAAGCACACCTTCACAAACACCATTTGTAACCCCTATACCTTTTAAATATTGCATTTTTAATATGTTTGAACTTGTAATATGTAAAAAAGAGAATTATTGTATACCCATTCAACAATGACAGGATTTTTTTTACACTCTTCAATATCCATTCCTATATTGAATGCTGTTTTTATCAAGTCTGTCAATTTTTGATTTAAAATATTTTCATCATTATTTAATACTTCTAAAATAGAACCAGAATATCGCGAAAGTACAAATTCAATTGCATTTTTGCTACCGGAAGTAATACTATAATTAGATTCTGTATCAGATAAAGAAATAATAAAATTATCATAAAACTCACCTCGTCCTTTTGTCAAAAATACTCCTGAATATTCTGCTTGTATATATTGCTGAATTAGTATAGAAATTTGAACCGTAGTATTTAAGTTTCTCATTTTTAAATATTCGTCCAAATATCTACTTGAGAAAGATTTTAACACAAAAGATGCAATCCTTTTTATGTCATCTTTTAATAGATTAAATTTTACAGAAGTTCCCAAACCGGAAGCCGAATTATCTTTCCCTTTTTCTATATTACTGGAACTTCTCATTATAAGCATATCTTTATCATCGAAAAATGGTAATACATTTTCTTTTTCTAAAACATCAACAGAATAATAAGGGACAACCAATGTCCTTGGCAAAGACAAAGATTCCATATTATACTTAATATCAATAAGATTTGTTGCTTTACCACCAAATTCCATGCAAAAGTCATCAAATAAATTTGGGTTATATTTCTTGACCAATTCTTCTATTTCAAATGTTTTCATTTTTAAATAAGAATAAGTGTAACATTTCGCCTTTTAATCCGTGAATTTCATCATAATGAACGAGATTTAAAAACGAAGAATAGATGTTTAAGATTTCGTCTTTACTGTAAAAGATACTAATATGCTTATTTTCTGCATAATGAATATTATCTATACCTCTATTTTGATATTTTTCAAATAAACAATGTTTATCATTAAAACAGATTAAACAATAATACGAATTTTTATCTATGATGCAATTAAGTTTTGATATATATTCATTTCGAAATATTGGATGAATATGGTGAAAACAACCATCGTCAATTACAAATTGATATTTATGAGAAGAATGAAAATCTAAGAAAGAAATCTTTTGGACTAGCAATTTTTCTTTTATCTGTATTTCCCTATTTATCTGTCTTTTTAGATAATTTATGGCAATAGAAGACAAATCTATTGCAGTTACTTTATAACCTTCTTGAGCCAACCAAATAGAATTCCGTCCTAATCCACATCCGACATCTAAAATATTGATATCTTTATTAAAATTGTACTTATTTACAATTTTAACTATTTCCATGCGAGGATTTACCGACGAAAAATGACACCCCAAATTATCACTATCAATATTGGACTGAATGATACTATTCCAAACAGAGTCATAATGCTTCTCCTCTATATTTTCACAACTATTTATCATCAAATTTAAGGTTAATGAGTTTTTTCGTTTCATCAATATTACTTGTGTCAATAAGACCAACCCACCCTTCATTACTAAAAATAAATTTTCCCATATTGGGTTCATCTTGAAATTTGGGAATCGCGTGAAAATGAAAATGATGATCAAAATCACCAACCGAAGCAATATAAAATCGCTCGCAGTTTAAAATTTTCCCTACCCTCTTACAAACTTCTTGAAGCATCATTGAAACAGCAACCATTTCATCTGGTGGAATATCTTCTATAAATCTCACCTGACTTTTACAAGCTACAATAAAATGCCCCGCTTTTACTGCTTTAGGAAAATGCAATGCAATAGATTTTTCATTTTCCATAATAATATCCTCTTTTTGAGGATTCGTGATAAAGCTAACTTCTGCCATGTTCTTTTACAATTTTTAAAATAGATTTTGATATTAATGGAGTATAATTTCCATATACTCCCGGTGTAGTTCGATATAATTGATAAAAGAGTGGCAAAACATCCTTTATCTTCTGTTCGCAAATCCCGGAAATTTTTAAATTATCAATTGCAATTAATATGTTGCAAATAAGATCTTGTTGCTCTACCCCAAATCTAGGAATACCATTCAAACTACCGCGTATTTTGTTCAAATCATTTTCTGCTAATTTCTCGTAATCCAAAAGTTTAATATTTATTTTCAATAAATTAATAACACCTTTATTTACTTTGTTATTTAATTGTAATTGATTTGATAATTGTGTGTCTATCTGCCTGTATAATACAATGAGTTCTTCCAAACTTTTTTTAATTTGTTGGAATGATCCCAACATCTCTAATTGCAATAATTTTTTATTTATTTCACAAAAAACTACGTATGAATGTAATTTGGCATCTCTAAAATGCTGTGAAGCATTTGTTAAACAGTATAGTGTTCTATTTCCATCTTTTGATATTAAAGATTCTATTAAATGCAAACGTCCTATGTCCGAACAGCTAATAATCTGATTATTAACCGTTTTATTTTGCTCAATCAAAATTTTATAAAATTTATAAATAATATTCAAAACACAATCATTATCAAGACTCCTGATTTCATCTATAGAGAATATATCCAAGTCTAAGCACAACTCAACAAATTTATCAGACAAGTATTCACAAAATTTTTCATCGTTGTTTCTTAAACTATATTGTATTGCTTCAAAATAATTTGCTGTGGATTGAATTTTATCCAAAGATTCAGATAATTTTAAAAATTCCTTGGGATAGTCTTCATGTGACTTTAGTGCTAAACATATCCATGCTAAACGCCCAGCACCTCTTGCCGCCCATATTTTATCTCCAGTTTTGAGAAATATTGAATGTGCAATATAATGCTCATGAAATGATTCTTTCCATTGATTAAGATCTGCATATTCTCGAGCTTTTGAGTAATGCTTTTGCGCATCAAGTTTGAGAAGGCTATCAAAGTCATCTTTTATTTTGAGGTATGTTGTCAAATCAATCAAGTCAGTGTCTTTAAATTTATTAGTGTTTTGAGAATTTTCCATTGCCACCTTTATTGAAAAGGACTCATTAATAAAGGTTATAGGAATTATATAAGCAATATTTTCAGGACCTCTTTGTGAAATAATATTAGAAGTAACAACGCCTACAATTTTATCATTTTTTTTATTTACAACGGGGGCACCACTAAAACCTTTAACAATAGGAACTGATGATAATGATTGGTCAGACTGAAATTGAAAAAAACCTCTTCCATCCATATCTTCTAATATTGTACCATGAACCCAAAAAGCGGACTCTCCAATCGCAACACCATACGTTTTACAATTGCTTCTTTTTCCTGATGTTAATTGCCCATAACAAAAATCTAAACTTGTGACAGTCGTATCTTCAGTTATTAAAAGTACTAAATCTTTACCATCCTTGCCATTATGTGGTACCCATTCTTTTATTTTGGAGTTATAGATTTCTTTAGTTGTGTCAAAAGATAATTTGAATTTGACAATGGATTCTTCACTTGGTTTATCATGAATATCGTTGCTCCGCCCTAAAGCAGAATTTACAACATGTGCACATGTTAAAATAATATTTTCACTAATAAAGAAACCGCATCCAACCGCATCTTTATCTTTTATTATCTGAACATGAATTTTTTCTATAATTGCTTGTTTTTCCATTTATTATTTATTGTTAATCCATTTTAGTTTTACATTTATATTACATTCTCCACCAACTGTTGCTACAATAGCAGAAGTTTCGGCTTGTAATTTCAATCCAAACTCAATTTCAATTTCCTGAGGTTTCTCTATAGAATCAAACTGTCTGATTATAGATTGAGAGACTGCTTTGATGGGATATAAAGATTTCTCAAAAGCGATACTGGCTTTTTTAATTAAAGAATCTGAACTCACAAATTCCTCTTTATAACCTGTATTAGTTAATTCAGCCAAAACGGAGTTATTCTCATCAATACAAAATTCAAAAATGTTTTCCATAATTATCCATAATTATTTTTATATAACAAAATGCAAAGATACAAAAAAAAGCAAAAAGCAAACTTTATCTTTCGCCTGCACTGTCGCTGCCGACTTGCGCGCAACTCTTAAATATGCGCCTGCCCCCATCCTTTCTCCGTTCAAATCTTTATGCGCATTTTCCATGTAAATCATTCTTTATTAATTATCATCACCCTATCAATTTTTCCAAAAATCCATCCCCGCAAAACCGCTGCAAAGTTAATATAAAAAGTAATATAAACGACAAAAAAAATCATGACTATTCTAAACCATATCTTATAACTGCATTATTATCAATGATTTTTAATTTCCAAACATCTCTTGCGAAACAGTGCAATTTGTCATACGCCCCAACTTTTTCATCCCCCCCATCCCGCACTTCAGCGCCCAAAATTATCACTTGGGTACTTTTTTTTATCTTGGGCGAGGTTATACATCATACTTTTGCACCGTTAAATCTTTTTATAAACAATAATTATGTCAAACATCGTAGAAACCTCAATTAAAAAACCGTTGATTATCGGTGTGATTTTCACCATTTTAACGCTTGGCGGGTTGTTGTGTTACAACATGCTCAATTTGAACTTGTTACCCAAGATAGATGTGCCGGTTATCACCGTTGTAACGATTTATCCGGGGGCGGGGGCGTCGGAGGTAGAGACATCCGTAACCAAGAAGATAGAGGATGCGTTGTCCTCTTTGGAAAATTTGGATAAGATCAATTCTTCGTCGCGCGAGGGCGTGTCGGTGGTCGCCGTAATGTTCAACGAGAATGCGGACGTCAACCGCGCTGTGCAGGATGCAACGCGAAAGATCAATGCGATAAAGTCGAACTTGCCGAAAGAGATTTTAGAGCCTTCCATTGACAAGATTTCCATTGACGACCAGCCTATTATGCGGATTGCCGCCTTCTCGTCATTGCCCTCGACGGAGTTTTATAAAGTGATGGAAGACCGCATTCAGCCGCGTTTGTCGAAACTGCAAGGCGTGGCGATGGTCAACATGAGCGGCGGCAGCGAGCGTGAAATAGAGGTCAACATCAATGCGGAAAAACTGAAAACCTACAACATCTCCATACTTCAGGTCTTGCAGGCAATTCAGACCGCCAACATGGAAATCCCTGCCGGAAATATCGAAACCAGCGATATTACCTATTCTGTCCGTTTGGCTGCAAAATACACCAACTTGGACGAACTGCGAAATACCATCATTTTGACTGTTCCCAACGGTGGTGAAATCCGTGTGAAAGATGTTGCCGAAGTGAAAGACGGCGTTGCCAAAACAACCTTTATCAACCGCATTGACGGAAAAGACGCTATCGCCTTAACCATCCAGAAACAGAGCGACGCCAACGCTGTGCAGGTCGCCGACTTAGCCAAGATAGAACTTGCGGCTATCGAAAAAGAGTATGCCGACAGCAACGTGAGATTTGAAATCGCCACCGACGATTCGGTCTTTACGCGTGCCTCTGCCAATTCGGTGGTCTTCGACCTCTTTCTCGCCATTATTATTGTGGCGATTGTCTGTTTCATCTTCCTGCACAACATACGCAGCGCGTTGATGATTATGGTAGCCGTCCCGCTTTCCATTATTCCTGCTTTCATCGCGTTGTATGCCTTGGGTTATTCGCTCAACATGATGTCTTTGCTGGCGTTATCGTTGGTGGTGGGCATTTTGGTGGACGACAGTATTGTGGTTATCGAAAACATGTACCATCATTTGGAACGCGGAAAAACCAAATGGCAAGCCGCATTAGACGGTTGCAGGCAAATCATGTTTACCGTTATGGCTATTACGTTGGTGATTGTGGTGGTTTTCCTGCCATTGGCAATTAGCGGCGGATTGATAGGCAATATGTTGAAAGAGTTTGCCATTCCCATTATTGCTGCCACATTGACAAGTTTGCTGGTCTCTTTCACCGTTACGCCGTTGTTGATGTCGCGTTTCGGAAAACTCTCCGACGACCTGCGTCCAACCCTGTCGGCTCGTTTTTCCCGCTCGGTTGAAAAGATATTTGAAGGCATAAAAAACTTTTATCTTCGCATCCTTTCTTTCGGATTGAAACATAAAATCATGATTTTGTCTGCCACAATCGTGCTTTTGATTGGTTCTTTCGCGCTTTTCCCGATGGGTTTAATCGGCGTTGCCTTTGTGCCTGAAATAGACCAGGGAGAATTTCAGGTAACGTTGGACATGAATCCGCAAGTAACTGTTTATCAGAACAATCAAATCACGATGCAGGTGGAGAAAATTCTGTTGAGCAAACCCGAAATCCGGCGCGTCTATACCAATGTAGGTTCGGACGGCAGAGGAATTGGTGGTACGTCAAAGAATAATGCCACCTCCATCTCTGTAAAAATGGTTGATAAAAAAGAGCGAAGCATTGATGTTCACGAATTTGCACAGCAAATCAAACAAGAGATAATGACCATACCCGGCATAAGAGCGCGGGTGAGCATTGCCGGACTTGTAGGCGGCGGCGGAATGGAGCCTATTCAACTCATCGTGCAAGGCGCAGATTACGAAAAAGTAGAAGACGCCGCGGTTTTGCTTTTGGACGCGATACGGAAAACGCCCGGAACGGCTGACGCCAAGTTTTCGATTGACGACCCCATGCAAGAAGTACGGGTAAAGTTAAATCGTGAAAAGATGTCGCAACTCGGCTTATCGTCTGCCGAGGTGGGTGCGGCGTTGCGCGTGGCGCTTGCCGGAAACGATGATTCCAAATACACCGACGGCAATTACGAATACAACATTCGCGTCGGCGTGGACGACTTCGACAAAACCAATATTGAAGATGTGGCAAACCTGACCTTATTAAACAAAAAAGGCGAACTGATAGAGTTAAACCAAATTGCCGATATCTCTTACGGGTTAGGTCCTTCGATGTTGGAACGTACCAACCGGATTACCTCTATCACCGTGAAATCCAATGTAGTAGGCAGACCGTCGGGAACAGTAGGAAACGAAATAATGAGCGCCATCAACGGCAAAATCCCCGAAGGCGTAGCCGTTCAGGCAAGCGGAATGATGGAACAGCAATCCAAAGCGTTCGGCAGTCTGGGCTTTGCCTTCTTGGCGGCTATCGTGCTGATTTACTTGATAATGGTTGTGCTTTACAACTCGTTGTCAGACCCTTTGGTGGTGTTGGTCTCTATCCCGCTTTCGTTTATTGGCGCTTTCCTGGCATTGGGATTGACATTGGAGAGTTTGAGCATTTTCAGCATCATCGGCTTAATTGTGCTGATTGGCTTGGTGGCAAAAAATGCCATTCTGCTGGTTGATTTCACCAATCACATTCGCCGCGAACAAAATATGGACACCTTCCACGCCTTGCTCGAGGCAGGAAAAGAACGCCTGCGCCCCATCCTGATGACTACCTTTGCCATGATTTTCGGAATGTTGCCCATCGCCTTAGCCGCCGGAAACGGCGCAGAGATGAAAAACGGCATGGCGTGGGTCATCATCGGCGGATTGACAAGTTCCATGCTACTGACGTTGGTCGTCGTGCCGGCGGTTTATTATTGTGTGGATAGGGTGAAAGTGCGTTTCGGTCGGCACAACATGACAACAAATAAGGATTAATTACGTTATTTTTGCGTGTTGTTTTTAACGCAAAGACGCAAAGGTTTTTACGCAAAGGGCGCAAGAGGTGGATTACAGAAACTCGAATGTTAAGATGGAATTATATGACAGAGAATGAATTATCAAAAATAGTTGTTGACTTGGGGATGAAAATACATAAGGTATTAGGACCTGGTTTGTTAGAAAGTGCTTACGAAGAGTGTCTTTATTATGAAATCAAAAAACAAGGTTTATTGGTTGAGAAACAGAAAGCGTTGCCATTAATGTATGAAGACATTAAATTGGAAGCGGGTTATAGAATTGATTTATTGGTTGAAAAGAAGTTAATCATTGAAATAAAATCAGTAGAAACATTAAACGATTTGCACTTAGCACAAATTTTAACCTATTTAAAATTAAGTGATTGCAAATTAGGCTTACTCATAAACTTTAATACGGTTTTATTTAAAAATGGCATAAGACGTGTAGTAAATAATTTATAGTTTGCGCCCTTTGCGTTAAAATCTTTGCGCCTTTGCGTTAAAAAAACCTGATTGCATAAAATTTTAAACAAAACACCATGACAGCAAATCCTCTCCCAAACTTCTCCTTAAATCACAAATTAGCGATAAGGTTATCGTTGACTGTCAGTCTGTTGCTTGCGTTTTTCTTATTTATCGGATTTGTTTTCAGCGACCGAAGTTATCATTTAAACAATCCGTCCGTTTTTAATGCCGCAGTGCAATACGTTACCAGCACTTTTGTTTTGTTTCTACTATACGAATTTTGTTTCTGGGTGTTTCGCCAAAAATGGGAAACCAAAAAGAGACATTTTGTGGCGTTATTCGGCACCATCGGCTTGGCAATAGCGATAAGTCCTCTTTTTTCAAAAATAGCGCTTTATATTTTTCAATCGGTGGAAGATAACACGTTGAGAGACAGGTTTCTTATCTTGAATTTGATAAAAGATTTAGTCTTGGCATTCATTGTGTATTTATCCACATTATCTCTTTCGGCGGTCATGCACAGCCAGCAGGCGTTGCTCGAAAATCAACGCTTGCTTGCCGAAAATATGAAAAACCGTTACGAAGTTCTGAAAAATCAACTCAATCCGCACTTCCTGTTTAATACGCTGAACACATTGGACGGACTCATCGGGTTTGACAACGAAAAAGCCCACGAGTATCTGCAAAACATGTCATTATCATTCCGTTACACAATCCGGAATACAGAAATCACAACCTTAAAAGAAGAACGGAATTTTGTAGAATCCTATACCTATATGATGAAAATCCGTTACGGCGACAATTTAAACATACAATATTCCATTGATGAAAAATATAATGATTTTCATATTATGCCGATGAGTCTGCAATTACTGATAGAAAATGCAATTAAACATAATATCATCAACGACAATCACCCACTAACGATATTCATAGAAACAACTGAAAATGAAACCATTAAAGTAAGCAATACCATCCAACCCAAAATCAATGCCACAGCAGGCGAAGGCGTTGGTTTGGCAAATCTTATTGAGAGATATAATTTGTTGTTTGGCAAAGATGTTATGATTACCAAAAATGGCGTTTTTGAAGTAGAAATACCATTAATAATTAAATTATGAAACCTCAAGCCGTAATAGTTGAAGATGAAATAATTGCCGCGCAGAATCTGCAACGCATCATCGCGCAGGTAAACAAGGACATTGAAATTATCGCGATCCTGAAAAGCATTGAGGAGAGCGTAGAGTGGTTTTCCGTCAATCCCGCGCCCGACTTGGTGTTTATGGACATTCATTTGTCGGACGGTGCCTCGTTTTCCATTTTTGAAAAAGTGAAAATCCACGCCCCAATCGTTTTCACCACCGCTTACGACGAGTACGCCCTCAAAGCGTTTGAAGTCAACAGCATAGATTACCTGTTAAAACCCATAAACATTAAAGATCTGGAACGGGCAATCAATAAATTCGGTCAGTTAAACAAAACGCATAGTTCGACCGCGCTCACTAACCATAGCAACGAAGATTTGATTGCCAATATGTTAGCCACGCTTCAAAAAGAGAAGAAAGATTACAAATCCTTTTTCCTTATTCCTCACAAAGACAAGTTTATTCCGCTGCCTGTCAACGATATAGCCTACATCTATTCGGAAAATAAGATGGCTCAAATAGTTACTTTCGGCAATCGCACCTTTTACGAAAACAGGTCATTAGACGACCTCCAACGCCAAATAGATCCTGCAAAGTTTTTTCGCGCTAACCGGCAATTCATCATCTCGCACAAAGCAGTCAAAGATATTTCGGTTTGGTTCGACAGCAAATTATCAGTAAACCTGACCGTTGACGTTCCCGAAAAAATCATCGTCAGCCGCCTGCGGGCAAGCGAGTTTAAAGAGTGGTATAGCGGGAAATAAAGATAAAAAACTAAAAATATGAAAGCCATCATCTTCGCCGCCGGATTAGGCAGCCGCCTCAAACCGCTTACCGACAACACCCCCAAAGCACTGTTGACGGTAAACGGAAAACCGCTCTTGGCGCACGCCATCGAAAAACTGCAACACGCCGGAGTAACGGAAATCATTGTCAACGTCCATCATCTGGCGGAGCAGATTGTAGCGTATTTGGAAAATAATCATCATCACGGCGTTATGTTTTCCATCTCCGACGAGTACGACTTGTTGCTCGACACCGGCGGCGGATTGAAAAAAGCAGCGCCTTTTTTCAACGACGGACAGCCTTTTTTTGCGTATAACGTTGATATTCTTACCGATATGGACTTGTCGGCAATGATGGATTTTCATTGCAAACACGATGCGTTGGCAACTTTGGCAGTTTCCGACCGCGCTACCGCCCGTTATCTGCTGTTCGACAACAACCGGCGCCTCAAAGGATGGACAAATGTGAAAACAGACGAAGTCATCCCGCAAAACGCTGATTTACAATATCTTCGCAAAAGAGCATTTTCGGGCATCCATATTATAAATCCGAAATTACTGCATCTCCTTGACGGGGAAGGGAATTTCCCGATTATTCCGGAATACCTGCGCCTCTGCGCGGAACATCTTATTCTTGGCTATGACCACACGGGCGATTATTGGATTGATATGGGGAAAATGGAGTCCGTTACGCGTTATGCGTTACGGGTTAGTTTTTCAACAGGGAAAACGCATTAAAATCTCCTTATTTTTTCGTGCTTTTTCCTCATAATCAACAAATTATAAATATTATGATACCGAAGATCTTATCGTATTTTTGCAGCATGAGAGACACGAGAATAGAGCGAAGAAAATTGCATCCGTTGGACAACATCATTTTTATAACTATGGTATTCGTATTGTTAGTACGTGGACAAATCACAATGAAATAACTTTGGGACAGATTAGGACATCGGAGAAAAGCAATGAAATAACTGCCATACCGGCATTGTTGGAGACTTTATTGCTGGAAGGTTGTACTGTCTCTATTGATGCCATGGGCTGTCAAAAAAGGATTGCCCAAAAGATACGGGAGGAGAAAGGAAACCACCGGCGAAGTCGAGAAGATGCCGCCGACCTGATTAAATCTACTAGACTGAAAGGACTACACGGGACATTTAAAAATTCTCAAATTCCGTATTTCCCTTAATGCCATTCCGTATTTTCCCGTCATTACACAAAGTTGAAAATTTGTTGTGATTTGTTGCATTTTGTTTACTTTTTTGTTATACTTTTGCAAAAAAATTTCTAATAGATACATCATGGCAAAAGAGATAAAATTCAGCCTCATCTATCGTGATATGTGGCAGTCGTCGGGCAAGTATGTTCCCCGTGTTGACCAGTTGACGCAAATTGCTCCCGTCATCGTCGAGATGGGATGTTTTTCCCGCGTAGAGACGCATGGCGGGGCGTTTGAGCAGGTGAATTTGCTGTTTGGCGAAAATCCGAATACGGCAGTGCGGGAGTGGCTGAAACCGTTTAACAAAGCCGGCATCCAGTGCCACATGCTGGAGCGGTCGTTGAACGGACTGCGGATGTTTCCCGTCCCTGCCGACGTGCGCCGCTTAATGTGCAAGGTAAAAAAGGCGCAAGGCACCGACATCGTCCGCTCTTTCTGCGGACTGAACGACCACCGCAACTTGGAATTATCCATCAAATACGCCAAAGAGGCAAAGATGATAGCGCAAGCCGCCATGAGCATCACCCATTCGCCCATCCACACGGTAGAATACTACATGCAGTTGGCAGACAAAATGGTAGAATACGGCGCCGACGAAATCTGTCTGAAAGACATGGCAGGCATCGGACGTCCCGTTTTTCTCGGCAGGTTGGTAAAAGCCATTAAAGACAAATATCCGCATGTTGCGGTGCAGTATCACGGACATTCCGGTCCCGGCTTCTCGGTCGCTTCCATGCTCGAAGTGGCGCGCGCCGGAGCCGATTACGTGGACGTGGCGATGGAGCCGCTCTCGTGGGGCATGGTTCATCCCGACATCATCACCATACAAGCCATGCTCAAAGACGCTGGTTTCAAAGTCGCCGACATCAACATGAACGCCTACATGGAGGCACGCTATCTGACGCAAACCTTCATTGACGACTTCTTGGGCTATTTCATTGACCCGTCCAACAAACAGATGACCTCGCTGTTAGTCGGCAGCGGACTCCCCGGCGGCATGATGGGTTCCATGATGGCTGACCTCAAAGGAATGCACAACGCCATCAATTTAGCGTTACGCCAACACGGAAAACCGGAGATGTCGCTCAACGAACTTGTCGTACAACTGTTTCAGGAAGTAGAATACGTATGGCCCAAGTTGGGCTATCCGCCGTTGGTAACGCCGTTCAGCCAATACGTCAAAAACATCTCACTGATGAATATCCTCGGCATGGCGAAAGGAGAACCACGCTTCGCCACCATTGACAAGGACAGTTGGAACATGATTTTGGGTAAAATGGGAAAACTGCCGGGCGAATTAGCCCCCGAAATCATCGAATTAGCCAAGAAAAACGAGATGGAATTTTACACCGGAAACCCGCAAGACGCCTACCCCGACGCCTTAGACGGCTTCCGCAAAGAGATGACAGAGAACCAGTGGGAGTTCGGACAAGACGACGAAGAACTGTTCGAATTAGCCATGCACGACCGCCAATACCGCGACTACAAATCGGGCGTAGCCAAAGAACGTTTCAACAAAGAGTTGGCACAGGCACGCGAGAAAGCCGGAGCGCCCATCGTCGTCGCACGCCCCGTGGTGGAAGTCCCCAAGTTCGACGCCACGAAAATACGGGAGATGTATCCGAATGCGTTACCCGTGCAAGCGCCATTTAAAGGAAAAATATTGTGGCAGGTAGTCATGGAAGGCGAATCTACCCCCCCCACCATCGGCTCCAAATTCAAAAACGGACAGATTATCTGTTTCGTACAGACATACTACGGCTTAGAACCCGTCATCGCCCACAAAGACGGAAAACTCATCCAAATAGAGATGAAACAAGGCGACGAAGTGGTCAAAAATCAGATTCTGGCTTATTTGGAGTAAAGGATTTTTTGTACCTTTGCAGCGGATTAAACATAAGAATTATGGACAGTCATACTTTATCAATGAAATTGACTTTATTATTCTTTAAAGACGACAATATTTATAATATCTATTGTCCTGCTTTAAATTTAGTCGGATGCGGCTATACAGAGAACGAAGCACATGATTCGTTTAATATTGTTCTTGAAGAGTATATTAGATATACGACAGAGAATCAGACATTAATTCAAGATTTGGAAAGTTTGGGATGGGATATAAGAGGCAAAAAGCCAATTCCGCCAAAAATTTCAGAATCTGTTCAGACAAATGAAGCTCTGGGAAATATTTTTAATAACTACGATTTTGTTAAACATAGCATCCCTGTAGAAATGTCATTCGTATAATTTTATCTTTTTATTGATGCCAAAAAGCCCATTAAGAAATATACCGTTAAAAACCTTTCGTGAGTACTTGAAATGGAATGGATTAATCCATATTCGTACAAATGGAGGACATGAAATGTGGAAAAGAGCAGATTTATATCGCACTATCTCACTCCCAACACATGTAAATCCTGTATCCGAAATGGTGGTTAAGAGTATATTAAAAACCATTGGAACAGATGCAAATGATTATATTAAGTTTTTAGAATCATAGTCAAATAAATAATAATAACGTATGGAACACACAGAACTCAAAAACAAGGTTATCGAAGTATTAGACCAGATCCGTCCCTACCTGCAACAGGACGGCGGCGATTTACAATTTGTGGAACTGACCGACGACAATGTCGTGAAAGTAAAATTAGTCGGCGCTTGCGGACATTGTCCACATGCCGTTATTACGCTGAAACAAGGCGTTGAGCAGGCTGTCGTAAAACTGTTGCCGGAGATAAAATCGGTAGAATCGGTATAACATCATGCTGGTACTCAACACCGTTCGGCAGGTGGACAAGTGGCTTTTCCGAACAAAGGAGCCCCCCTGTTCTATCGGATTTGTTCCGACGATGGGCGCATTACATCGCGGACATATCTCGCTGATAAAACAGTCGGTACACGATAACGACGTAACGGTTTGCAGCATTTTCGTCAACCCGATACAGTTCAACAATGCGGACGACTTGGCAAAGTACCCGCGAAATCTTAGAAATGACCTGAAACTGCTGAAGAAATCCGGTTGCGACATGGTCTTCGTTCCGACAGTAGAGGAGATGTATCCCGACGATGTGCTGGAGCATTACTCTTTCGGGGCGCTGGAGAATGTGATGGAGGGCGTTTTCCGTCCCGGGCATTTCAACGGCGTGGCGATTGTGGTGAAACGGCTTTTCCACATCGTACAGCCCGACAAGGCTTATTTCGGGAAGAAAGATTTTCAACAGATGACGCTGATACGAGAGATGGTAAACATTGAAAATCTGCCGATTAAGATTGTCGCCTGTTCCATCGTCCGGGAGAAGGACGGCTTGGCAATGAGTTCCCGCAACCGGCGTCTTTCACCGGAGGCACGCGCCATCGCCCCGAAAGCACATCGGATTTTAACAGACGCCTTACAACTTTTTCCCGAAAAAAGCGTTTACGAGACAGAGCAATTTGTGGTCTCGGAGATGGCAAAAGAGGAGCAATTCCGGTTGGAGTACTTCAACATCGTGGACAAAACCACGCTGCAGGCAAGCGACAACAAGGAAAACCCCAACGGCTTAATCGGCTGCATTGCTTTTTGGATAGGCGATGTCCGCCTGATTGACAACATAGAGTTTATCAAATAAATTTCGTGCAACATGATGATAGAAGTTCTAAAATCGAAGATACACCGCGCCACCGTTACCCGCGCCAACCTGCACTATATCGGCAGCGTTACCATTGACGAAGACCTGATGGACGCCGTACAACTCATTGAAAACGAGCGCGTCCACATCTACGACATCAACAATGGCGAACGCTTCGACACCTACGTCATCAAAGGCAAACGCGGCTCAGGCGAAATCGGCATCAACGGCGCCGCCGCCAGAAAAGTCTTTGAGGGCGACTTAGTCATCATCGTATCCTACGCCGCCATGGAGTTCGAAAAGGCGAAAAAATATAAACCGGCAATCGTCTTCCCCGATGAAAAGAACAGGATAATTGTCTGAACGGTGATTTTTCATCAAAACGCAAAATACTCGTATATGCGGTTTTTTGAGGTGTATGACAAATTGCATCAAGAATAAAGAAAAACTTCGCGCTTTCATCTCTCCCGACTTCGACGGTTTTTTTTGCTAAGCGCGTGATTATCAGAGATGTAAATTTTCTTATATTCACTACATCTACTACTTAGTCGTTCCTTAAAAAGATAATTTCAAGCGGCGAGGTAATATAATTTTTGCGGGCAAAATCGGCGAAAAATAAATTGCAAAAAATTTTCTTTCAATTCTTCCATCAATTTTTTCAAATTCCATGCG
>Ga0099364_10005366_pt1 | contig 19040 bp, 16 predicted proteins | sample TergutTh196P3_FD_73070 | JGI IMG/M metagenome (GOLD analysis project Ga0099364, IMG submission 73070) | Microcerotermes parvus P3 segment gut microbial communities from Pointe-Noire, Republic of the Congo - Th196 P3 | ecosystem: Host-associated > Arthropoda: Insects > Digestive system > Gut ...
TTAAACATGCTGACAATCAACAAAGGAAGACCAAAAAGACCGCTGAGAAGCGGCATTAAAACGGATGTGCCGGAACTGAAAATAATCGGATTTAAACTGCCGTCGAGTCCGAATGCAAAATATCCCAACATCCCTGCACACAAAAAAACAAATGTCGCCGGAATGATTTTGGAGAGCGGTCTTTCCGAAAGAATGAGAAGAAGAGATATGGCAATCAAAATAAATCCCATATGAGGCTCTAAAACCGGATAGGCATAAAAAAGAAAAAGAGCCATCGGAATCATGAGAACCAATGAAAAGAGGATAGATCCTGCACTTCCGAGAGCCGAAAGACGTATGGCTGAAAATCCCTGCCCCATCAAAAGGAGGCGATGTCCGGGAAGGACGGCAAGTGCCGTATCTTCGCTTGGAACGCCTAAAAAAATCGCCGGAATGATGTTATGAAACGTGTGTGACACGGCACATGAAAGAATGATAAGGCAAACCGAAAGCGAAGAAAAGCCGGCGGCAATAAAAACAGGAAGCATCCCGACCAAAACGGCTGCCACGTTGTTTACATGAATCCCCGGAATCATGCCGGTGAGAATTCCAAAAAACCAGCCGAGAAGAATGCAAATGAAAAAAAGAAGAAGCGGATTTTCAAACAGCATCGACATCATAATATCACGAAAATACCGGAAATAAACAAAATACTGATACATAAAGCATTGAAACATAAAACGTTGAAACACAAAACATTGAAACACAAAACATTGAAACACAAAACATTAAAACACAAAACATTGAGAAATAAAACAAATGAGTGATCAATCTGCCGATTTTTTCAAAAACGGAAAGTTTAAATAAAAAATGATCAAGCCGTCAAAGTTTTCAAAAACAGAAAGTTTAAATTAAAAAAAAGCTTGATTTTCTGAAATAATTTTTAATATTTTTGAAAAAAATTAGATTCCCATGACAATAAAATGTAAAAAATGCAGCACGCCTGCGATCATTTATCAACCGTATTCCGGTCTTCATCTCTGTGAAAAACATTTTTATGAAGATGTCGAGCGGAAAGTGAAACTGACAATGCGTCAGCGTTACCCGATAAAGAAAAATGATCATATTGCGGTCGCGCTAAGCGGCGGAAAGGACAGTTCGACTGCGCTTTTGCTGATGCACAAAATTTTCGGAAACCGCCCAGATATTCAAATCACGGCGATTACAATTGATGAAGGCATCGACGGTTATCGAAATATTTCAATCGAGCGTGCCGTGGAAATGACAAAAGCCCTTGGAATTCGTCACATTGTTACTTCTTTTAAAGAAGAATACGGCAAAACCATGGATGACATTGTTTCTGAAAAAAACATTCTCAAAAATCATATGAGCGATGACAAAAAAGATGTCGGTGCATGCAGTTACTGCGGTGTTCTTCGAAAGAAAATTTTGAATAAAACGGCACGTGAGATCGGGGCAACAAAATTGGTCATTGGCCATAATTTGGATGATGAAGCTCAAACCATTATGCTTAACCACTTCCGCGGGGATGTTGAACGCATGGTACGGTTTTCTGCACCCTATGAGTTGGACGGATATATTGTCCGTGTCAAACCGCTTCGAAAAGTTCCCGAAAAAGAAATCGCTCTTTATGCTTGGCTGCACGATTTGCCGATGGAGCTGACGGGATGCCCGCATTCCTTTGGAGCTCTCAGAAAAGAGGTCAGACGGCTGCTCAATTCTTTTGAAGTCAACCATCCGGGAACTAAATACTCCTTGGTAAGTGGATTTGATACGATGGTTCCGCTTATAACACAAGTTTTAGATGTTTCGGAAATGCAGGCCTGCCAAATCTGCGGGGAATCGTGCAACGATACAGTCTGCCAAGCTTGTAAAATGTTGGAAAAAAGCGTTTGAATAAAAAACAGAATGCAATGTCCAATCATAGCAGCATTTGAGTGAAAAGCAGAATGTCAATGTCCAATCATAGCAGCATTTGAGTGAAAAGCAGAATGCCAATGTCCAATCATAGCAGCATTTGAATGGAAAACAGAATGCAATATCCAATCATAGCAGCATTTGAATGGAAAACAGAATGCAATATCCAATCATAGCAGCATTTGAATGAAAAACAGAATGTCAATGTCCAATCGTAGCAGCAATATTTTTTTTTTGAAAAGGCTCAAATTTTGCTTTCATCCGCTTCGCTACTGAAATCAAAATTTGAGGGGGTTTAGATGTTTTTGATATAAATGTTTTTGAATTTTGATTTTGTTTTTTGCTTAAATCTGAAACATCATTTTTTCGAAGCGATTAAAAAACGGGGTACGGTTTTTCCCAAAGCAATATGTTGATTTTGGGAAAATGGTACCCCCGTTTTTATTGAGGCGATTTAAAATGATGTTTCGTTTTTTGAGATGATGCACTTCTCCATTGATTGCAGGAAACCAAAAAACAAAAAAGGAAAACCAAAAAACAAAAAAGGAAAACCAAAAAATAAAAAAGGAAAACCAAAAAATAAAAAAGGAAAACCAAAAAACAAAAAAAAGAAACCAAAAAACAAAAAAAAGAAACCAAAAAACAAAAAAAGGAAAGAGTAAAAGTCGTGATGATTCTTTCCTTTTATTTTATCAACATATTTCCGCCGCCTATAAAGGCGGGGGATTTTTTGCTGAGTTTGGTTAAAATTTGTACTCTCGTTTCTTTTTGTATCTCAAAATGAGGACACCCGCAATAATCAAAACACAAATGGCAGCAACGATGATTAATATCTTTTTTAAAGCCTCGATGCCGGATGATGTTGGCGGTTTTTCTGTTGGTGGTGGTGTTGTTTGATTTTGTTGTTCATCTTCACCGTTTTGATCCGGACCGGGGTTCGGCGGCTCTGATGTGATTCCAAGAACATTATATGCAGGATTATCTCTGCTGCTGTTTAATTCAACGGTATAGACTTGAACATTGTCATAACCGGCTGTGTATCCTGTGGTTCTTGTTAAAGAGGGTCTCTCATAGCTCCAAACAAACAAATTTTCAGGCAGTATGCCGTCAACATCGGTTGTGTTGATTGGGAATCTGTCTCCTCGGTAAAGGCCGACAAGATTTTGACCGCCGCTCATGACAGTGGCGTTTTGCTGGCCAAAGTCCACATTTCTCGGGTCACTGTTTCCGACAATGATGTTATTTGAAATCCAGGCTTCACTGTTTGAAATATTTAAACCGCCGCCGCCGACATCTCTTACAGTGTTGTTAGATAAGGCTTTGTTGCCGGTTATGATATTTTTTGTTAATGTGAATTTTGCATTATTCCATACGGCAATGGCGCCGCCATAATATTTTGCAGTGTTGTTCACAGCCGTACAAGAATCCATTGTCACATTTCCGCGTCCGAAAACAGCGCCGCCGTAGTTGGCAATGTTGTCTGCAAATGTACAAGAGGTGATTGTAGCTGTCGAATCGACTGCAACATGAATGCCACCACCATCATCTTTTGCACTTCCGTTTGTAAATATAGAATAGCGAATGTCTCCGGTAGATCCGTTTCCAAGAGTAATTCCTGCGCCGGATTTTTCGGATTTGCCTTCGTCAAAAACACAATTGCTGACTGTCAATTGACCCAGTGTATAAACACCGCCGCTGTCAAATCCGCTGTTGTTTTTAAACGTTGAGTGTTGAAGTGTAATTGCTGTTCCTGCAGCACCGTAGATGACGCTTCCCTTTGAAGTCACAATATTGTTATTGAAACGAGAGTTAGAGGCATCGAGACGCCCTTGGCTCAAAGTAATGGTACTGCCTTTTTCGCCGTTTCCGTCAACAACACAGTTTTGCATATTGATGCTGCCGTTTTTGACAAAGATTGCACTGCCTTCAGAAGAAGCCGTATTTCTGTAAATGCCTGTGCTTCTCATTGTGACATTTGAATTTGTCACATATAAGCCGGCACCTTCAACGGCTCTGTTTCTTTGGATAATGCATGTCTCCAAAGTTAAGGTGGCATTACTTACATTTATGGCGCCACCATTTGAATTTGAAGTATAGCCATTTTCAATGATTAAATTTCTAAATTCAACGTTTCCGCCGGTGATATTGAATATGCCCATTTCTTGTGTAATTGAGCTGTTATCTCTTTTTATAGAAACTTGATCGTAATTCCCGACGATCATTAAATCTTTTGAAATATTCAAGGTTCCATACATGAGATTTACTTCCGTGACTTGACTTGAAAAAGCAATGGTGTCACCGGAAGCTGCTCTTGAAATTGCTTGGCGCAATGTCAATTCATCAAGACTCGTATTGTTCGCAAGCACATCTTTTCCGGAAGTCACTGTCCATTCCTGTGCAGCGGAAACACCAGCCAGAAGCACAAAAACCAATAAAAAACAAATTAAAATTTTTAGAATTTTTGAGTACATTTTACCTCCCCCTCGTCGTTATAAATTCCAATATAACAACAACAAAAAGAGAATAATATCTTTTGGTATGACTGAAACGTATATAAAAATATTTAACTATAAAACAAAATCGAAAAGCTTTTAAAATAAAAAAATAAGAAACATGCAATAATATAAAAATAGACTCATTTTTTGAACATTTCCACCGTATCCAACACATCTTGGAATTTCTTTTTCCATTCGGAATCTTTCATCATCCAAGGAATCATTTCCCCCTTTTCTTGTGCTTTTGAGAAGGCGGGATCGATCGGCAATTTTGCCAAGATTTTTCCTTCAAAATCATTTGCTGCTTTTTGGACGTCGTCTGTACTGAATACTTCCACTTCTTCGTGGCAATGCGGACAGATGAAACCATCCATATTGCTGACAATTCCGATTAATGGCACATCGAGTTTTTGAATAAATGTTAATGATTTGCGGACACTTGCCAATGCAATTTCCTGCGGGATGGTGACAATTATGGCGCCATCAATTTTTGGAAGAAGCTGTATGATGCCAAGCGGTTCATCTCCCGTTCCGGGCGGCAAGTCAATAATGAGATAGTCCAGCTGCCCCCAGTCCACATCTGTAAAAAATTGCCGCATTGCGCCGGCTTTTGCAGGACCGCGCCAAATCACAGGTGTGTCATCGTCTGGCAAAAGAAGACCAATCGAAATGACTCCCAAATTTAAGTTATGCTGCGGGCGAACCGGTATCATTTTTTCATCGACGACCTGCAAATCTTCTTTGTCGATTCCAAAGATTGCGGGAACGCTTGGTCCATGAAAGTCGCAGTCAGCCAATCCGACATGATTTCCTCGAAGTGCCAATCCTGCCGCTAAGGCGCAGGCAACAGTGCTTTTTCCGACGCCGCCTTTTCCACTCATCACGATAAATATTTTTTGGATGCCACTTATATCGACGTCCTGTTTTTGTTTCTGTGATGTTTCCGGTTGTTTTTTTGCGATAACATTAAGTTCAGCCATTATTTTCCACATCTTATTTTTGGGTGATAATTATTTTCCACATCTTATTTTCGGGTGATAATTATTTTTTGCGTCTTTTTTGTATTTTCACTGTCGATTTCTTTGAGGAGCGCAACAGAGTTGCAGTCCGGATATTTAGAACAGTTGACACAGTCCGCCCAAATTTTCCAAGGGAGTTCTTCTTTTTTAACGCGCTCATATCCTCTTTTTTCAAAATATTCCGGACTGCTTGTTAAAACAAATAGTCTTCCGATGCCGAGTTTTTTAGCATCTTCTGTACAGGTCTCAAGCATTGCCATCCCGATTCCTTGCCGCACATACGGGCGGGCAACGGCAAAAGAGACAACTTCTCCCAATTCCTCCCAATCCGGATGAACACCGCAGCAGCCAATGACATGGCCATCTTTTTCCATCACAACAAAATCACGTATCGTTGAGTATAAACTATCCAAAGATCGCGAAAGCATGCATCCTTCGGTCGCATAGGAATTAATTAACTCCTTGATTTCAAAAACATCGCTCATTTTTGCTTTTCGAATCATAGAATCCCTTTTTTGACGGCAAAATAAATTTCCCGCCAAATCAAAACAAGTTCCTTTTAAAAATATTTTCGAGAATAAAAAACAATCGGTTAATAAGTCTTTTATGACACCCTTCTTGAAGCGGAGGAATAAAGCAAGAGAATAAATCGAGAGAATACATTGAGGGGATAAAACGGGTGCAGGAGGATTCGAACCCCCGACCTGCAGCTTAGGAGGCTGCTGCCATATCCTGACTAGGCCACGCACCCAACATGATTTTTCATTTTAGGTCTTTTTTAATTATTAATGTTGTTCTCAAAAAGTCTTTGCATGAAAAGTCAAAAAAATGGGCATTTTTCATGCAAAGGTCTTACATTGAAAAAAGCAAGATCAAAAAAGCCTTTGGAATTATGGATATGGATGATAAAACCTATAATATGAATATGAAAAATAGCCGGTAATCGCATTGAAAAATCCTTCATGTTGAACGTATCCGACATGTTTACCAACATTTTCAGTTCCTGTTACATTGCCGGCAGCATAACTGCTGACGATGTGGTAATCATACCTCATTATGCCGATAAGTCCGCCAACATTTCTGTTTCCTTCAACATTTCCGGAAGCTTGGCAGTTTGAAATAATTCCAGCCTCTATTTGACCGACAAGTCCGCCGACATCACCAATCCCCATTACATTTCCGGATGAATAACTTTTTGACAACCGTCCGCCATAATGACCTACAAGACCGCCGACATAAAAATCTCCTTTAACATTTCCGGTTGTGTAACTGCCTGTAATATTTCCTGAAAAATTGCCTGCAAGTCCGCCGACATCCCAACTTCCCATTACATTTCCAGAGGCATAACTTGTTGAGACATTTCCATACATTCTGCCAACAAGACCGCCAGTACAATTTATTCCGGTTACGTTTCCGGAAGCATGGCTGTCTGAAATATTTGAAATTTTTGAAGCATTTTCAGGCGCAAAAAGATAATCATAAAAAATGAAAACGGTGCCGACAAGTCCGCCGACATTCTCGTATCCTTCAACATTTCCGGCGGCATAACACTTGGAAATGTTTCCGTTCATTCGACCTGCAAGACCACCGACATAATCCAGTCCTTTAACATTTCCGGTTGCATAACAATTTGTGATATCTCCGGAATTGCTGCCGACAAGCCCGCCGATATAATCTGTTCCGTTTACATTTCCGGAAGCATTGCTGTTTGAAATGCTGGAAGCTGTTCCAAAAACAGAACCCACAAGACCGCCGACTTCGTTGTTTCCGGTGACATCGCCTTGAGTATAACTGTTTGAAATCTTTCCTGAAACAGAACCGACAAGTCCGCCGACATTATTTGATCCGTCAATAAATCCGGACGCGGAACAATTTTCAATGATTATATTTTCTCCAAATCCAAGAAGCATACCGATATGTGTTAATTCTTTGATGCTGACATTTTCCAAAGCGATATTTTTAAGTTCGGCACCGTCAGCGCAGCCGAACAAGCCGGTATAGTTCCTGCTCTTGGTTGCAATGGCGAGGTTTGAAATTGTATGATTATTGCCGTCAAATGTTCCTGTAAACGGATTGGAAAGCGTTCCGATTGGCTTAAAATCTGTCACATTTGACATGTTGATATCGCAATTCAATATGTATGATTCATTTAAATGCAGGTTTGAATTCCAATACCTCACTTCATTTTTAAAATCATCCTCGCTGTTGATTTCAATGGCAGCTGCGGCTGCCCCGCATAACGATAAAAGCAAAATGACTGCAAATGTGAATAAAATAATTTTTTTGATTATCATTTGAATACCTGCAATTTTTTTACTCGGATAAAATTGGCGATAGAATTAATGCATGTTTGTATTGTATTTTATAGGTATTTTTCGTGTGTATTTTATAGGTACTTTTCGTGTCGTCTTACTTTTCGTGTCGTCTTACTTTTCGTGTCGTCTTACTTTTCGTGTAAAACTTCTCAAAGATGATCAAAAACGGATTGAAAACTTATTAAAAACCTATTAATATGACTTAATTGTTTACCTTATAAAAATAAAAGGTTTACATTAAACCAAAAAATCGGCTGATGAATCTTGAATTTGAATAATTTTTTAAAATTAACTGATAAATTTTGAATTTGAATAATTTCTTAAATCACCGACAACCGAACTTGATTTTTAAAAAAATGCGGGTTAATTTATGTCTCAAATATACGATGAAGATGACGTCAAAATAAAGAAAATGGTTTTGGCGGCTCTTTTTGCGGCTTTGGTCGCTGTTGGCGCTTATATTAGAATACCTGTCCCGCCGGTTCCAATCACTCTCCAAACATTTTTTGTCTTGCTTTCCATTGTCCTTTTGGGATATAAGTGGGGAACAATATCGATTTTAATTTACATTTTGGTCGGATTCATCGGCTTTCCGGTTTTTTCAGGCGGTCCGGGCGGCCCCGGCATTCTTTTGGGTCCGTCGGGCGGGTATGTTTATTCTTTTGTGATTGTTGCAATCGTGATCGGTTATTTGAGCGGCAAGGTCAAAAAAACATTTATCTCAATTCTTGCGTTGGCTGTTTTGGGAAGTTTGATGATTCTTGGAATCGGGACGCTTCATATGATGGTTTTTACATCTTTTGACATTTGGATGGCAATTACTGCCGGGTTTTTGCCTTTTATCATCGGAGATTTTCTAAAATCTATTGCGGTAGCTGCCGCCTCCACGTTTTTGCTTAAAAAATACAACTTTAATACACTTCCCCCCAATGAAAGCGATAAGAGATGACGGCTGTGGACTTTTTTAACAATTTGGTACACTCTCAAGAAGAGATAACGGCACAATATCAGGAAGAGATGACGTCATATTCTCCCCAAATAAAAAAGATCGTTTTTGAAGCGGAGAATTTGTCTTTTCATTATCCTGATGGAGAGCCTGTTTTAAAAAACATTTCTCTGAAAATTTATGAGGGCGAATTCACAATCATTGTCGGTTTAAATGGTTCTGGCAAATCAACATTTGCTTATCATTTGAACGGTCTTTTAAAACCGACATCCGGAAAACTCTTTGTTTTTGGAAAAGATACGAAAGAAAAGAAAAATGCTGCTTTTATTCACCGGCAAGTGGGCATTGTTTTTCAAAATCCGTATCTTCAGTTTGTCGGCGATACTGTTGAAGATGATGTGGCTTTTGGTCCGGAAAATTTGGGACTTCCTCGTTTAGAAATTAAAAAGAGGGTCGATGATGCTTTATCGGCGGTTCATCTCACATCATTGTCAAATCATGATCCTGCTACATTAAGCGGTGGAGAAGCTCAGGCTGCGGCAATTGCCGGCGTTTTAGCGATGGATCCGGAGTGTATTGTTTTAGACGAAGTGACTTCTATGCTGGATCATTTTTCGGAAAGCCGTGTCTTAAAAATTATTGACACATTAAGAGAGCGTCAAAAAACCGTCATCTTCATCAGCCATAATCCAAAAGATATTTTAAAAGCAGATCGGATTATTGTTTTTGATCAAGGTTCCGTTTCTTTTGACGGGACGGCACTTGAGTACATTTATTCCGATAAGTATCCGCTTCCCGATATTACAAAATTGATGCGGATTCTTCAAAAAGAAAACATAGATGTTTTGGGGGCTGTTTCAGATCCGAATGATGCTGCAAAAGAATTGTTAAAATTGCTGAAAAATGTTGATAAATGAAATAAAAAAAAGAGACAGAAAAAAGCAAAGAAAAATAAAAAGCAAGGGAAGTTAAGAAGGAGATATTTTTGAATAAAAAACCTTTATCTTATGTTGACGGGAGCTCTTTTTTTCACAAAGCGGATCCGCGTGTAAAAATCGTTTCTTTAATGGTTTTGAGCCTTCTTATTTTTCAAACGCATTACATCTGGAATTTGTTTTTTATTTTGTTTTTGTTTGTCGGAATCGCCGCCTTTTGCCGCATTTCTTTAAGACGCTGTCTTTTTGCAGTCCGACCACTCTTATTTTTTGTCGGGATTCTTTTTGTATTCCAATTTTTGTTTACGCCGGCGATTATTTTTTCGGACGTTGCCGGTACGGTTGATTCTGTTTTAGATCATTTGCCATATGAATCGGATGGCATTAAAAAGCCCAATTTGCTGCCGTGGGATTTTTTATCCTTATCCCCCAACATTTACAGTTTTGTTTCCGCCATCGGGCTGGCACTCAAATTCATTCTTTTGATTTTGTTTTCGTCTTTGATGATTTTGACAACAAAACAATCGGCGCTCATTCAGGGCATTGAAAAAATGGTTAAGCCGCTGCCATTGAAATGGATTCATTTAACATCAAATGATGTTGCTTTGATGGCATTATTAATGATTCAATTCATTCCGCTTTTGCTTTCCGCCTCGTCTCAAGTGATTGATTCAGCAAGGTCACGCGCGTTTGTCTTTTCAAAACATCCGATAAAAGGAACTTCGCTGATTGCGGTTTGCCTCATACGATCCGTTATGAATTTTTCGGACGTCGTTTCAATGGCAATGAAAAACAGAGGGTATACCGGCGTCGGACGCACTCATCTTCATGAATTAAAAATTCAAAAAAGAGATATTGTGTTTTTCGGATGTTTCCTTTTTGTGATCAGTTTCGTTTATGTTATTGCTGTTTATTTAAACGCCACTGTTTTCACAATTTAATGCAAAAAACAGATTTATGCCTTGGAAAAATGTCGCCGGAATTTTATCCTCTCAATTCGTTTCCATCCGTCTCGGAAAAATTGTGCCGTCAATTTTTATTTTGACGATAATATGGATACTCTCATCTTTTATATGTGAAACTCTTAAAATTGATCATTATCCAATTTAATTTCGGAGATAAAATCATGCTAGATATTGAAAATTTGTTTGTGGAGGTCGCCGGACGCCCGCTTTTAAAAAACGTCAATCTGACGGTTGAAAAGGGCGAAACGACCATTCTATTCGGACCAAACGGCGCCGGAAAATCCGCTCTCCTAAGTACAATTATAGGATTTGGCAATTTCAAAGTAACATCCGGTCATATCTATTTCAAAGGAAAAGATATTACGGATATGCCGATTGATGAACGCGCAAAGTTAGGCCTCGGCATTATGACTCAGCGCCCGCCAAATATTATCGGCGTTAAGCTTCGAGAACTTTTGGAGCTTGGCGACAACAAACCTTTAAATTTGGAAGAGACGGCACGCTCAATTGATATGGAACGCTTTTTAGAACGCGATATCAACGTCGGCTTTTCCGGCGGCGAAATCAAACGATCCGAGCTGCTTCAATTAAGCATCCAGCGCCCTGAATTTTATTTGCTGGATGAGCCTGAGTCGGGGGTTGATCCTGTCAATATGACGCAGATCGGAAACACGATTCGAGATTTGCTGTGTGACAAGATCTGCCAGTCCAAAGACCAAAATCGCAATTCTGCGCTCATCATTACGCATACAGGCGAAATTTTGGAATACTTAAACGCCGACAAAGCATACATCATGTGCAACGGCACAATTATGTGTTCCGGCAACCCGAATCGAATGTTGAAAGATATCAAAACACAAGGATACGAGGAGTGTATTCAATGCAAACTGAATCTGATAAACCTTTAACTTCCAAAAAAACTGTTGAGAATGAAACAGTTGAAAATGTCTCAAAGTTTTTGGAAAAAGAACCGCTTTATGGCGGTTATGTGGATTTAAAACAATTCCAAATTCCGGATGATGCGGTGAGAGTGGATCGGCTCACGGATTTGGATTCTATGGTTCAAAAATCTTTGAACAGTGTCGGCATCACGCCCGATGGTCAAAACAAGAGCGGTAACTTTTTGATGTACAACAACAAGGTATCCCATCACTCTTCTGTGGTTGACGGTCTTGAACTCATGCCGATAAAGGAGGCTTTTAAAAAACACGACTGGCTGAATGATTATTATTGGAAGCTGGTGGATCCGAAAACCGACAAATATACGGCAAAAAGTTATGTGGAGGATTCTGATGGTTATTTCATCCGCGTTCTTCCAAACGTCGATGCCGGCGAACCCGTTCAATCTTGTTTGATGATCGGCACCGAAAAATCTATTCAAACAGTTCACAACATTATTATTGTTGAAGAAGGTGCCACGCTTGAAATTATCACGGGCTGCGTCACGCACGATAATGTGAAACGCGCTCTTCACGTCGGCGTCACGGAAATTTACATTAAAAAAGGCGGCAAGCTGACGTTTAGCATGATTCATGATTGGGATGAATCGGTTGAGGTGCGCCCGAGAACGGCAGCCCGCATCGAAGAAAACGGTCAGTTGATTAATAATTATGTCTGTTTAAAGCCGGCACATACCATTCAAGCCAATCCGGCCGCTTATTTGGAAGGCGAGGGTGCAAGCGCTTACTTTAATACAATTGCTGTGGCGCACCCGGGCGCCCTTTTAGATTTGGGCAGCCGCGTATTTTTGAATGCACAAAATACGAAAACAGAAATTTTGTCCCGTACATTAACACTTGGCGGCGAAGTGATTTCCCGCGGCGATATCGTTGCAAACGCTCCGAATGTTTACGGGCATTTGGAATGTAACGGTCTTGTGATGAACGAAAACGGCAAGCAAAAAGCCATTCCTGCGCTTGAAGCCAATGCGCTTGACGTTGAAATGACGCATGAAGCATCCATCGGGCGAATTGCCAGAGATCAAGTGGAATATTTAATGACACGCGGTCTTTCAGAAGGCGAAGCCACCGGATTAATTGTTCGGGGTTTTCTCAGCGCCGGCATTGAAGGCATTCCCGAATCATTAAAAGAAGAGATTGCAGACATCGTCAAAAAGACGGAAAATGCCTCTTGATTCGGAAAAATCTTCAAATAAAAAATAAATAATCATAAAAAAAGAAAACAGAGTCCCTTCTCTGTTACTTTTCATTTTTTTCAAATTTTTTCTCATGCTGTTTTTGTTGTTCCAAGCGATTTTTCTCATCTTGTTGTTTTAAGTATTCTTCATAGATTTCTTCTTTGGTTCGAACGATGTCCGTTTTTCCGAGGAATCTGTCCAATGCTTTGGCTGTCGTGAAAACTTGTTCTCTTCTTCCTTTTTGATTGACCATTACACCAAGAAAAACAAGACCAAGACCTGCAACATAAAAACTCGGTGTCAATAATGCGCCGATTAAAACGAGTGTCGATGCGATGATTCCTTTAAAGGCGCCCTTTCGATATGAAGAATAACCTGTTCGCCTGAAAATTCTCAGATCGCGCAGGGTAAGGTAGAGAATTGTGATGTAGGCAAAAGCGCCGATGAAAATGCCCATTTTTATTATTATATCCATTAGGTCCATTATTTCTTCCTCATTTTCCTCATCTTTCGTTGTAAAGGCATATAAAAGATTGGACGATTCACAAATTTCATTCTCCTTTTTGACAGGCAGGACATATAAACGTAGAAGTGCTGCCTGTTTTGATGGATACAATCTTCTCGCCACATACCGGACATATGCCGTTTTCTTTATATCCGACAAGGAAATCATCTACAGTGAACCCGCCTTTTTGGCCAAAAAAATCGCTTTCATATGAAAACGCGCCTTTCTTGCGTGAAAAATTTAATACTTCGATTATGCTGTTATACAAGAGTTTTATTTCCTTTTCGCTCATGTCGGATATTTTCTTTTGGGGATGCAAACGCGCCTTGAATAAAATGTCGTGCATATACATATTTCCAATGCCACCGATATTTTTTTGATCCATAAGAAAAGCTTTAATTTGTGTTTTTTTGCCTTTTAAGAGTGATGAAAAATATTCGAGTGTAAATCTTTCATCAAACGGGTCAATTGCAATATTTTTCGTGTTTGGCTCTGACGAAAGCTCATCTTCCGAGACAAGCAAAAATTTGCCAAACCACCAAAAACGGGCAGTATATCCGCTGCCATCGGCAAAGAGAACTTTGACTTGATATTTTTCCGGCAGCCCTGTCTTCTTTTTCTTTTCAAAATACAAAATATCTGCGCCCATGCCAAGCGACAAAAGAATATGTTCTCCATTGTCAAGTGACGTGATAATCCATTTTCCTTTATGATACACGTTCGTAATTTTTGCACCTGCGGCTCGTTTGTGAAAAACATCGGGCGGGATATTGGCACATTTTTCTTGAAGAAGATCAATGGTTTTAACCGTTTTACCGCACAGAGTCTCTTTCATTTGTCCGGCAAGTTTTGTGATTTCGGGCAGCTCTGCCATTATATTCTCTCCTTTTGAGTTTTTATCTCATAATTTAAATATGTTTATATGATATGTGATTTATATGCATTTTATAATTTTTGTATAAAAAGCACATGACTTGTGTTTATTGAGGAATTTCAAGATATGGACATCCCTAATTTTTATTGGTATATTCTGATTGCTCTTTTATTGATGTGTTCTTTCTTCTTTTCTGCAACGGAGACCGCTTTTTCATTCTTTAACAGGATCCGCTTTAAGACAATGGCTGACGATGGGAACTTGCGTGCAAAGAAGGTTTTAAAAGTTGCAGAAAATTATGACAAGTTTTTGGCAGCCATTTTGACCGGTAATAATGTTGTTAATATCGGAGCGGCGTCAGTTGCAACCATCCTATTCGCTCAGCTTTTTCCGGCGGAAACGGCTGCTGCAGTTTCAACGATTGTGTTGACGCTCGTTATTTTGATTGCTTGCGAAGTCATTCCCAAAAGTATTGCGAAAACAAAGGCAGATCAACTGTCTATGGCTTTTGTGGATATTGTCCGTTTTTTAATGTTTGTTCTATCGCCCGTGGTTTATTTGATTGTGAAAATAATCGGCTTGTTTAGTAAAAAAGATGCTGAAGAGCGACCGACGATGACAGAAGATGAATTGAAGTATGTCATTGAATCGATTGAAGAAGAAGGCGTTTTGGAAGAACATGAAAGTGATTTGGTTCAATCGGCTTTGGATTTTGGCGATACGACGGTTCAAGAGGTTATGACGCCGCGTGTTAATGTTGTGGGACTCAATATTGATGATAATATTGATTCTCTTCTGAAACAGATTATTGATGAAGGGTTTACACGAATGCCTGTTTACAAACACAGCATTGACAACATTTTGGGCATTGTGAATGTGAAAGATGTTTTAACACGCGTCGCGACGGGAAAAGAAATCGTTTTAAAAGATTTGATGAAGCCTTGCAAATTTGTTTATGTGACAAGGCCTATTTCTCAAATTTTGTCAGATTTTCGTTTGTCAAAAAGTCATTTTGCGGTTGTTGTCGATGATTACGGCAGCACCAAAGGGATTGTCACCATGGAAGATATTTTGGAAGAATTGGTCGGTGAAATTTGGGACGAATATGATGAAGTGGTCAAAGAAATTGTTCCTGTCAGCGATCATATTTATGAAGTCAGCAGCAACTGCAATGTTTACAGGTTTTTTGAGTATCTTGATATTGATCACAAGGATTTTGAATGCGATTACAATACGGTCGGCGGCTGGGCGTTGGATGTTTTTGAACGCATTCCAAAAGTTGATGAATTTTTCACATACAAAAATTTGACCGTTACCGTTTTAGAGGCAGATGACCAGCGTGTTATTAAATTAAAGGTTGAAAAAGCGGAAGATGTTTCAAATGAATCATCCGATGATGAATAAAACATTTTGAAATCGCAAGGTTGATGCAGATATAAAAAATTTTGAAATCAGCAGTGCTGATATGGAAATAAAAAATCTTGAAATCGGCGGTGTTGATGTGGAAATAAGAACTCTTGAAATCGGCGATATGGCGTCTTTAGCAAAATTGAACCGTCATTTTTGGAATGAAGAATCTGATGTCGAGGAAATGGAACGAAAATTTTGTGATTTGCAAAACAATCCGTCTTATATTTTTCTTTGTGCCGTTGAAGGCGCTGAACTTGTCGGCTCTATAATGGGAATTGTGTGTGACGAATTATATGGTACGTGCAAACCATTTTTAGTGGTCGAAAATATGGTTGTTGATCCCAAATACCGGAGAAAAGGAATCGCCAAATTACTCTTTGAAGAATTGGAAAAACAATCCGTAATAAAGGGCTGCAGATATGCCATTCTTGTCACTGACACAGAGCGAGAAGGTGCTTGCAAGTTTTATGAGTCCGTCGGATTTCACCCGACAAAAAATAAAGGATATAAAAAGTATTTCATTTGATTCTTTTATCTCTTCTCTTTTCTGTCTCTTCTTGTCATTTTGTTTGTTTTCTTTACGGCAACTTTTATATAGAAGCGTTGACATTCATTAATTCCAAATCTGATGTAACAGAGGCATGAAATGATCCGTCTTGAGATGATTCAATCGGGCATTTTGTGAAAAATCAAAATTGGCAAATTTGTTTGCCGTTTTATTCATTCAGTTTCATTTTAAAAAAACCAGGAGGATTTTAGATTGTCAGGACAAATGGGACAACCTATCTTTATTTTAAGTGAAGGCAGCAAAAGAACAAGAGGTTCTGATGCTCAAAACAACAATATTATGGCTGCAAAGGCAGTTGCAGAAGCTGTCAGAACAACACTCGGACCAAAGGGAATGGACAAAATGCTTGTCGATTCGATGGGTGATGTGATTGTTACAAACGACGGCGCCACCATTTTAAGAGAAATGGACATTGAGCATCCGGCTGCAAAAATGATCGTTGAAATTTCAAAGACACAAGATGCAGAAGTCGGCGACGGAACAACAACGGCGGCAGTTTTAGCAGGGGAGCTTCTTGCAAACGCCGAAGAGCTTTTAGAAGCGGGAATTCACCCGACAATTATTTCAGCCGGCTACAGATTGGCTTGTGAAAAAGCTCAAGAACTTGTTCAGGGAATTGCATTAGATGTCTCTTCTGACGATATTGAAACCCTCAAAAAGATCGCTGCGACAGCGATTACAGGCAAAGGCTCAGAATCACACAAAGAAAAATTATCTAACTTAATTGTCAGCGCTGTTCGCGCTATTGTTAAGGTTGATGCTCATGGAAAAATTATTGCCGACACCGAAAAAATCAAAATCGAGAAGAAAGCCGGCGGCAGCATTGATGATTCCGAACTCATTGACGGTGTTATTATTGACAAAGAACGTGTTCATCCGAATATGCCGACAAAGATCGAAAACGCAAAAATTTTGCTTTTAAGTGCGGCGATTGAATACAAGAAAACAGAAACCAAATCTGAAATTAAAATTACTTCTCCTGACCAAATGCTCAGCTTCATTGAACAAGAAGAAGCCATGCTTAAAGAAATCATCAACAAGGTTATCAATTCCGGTGCAAATGTCGTCTTTTGTCAAAAAGGCATTGACGATTTGGCACAATATTATTTGGCAAAAGCCGGCATTCTTGCCGCCCGCCGCATTAAAGAAAGCGACATGAATCGCCTCTCTGAAGCGACAACTGCCAAAATCATTACAAACATTGATGAAATCACCACAGCAGAGCTTGGTTCTGCGGGTCTTGTTTCTGAAAAAGAAACCACAGGTTCCAAAATGATTTATGTGACAAAATGTCCGGAAACAAAGAATGTTTCTCTTTTCCTTCACGGCGGTACCGAACAAGTTGTTGACGCACTTGACCGCGCTGTTGAAGACGGCAAACGTGTTGTCGGTGTTGCCATCGAAGACCAAAAAGTTGTCGTCGGCGGCGGATCTCCGGAAATTGAAATTTCTCTTCGCCTTCATGAATATGCGGCAACCCTTTCCGGCAGAGAGCAGCTTGCTGTTTCCAAATTTGCCGAAGCGCTTGAAATCATCCCGCAGACCCTTGCCGAGAATGCCGGTCTTGACCCGATCAACATGCTCGCCGAATTAAAAGCCGCTCACGAACAAGGCAACAAGAATGCCGGTTTGAACGTTTATATCGGCAAAGTCGAAGATATGTACAAAAACGACGTCATTGAGCCGCTCAGAATTAAAACACAAGCCATCAATGCCGCCACAGAAGCAACCATTATGATTCTCAGAATTGATGATGTTATTGCCTCCAGAAAGCAAGCAGACCTTGCTCCGGGCAGAGGAATGCCGGGCGGAATGCCCGGAATGCCGCCGATGTAAGGAAAAAAGTTGCTGAAAAAGAAAAGTAAATCGCTGACGCAATTTTTTCAAATGAAATCTGTTTTCGTCAGCCGTTTTACAGCAGGGGTGACTTTGCCCCCTCTATTTTTTAGGTTCTTCGCTATTTTAAGGGGTAACGCCAAATCAAGTCCGGTGATTTTGAGACCTCGCAGCAATTAATTTTTTCCCCGAATTTTAATTTTTCAACATTTTTTCTATAATTATCATTCTATCGCTTTTGAAAATCTTTAAAAAAATTTATCTCCCTTTCGTTTTCTTTCAAATGATTGAAATGATTGCATATGATTCGGAGTGATTCAGAAATCGACGACGAGAGGCAAAAAACGAAAGAAAAAGGATAATCACTTATGGAAAAGAAAAAAATATATTTAGAAACGACTCTATTTAATCATTATTTCGATGTAAGAACTCCAAACTATCATGATGATACAAAGGAGCTGTTTAAAGCGTGTGCGGAAGGGATATTTGAACCGTATACGTCGAAGTATGTGATTGATGAATTAAAAAAAGCACCTCTTGAAAAGTACAACAAGATGTTTGAACTCACAGAATTGTATAATATTGAGGTTCTTGATTCATCTGATGAAGCAGACGATCTTGCAAGACGGTATATTTCAGAAGGCGCACTTCCGAAACGTTCACTGACCGATGCGAAGCATATTGCCGCTGCTTCTGTTAATGAATTAGATACAATTGTCAGCCTAAACTTCCGACATATTGTTAGAGAAAAAACAATTAAACTTACAAATGAAATCAATACTTCATTAGGATATAAAATAGTAGAAATAAACTCTCCAAAGGAGGCACTGGACTATGAAAAAAACCGACGATCCTGTCTTAGATGAAATTCACGCGATACGCCGTCAAATTTACGAAGAAACAAAAGATATGACGAGTTCTGAATGTACAGCCCTTATCAATCAAAGATGCGATGCCGCCATAAAAGAATGCGGCTATATAAAAATTTATACTGACGATAAAAAAACGAGATTCCGCCTTAAACGAGATCCTGACAATATAGAAGCTATGAAAAAAAATGATGCAATCTTGGATGAAATTAACGAAATACGCCGTCAGAATGGCGAAAAAATAAAAGA